>Ga0190359_1002254_pt1 | contig 11561 bp, 9 predicted proteins | sample 48721823_MG_FD_161269 | JGI IMG/M metagenome (GOLD analysis project Ga0190359, IMG submission 161269) | Hydrothermal vent microbial mat bacterial communities from Southern Trench, Guaymas Basin, Mexico - 4872-18-2-3_MG | ecosystem: Environmental > Aquatic > Marine > Hydrothermal vents > Microbial...
TGCTTTGTCATTAAAGAATTTTTTTCTTGAAATATCAATTCCCTCCCAATATCCCATTAACAGAACGCCTCCGTTAACAGAACTGCCTGAAGTCCAGCTCTGTACAATTGACGTTATATTTGCTGTAAGCGAATCATTTGCAGAATAAGCATATTTTGTAATAGAGCTTGACGAATCATAGGGTACATCCGGTATTGGCCATGAATCATCTGTTACATTTAATATCCTGAGCATAAAAGTATCACTTACAGAAGGGAATGTATATGTTGTATCTACATAAAATGTCAGCACTGCTGAATTAATTGTTGCATCTTCGGGAACTGAATCCACATTAAAAAACAGAATTGATCTTGTTCCGGATGAATTGTCAATAATAAAATGCGTATCATCGTTGTTGTCCTGTTCGGGCTCAATAACAGAAACATCAAATGGTGTGACATTGTATGTATACAAGCTGTCACCCATATGTGTTTTTAAAACCATATGGGGAGAAACATAATCATAACTATTGTAGTTTTGACTGTATATTTCAGCAATAAATCCCGTGTCCGGAACATCGTAAGTTATTGCAAATCCGTAATTCTGCTCTGCAGAATTAGTATCTGCCCAGGTTTGTACTATTTCCGGCGGAATGGTAAATGATATGACAGAGTCACTGTTTGAGGGGTAGGGTTCAATATTAATTTTTGCATCTACAGGATTCAAATCACTGAAATCCTGCCATGTAAATGTTTCTTCGTCAAATTTGTAGTTTAAAATGTATGCGTCCGGAAGTAGCCCGCCCGGATAATTTCCTATAAATTTCTTTACATTTATAGTAAATATTGCAGTATCAACAGTTACACTGTCAGGAAGTCCGGTAAATCTGAAAAGAGAATAAGCTTTTCGTTTGTTAATTACTCCGGCATAAAGATATTGAGATTGTCCTGTTGGTGTGTTAGAAGTATAAACAGTGTCGTGTACCGCTATTGTCAGAGGAGGCATTACAAGTCCCATGGATTTATTAAACAGATCAGAACCAACAGGATTGACCTTGTTTCTTTCACATCCTGAAAATAACATGATAATGGAAAAAAATAATAACGCTGGTATAAAAGGAAATATTTTTCGTGCCATTTAAGTACCTATTTTAATTAATAGTTTTAATTGTTTAAGTTATCGTATAGTTTACGATATTTAAGTAACATTGTCAAGTACAGAATGAGTTCAAAAATTAACACTTGCAATGAGTATAACTGTCCAAAACAAAATATGGTTCCGTTTTGATTTAGTCTTATAACAAATATTTATTAAAAAGGTTTTTCAGATTCCGGAAATTTTAACATGTTATCCGATTTTATTGTTTTGTTTTTTTATTTCATTCCATTCTCTGTCAAGCTCATCAAGAGTTAGTTCTTCCATTGACAGAGATTTGTCTTCTATTCTTTTTTCCAGTTTTTTAAATCTTAGTATGAATTTGTCAGTTGCTTTTTTAAGAGAATTTTCCGGATCGATTTTTAAAAATCTTCCATAATTTACAAGAGCGAACAGAAGATCTCCGAATTCTTCTTCGATTTTATCCTGATTTTGGTTTTCTATCTCATGTTTAAGTTCTGAAATCTCCTCAATTACCTTTTCCCATACATCTTCGGTTTTTTGCCAGTCAAAACCAACAGTTGATGCTCTCTGCTGGATTCTTTTTGCAAATGACAGTGCAGGCATGGCTCTTGGAATCCCGTCAACTACCGATTTTTTGCCTTCCTGTTTTTTTAGTTTTTCCCAGTTTACTGACTGCTCTTCTGCAGTATCAATTTTTTCGTCACCAAAAACATTTGGATGTCTTCTTATAAGTTTTGTACTTATTCCGGTTATTATATCATCAATATTAAATTCCCCGCTCTCTTTTGCAATTTGTGCATGAAAAACAATCTGGAGAAGAAGATCACCGAGTTCTTCTTTAAGATCTTCAATACTGTTTTTATTTATTGATTCAATAACTTCGTATGTTTCTTCAAGTAAAAAAGGTATAAGAGATTTATGATCCTGCTCTTTATCCCAGGGGCATCCTGTGGGCCCTCTTAATATTTCCATAATTTCGAGAAGTTCATCAAATTTGTTTTTACCCACTCTTCCCTCCGCATTTAAAATATAAGGCTCACAAAAATGATAAAAAATAAACAAAATAGCAAGAATTTTCTTTTGCTGTAATTTTAAATTGCGGTTCCTGCGATCAAGTAATGTCTTGATTGTTTAGCCAGTCATTATTATATTTTATTCCATGAGGATAAAATATGGGAGAATAGGATGTTAGGAACACGACTTCCAAGAAACAGAAAGTTTCAGATAGAATATCAATATTACGATCCGGAAAAGGAGGATAGAAAGCACAGGCACATAAAATTTACGCGGATCAGATCAAAAAAAACAGCTCAAAAAAAATCTCTGATATGGCTGTTTACTCTGCTCGGTTTTATTGTTTATTTACTTTATTTTCTGTCTAAACTCAGGAAGTGAAAATTGGAATTATGCTTCTGAAATGTGATATATGCGGTAAAGAATTAAAACCGGGACATTATATTTGTTTTAAAAAGGATAAAACCAACGGTTTGATCCCTGATATACCCAAATTGTGTAATGAAAATTCAATCATGATATGCGATAATTGGGAGTGCTTTTTAGGCCTGGCGAAAAGAGAGAAAATAAATAAAAAGATAACAGGGGATATTTTAAAAAAATTAAAGAAATCACTTAACCGGAATAAAGCGGAAAAATTGATAGGAATGGGTGTCAGATCCGGAGATGTTTTACGTGGCGTTACTGCAGTGGAAAAATATTTATTAAAGAAAAGAATAAGCCTTGTTCTTGTTTCCGAAGATGCTGGTCAGAATACGATAAAGAAAATGTTATCAATAACAAAAGGAACCGGAACTGACGTTGTTGTGTATAATGGAAACCGCCCCATAGAGGAAATTGCAGGCAAACCGAACTGCAAGGTAATAGGAATAAAAAACAGTGAAACAGCAAAGTTAATTAGATCGGAATTAAATGTCAGCAAAAATACACATTCTTCCTGATTCTGTAACGCATATGATTGCTGCAGGAGAGGTTGTTGAGCGTCCCAGCTCCGTTGTAAAGGAGTTGATGGAGAATTCTATTGATGCAGGAGCGGATCATATCACTTTGAGTATTAAGGAATCCGGAACCGGAGCAATTGAAGTTGATGATAATGGATCCGGTATGTCTGAAGAAGACCTGGTTTTATGCATAAAAAATCACGCTACAAGTAAAATAAATTCTATTGAAGATCTGGAAGATCTGGAAAGTCTCGGCTTCAGGGGTGAGGCTTTGGCGAGTATCGGATCTGTTTGCAGAATGACAATTCATTCGTGCAGAAAGGAAGAAAACGAAGGAACTGTAATTGAAGTTGAAGCAGGCGTTATAACAGATGCACAAAAAACCGCTCCGAGAAAGGGTACCAGAGTTTCTGTTAAGAATTTATTTTTCAATACGCCTGCCCGGAGAAAATTTCTTAAAAAACCTGCAACAGAATTGCAGCATATTACAGGCGTTTTCAGAAGAATAGCCCTTTCCAGGCCGGAAATATCTTTTTCTTATTTTATAGACGGACAAAAAACAGCAGACCTTTTTAATGCAGACCAGATAACACGACTGAAAGATCTGCTTGGAGAAGAATCTGCAAATTCTCTGATACCGGTTGAAAATAAAAGCGGCGGTATTACTGTCTCCGGATATATAAGCAGGCCAAGGCAGGGTAAGAGAAGCAGAAGCGATCAATTTTTATTTCTGAACGGAAGGTATATTTCAAACAGAAGTATTTCGCACGCAATTGTTTCAGGATATGAAAACCGGCTGATGAGGGAAGAATTTCCGATATATGTAATTTTTCTTACAATGCCGGCAAGATTTTTTGATGTTAATGTGCATCCTGCCAAAATTGAGGTAAGGTTCAGGGATGAACGTTTTGTTTATTCTCTTGTAAGACAGTCCGTTAAAGATGCTTTGCGTAAACCTTCTGTTGTTGCAGGGCTAAGCCTTTCAAAATTCGGATATTCAGGCTCATCTTATTCAAAAAAAATAAAAACAAGCCCCGAAGATCTCGGACAGCTGACATTTGATGCGCAAAGGCCTGTTTTTGGTGAAGAGCATCATGTGATTGATTACAAAAAAAATAGTCTTGAAAAAAGGGAAACATTTTCAGTCTGGCAGGTTCATGATAGATATATAATTTCACAGATAAAAAGCGGTATTGCAATTATTGACCAGCATGTGGCGCACGAGAGAATTTTATACGAACAGGCCCTTAAACATAGTCAGCAGAAAAAAGCCCTTTCACAGCAGCTTCTTTTTGAGCAGGCTGTTCAGCTTACCATAGAAGAATATCAGATATTAACAGAAATTCTGCCGTATATGGAGCAGATAGGATTTAAGTTAAAGGATTTTGGCAGTAATACAGTTGTCATAGAAGCTGTACCTGTTGGAGTAAAAAGCGGAAAAGAGAAAGAGCTTTTACGCGGCATAATAGAGGATTATTCTGAGATGCAAACCAGAGATAAGGATATTCTGGATTCAGTTGCAAAGTCTTATGCATGTAAATCTGCAATAAAATCAGGGCAGAAACTTTCAGTACAGGAAATGGAATCATTAATAGATCAGCTTTTTGCTACAAGTGAACCCTATTTTTGTCCTCATGGCAGACCAATTGTTCACACAATTACACTTGAAGAGCTTGACAGGAGATTCGGACGTTGAAAAAAAACGGATCTTCGAAATTCATAGTTATTACCGGGCCTACTGCCAGTGGAAAAACCCAACTATCCGTTGCTCTTGCAGAAATTCTGAACAGTGAAATAATATCTGCAGATTCAAGGCAGATTTACAAATACCTTGATATAGGAACTGCAAAACCTGACCCGGAAGAAATGAAAAAAGTAAAACACCATTTGATCAGTATTCTTGAGCCTGACCAGTATTTCAGCGCAGGTGAATATCAAAAAATGGCAAGAAAATGTTTAAAAGAGATTTTTTTAAAAGGGAAAATTCCTATAGTTGCAGGAGGATCGGGCTTGTATATTTCGGCTTTGGTGGAGGGAGTATTTGAAGGCGACTACAAAGATGATGCTGTCAGAGCCGAATTCAAAAAAATTGAAAGAGAAAGAGGATCTGCTCATCTTTTCAGAATACTTGAAAAGATGGATCCGGAAACTGCAATGAAGATCCATTCAAATGATTCAAAAAGAATTATAAGAGCCTTAGAGGTATGCACTATTTCAGGCAGAAAGATGTCGGACTTAAAAAGAGAGAAGACAAAAAAATGTAATTATTCTCCGGTATATTTTGGGCTTTTATGGGAAAGAAGGGAACTTTACAACAGAATTAACATCCGTGTTGAAAAAATGGTTGAAAAAGGTCTTTTTCAGGAAGTAAGAAGAATATTGAAAATGGGTTTTTCTCCGGATTTAAACAGTCTTGATTCAGTGGGGTATAAAGAAGTGTTGCGTTATTTTAACGGAGAATTGTCAGAGCGGGAAGCAGTGGAACTTATAAAGCAGAATACAAGAAGATATGCAAAAAAACAGATGATATGGTTCAGAAAAAATCCGGAAATAAAATGGCTGCCGGCTGACAGTAGTGTGTCTTTTACAAAGATCGCTGAGAAAATAGCAGAAGAATTTATACAAAAATAAAAATAGCATGTGGAACTGATATTTATCAGAAAAAATGATATCTTAACCATTTGCAGAAAAATACATAGAAAAAACTTGCATGTAATTGACTGATTTCTTATAATTAATAAGTGAATTTAAGTCGAATACCTGATTGTGCGGAAGAACAACCGTAGAATCGGGATTATATAAATTTTACATACAACACCGGAGATTATGGGGATGGGAACTGTTTTTGAACTGATTAAAACCCGTCGTTCTGTAAGGAAATTTCGTCAAGACCCCATATCATTAGAAAAATTATTAAAATTAGTAGAAGCTGCAAGATTTGCCCCTTCAGCCGCAAATATCCAACCCTGTGAATATGTGATAGTAAACAGCAGGGAAAAAGTTAATCAGATTTTTCCGTTGTTAAAGTGGGCTGGTTACATACATCCTCACGGAATACCCGGAAAAGGTGAAGAACCATCCGCTTATATTGCAGTTTTAATATCTTTGAAAAAAAAGAAAAAAAAGGGAGAGGTTGATGCTTCTGCCGCTATTCAGAATATGTTGCTTACTGCATGGGAATTGGGTATAGGCTCATGCTGGATTAAATCTGTTAAACGCAGAAGTATTAAAAAGATTTTACGGATCCCCCATAATGTTCAGCTTGATTCAGTAATAGCTTTCGGCTATCCGGCAGAGAATCCTGTAACTGAAGAAGCTGCCGAATCAATAAAATATTACAAAGATGATAAAGGAATTTTGCATGTTCCTAAAAGGAGTTTAAGCAGTATTGTTTTTAATAATCAGTACGGACTTTATTATGATAGAGAACAATTGGTTGTTGAATAATCAGGAGAATAAAATTGTACGAGCAAACAGGTGTACGGAGACCAGAGAAAAGAATACGCAGAAAAAAAGAGGAAATTGATAAAGATGTCTATCTTATAATAAAAAGCGTTGAAAAGCAGCTTTTAAACTCTTTAAAACCAGCCTACATAAAAGACTTAAATTCATTCCAGAGAAAACAGGTTTACAGGTATTTTGAAAAAAAGGAGAGTGAGTACTCAATAAAGACCTATAAAGAAGAAGAAAATACGGTCATAAAGGTTTATCCTGTCGGAGTATTGCGAAGGCTTGCAGAACAGAAGACACAGGAAGTTCTGATGAACGGAAGAGAAGAAGAGCTTCCTCCTATGGGGGCTTACGAAAGATTCATAATACATGATTATCTTAAAGACAGAGGAGGGGTGAGTACTGTTTCCACGGGTGTTTCCGGAAAAGACAGGCGCATAAGAATTGTTCCGAGTTATGGAAGACATTTAAGAAAAGCAAAAAAGCGCCTTACCAGATAGATCCTGTTGTATCATCCCTGTCTGTTTACCATAAATTGAATTAAGGAGAGCATAATGGAAAAAGGGGTTAAAAGGGTAATGATAGTTGACGATGACGAGTCCGTTATCAGCGTAGTAAAGAAAGTTCTGGAAGCAAATGGCATGGAAGTTACTGCAGTAACAAACGGAAAGGACTGCCTGAAAGAGCTTGAAGCAGGGTTTAAAGGTGTTCTTTTAATGGATGTTGTAATGCCGGAAATGGACGGGTGGGATACTATAAGGGAGATTGTTAAAAAAGGACTGATTGATCATGTAATAATAAGCATGCTTACGGGAAAAGACGAGCCTGATACAAAAATGGCAGATCTTAAGGAATATGTACTAGACTATATAAAAAAGCCTTTTAAAAGCACTGATCTTGTTAAAGTTGTTAATGAATATCTGTCATACCTAAAATAGGAATATTTTATAGATGAAACCATATAAATTAGTTGTTATCGGAGCATCAGCAGGGGGGCCCAGAATAATAAAAGAGGTTCTTGACGGGACCCCGAGATTAAACGGTGCTGTTATATTAGTTCAGCATATGCCAAAATTTGTAAATAAAGCATTATGCGAAAGCCTTGAAAAAATTTCTGACTCAAACGTAAAAATTGCTGAGCACGGAGAAGAATTGTCCTCAGGCTGTATATATATTGCACCAAGTGAACTGCACCTTACATTGACTGATGATTATCGTATAAATTTGTCCAAGGGTGAAAAAGTCCATTTTGTATGCCCTTCAATTGATGTGACAATGAAATCAGTAAAGGAAGATGATTCTGTCAGTAAAATGGGTATCATACTTACAGGTATGGGAAAAGACGGAGCAGAAGGTCTATGTCATATGAAATCCGTTGGTGCAGTTACAATTGCGCAGGATGAAAAAACGAGTATTGTTTACGGAATGCCAAAGGAAGCAATAAAAGCGGGATGTGTTGACTATCAGCTTTCTACTGATGAAATAAGGAATAAAATTATCGCATTTACAGGATTGCTGAAAGAGAGAGTTTTTTAAAGTTCCTATACCTGAAGTACCCCATCTTTTACCAAAGTCATGCTGTCCACTTTTAAAGTAGCATTCCGTATTACAATATCAAATTTATGAGGTTTTATAATACTATAAGATTTTGATTTTTTGTGTCCAATAGTTATATGGACAACACCTTCAACACATTTATCCTCAAAAGCCATGCCGGTAAATTTTGCATTGGGATGAGTCCCTACACCTACGCATAACACATCTCTCAAAGGGGTTGAATTATATTTTACAAGATTCCGAATTTTCTCTGCGCCCTCATTGCCAAATATCCGTTTAATTTTTCCTTCTGTTATATTAAGCTTTACATTATCCGTGATCATGCCAATGCCTGTAAACGAATCTGTAATGTATAGTTTACCTGATGCTGATTTTGAAACTGCATTAATACGGCAAAATCCGTAAGGTACAGAAGTAGACTGCCCGGGATTTGAAGCGTCGCCTATTACAGCCAAACCTTTGGATTTTATTATTGAAAGGTGCAGTTCTGTTCCGTTTCCTGAGTAAATCTTGACTGTTTTTCCTATTGAGAGAATGTCAGCCACTTTTCTGCTTTTTCCTGCAACAATATTTCTTTCAATACTGAATATTCTTTGAAGAGACTTTTCCGAAATTTCATGCAGATTTATAAATCTTTTTTCAGAAAGGGAGGAATTCTCGCTGAAATCAGTAAAAGAGCAATAATTGTCTGCAAGAGAAATAATTATGTCTGACTTTCCTATTATAGGCTTGATTAATTTTGTGGAAATGGAAAAACCTTTTTTATCTGACGGAACAATGAATATTGCAGGATTAAAATTTTTTGCTAAAAGTATTTCATGTAAAGAGAAGGCAAATTTACTGTATTTCTCAATAGAAATTATAAATATTCTATCATCCTGTTTAGGTCTGATGCATGTAGTGAGTAGTTTTTTCAGCAATATTTTAATGTCCTGTACTGTTTTGTGAAGGCGTTACAGGTTAAAAATATAATTTACGATCGCAGAGCCGAAAATTTTAATTTCTATTAAAATTTTATTATTATCGGAATGGGGTTTAATTATAATAATTGTTTTTCCAATATATATTATTGGAATAAAAATGTCAAGAATAAACTTTTTAAAATCAGACAAAACAGGAAAAACAAAATTGAGGGAGAATAATTATTTAAGAAATTGGATTAATGTTTAATATGGTTAGTGAGATTATTTTATTTAATTGAGTCTTGTGAAGAAAGATTTGTTATTTTAAGAGAGGATGTAGTTTTTTATTTTTATAAATTCATGCACTGTAACCTTGTTACTTCTAAATATTTCATATTTAGGAGATGTGATCATTTTGAAATTACTGGTCTTTACTAGTTACATTTATCAGGAGACAATGAATGATTTATGGAAAAGCTCAATCTATTTAAAGTTGCTTTGTTTTTGAGTCAATACAAATTAACAGATAATATTTAATTTAAGAAAAATTAACTTGCATTTTAAAAATTAATGTATAAATTTCCGATTACCACGTATTAAAATTTACAATTCCAGCAATTTTTACCGGCAGAAGTATCTGTTTTTAAATTGTTACCTGTTTTCATGAAATTAATAACAAAAAATCTATAATATAGATAGATAATAAGTGACTATTATTTGAGAATTTGTTTTATAATAAAATTGGGGATAAAATGTTTTATAATAATGACATGCAATCCAAGTTGATTATTTTGTTTATTACAACTCTTTTGATTCAATTTTCCTCTGCGACGTTCCTGACAGCCGGAGAATATAAGGATTCTCTTAAGAGAGTGGAAATAAAATATAATGAAAAAGATAAAAATGTTCGATCGATTTACATCGCGGGTAATTTTAATGACTGGAGTGCAGAAAAAGACGAATTAATTTATAACAAAGAGCTGGGTATATTCAAAAAGGTACTCTTTTTACCTGAGGGGAAGTATGTTTATAAGTTTGTTGTAAATGGTGAATGGATTACAGATAAAACAGCAGAAGCATTTGAACCGGACGGACGGGGAGGAAAAAATTCAGTCCTCATTGTAGATGACAGATTTAATGATGCAGTTTTCAAAAAAGGAGACAATAAGATATTCATCGATAATATCCCCGTTAAAATTGATTACAGTCTGGTTGATCCTGTAAAAGAGAATGAATACAGATTTAAAGCAAGGTCTTTTGCAAATGATGTTGATAAAGTGGAACTTGTAATCAGAATTGGCAGAGAAGGAAAAGAAAAAGTAATCCCTTTGAATGTTTTATGTAGAGGTACAGTTTATGATTTCTATAATATAAATTTAAAGGTGAATAAACTCCCTGTTTACTTTACTTTTAAATTCACAGATGGAGAAAAGACCATTTATCAGACACCAAATGGATTTATCGACAAAAAACCTATGTTAAAATCCATGTACTCTTTTGGTAGAAACGAAATAAAATATTTTGAGTCTCCGGAGTGGGCAAAAAACGGAATTATTTATCAGATATTTACTGACAGATTCAGGAACGGAGATCCGGATAATGATCAGGACTTTAAGGAATTTTATTATAATGGTGTACGAAATCTTCCTGAAACAGGGAAAACAAACGGGGAATATTTTCATTTTGTTCATGACTGGTATGATGTAAAGGGATTATCAAAGAGTCCTTATAGAACTGACGGTAAACCTGATTATTTTTCCTTTTACGGCGGCGATATAAAAGGTGTTATGGAAAAACTGATATATCTGTCGGATTTGGGAATAACAATAATATATTTTAATCCATTAAACGAAGCAAGATCAAATCATAAATATGATCCTGTAGATTATAAAAGAATTGATCCTCATTTTGCCGATGAAAAGACTTTTAAAAAATTTGTTAAAAAAGCACATTCATTGGGCATCAGAATTATTGTGGATATGGCATTTAATCATACTGGTAATTATAATCTGCAGTTTCTTGACACAGTAAAAAAGGGCCCGGCTTCAAGATACTGGAATTGGTTTGAATGGAGAAAATGGCCTCTTCCTGAAGCAGGAGCCCCGACACCATGTTCATATTATGACTGCTGGTGGGGTTTCCCAATACATCCTACATTAAATTATGACCTCTCACGTCCTAATGACAAGGAGAATGATGTTGTAAACATAAGCAATGCAATTCCAAATATGGCTGTTGTTCATTATGTATTGGATGCAGCACGTTACTGGCTGGATCTGGGAATTGACGGATTCCGTCTGGATGTGCCGAATGAAGTTCCTTTCTGGATGTGGGAGAAATTCTGTAAAGCTGTTAAATTAAAAAAACCTGATGCACTCATTATAGGTGAAATATGGGGAAATGCTATAAAATGGATAGGCCCACAATACTTCCATTCCACAATGAATTACAAATATTTCCGGGATCCGGTACTCTCCTTTTTTGCAAGGCGGACAATAGATGCCGAACGTTTTGATAAAGAGCTAGCTCCGGGAAGGTGTATCTATCCTGAGGAATCAGTGTTTGCAATGATGAATCTTGCTGGGAGCCACGATACTGA
>Ga0190359_1002255_pt1 | contig 11561 bp, 9 predicted proteins | sample 48721823_MG_FD_161269 | JGI IMG/M metagenome (GOLD analysis project Ga0190359, IMG submission 161269) | Hydrothermal vent microbial mat bacterial communities from Southern Trench, Guaymas Basin, Mexico - 4872-18-2-3_MG | ecosystem: Environmental > Aquatic > Marine > Hydrothermal vents > Microbial...
CCATGGTGCCTGCTCCCACTACCAGTGCTCGCTTAACATCTCTGGAATCCATGCGTCACATCCCTGGAGGATATAGGTATCCCCGCTTCATGTACAATGTCATAACCTGCTCACTGAACATCTATCTTGTTTGAAAAATAGCAAAAGGTCTTAAGCCCTGTCAATCCTGACATCAATTATCAAGGGCATGGGAGTTTACCTTGAATCAAGAATTGACTCGCGATAAAATTAATCCCATGCGTAAGCTCTGGTGGGTGCTTCTCTTCGTCGGAATTCTTGTTATTGAACTCTTGCTTTTCCTGCCCTTTCTGGACAGCTATTTTATCAGCGAGGACTTCTGGCAGTTAGCCTTCGCCCGTTTTACCGAAAACCCCTTTACCGTGCTTTACCGTCCCTACTACGGGGATCAATTCTGGCGTCCACTTTTCCAGCTCATGAACGCCCTTGCCTGGCTTACCTTTGGCACTAAACCCATGGGGTATCATCTCCTGACTGTTTTCTTCCATGCGTTCAACACACTGCTTGTCGGCATTCTCTCCTATCTTGTTCTCTCCGTCTGCGAGAGCAAGGCTGGCTGGAGATTTCTTGCTTCAGTGGCCGGGGCCCTCTTTTTCGGTCTTCACCCCATCGGCTCCCTGGCCACGATCTGGTTCACCTGTTTCGAGGATTTGCACGGACTGCTCTTCCTCCTGCTGTCCCTGATCCTTATCTGGTCTGCTAGAAGTGGCTTTAGCATCCTGGCCTTTTTTACCTCCATGCTCGCGTTTCTTTCCAAGGAGACCCTGCTTATCTTGCCGGCCCTGGCTCTGCTCATAGGTTTTATTCGCCCGGACACAGGCCTTTCATCTCTAAAGGAAAGAATCATCTCCGCTATCAAGATAGCCATTCCATGTATCGCGGCCTTTACATGCTATATGGCCTGGCGACTGGCAGTAGTCCGCGGAATAGGCGGCTACGAAACACTCTCCCTGCATCCTGATTTCCTGCTCCCGCGTATGACCGCTCATATCCCCCCTTTACTCGATCGCGCGACAAGGGACATCCTCTTTCACCATCTTGATTCCGGAACCTCATTCTTCCGCGCTCTGCTTGTAAGTTACACGGCGCTCTTCGCAGTCTCGATAATCCCCACCATCCGGCGGTCCACGCGTCTTCTCCTTTTTCTCTGTTTCTTCTTTCTTCTCACCATCACACCGCTCTGGAATGCTTCGCACATGATGGTCTTCCGGGAAGAGCGTCTGTTATATCTTCCACTACTCTCCGCCGCTTTGATGCTGGGTCTTCTTCTTGTTGCGCCGAAGCGTCCCCTGATAAAAATCTTCCTGCTTTTCATCGCCGCTCTTGTCATCTACTTCCTGGCATCGGCTTCTCGCGGCGCCTTGAAAGACTGGCAAGGCCAGGCCGAGCGCAACCGCTTCATCACCCAGGCATTAAAAGCCAGGATTAAACAGATTTCCCCGGATTCCGGGAATCTTCGAATCTATCTCGTCGGGCTTTCCCCTGAAGATTACGCGCTGGACCCCATGATCAAGATTCATCTGAACCAGGAATCCCTTGGACATTCATTCATGCTCGGAGAATATGAATCCCTGGTCTGGAAACCCGCATCCGCCAGAGCCTCCGAGCCCCTTCGGGACAAGATACCCCCCGAGGCTCTTCCAGAGGAAAGGCGTGCATTTTATAATTCTGGAAAATACCTGATCTCTTCTGCGCCGCCGGACCTGCTGATTGCTGTCCGGCATGACCCTCAGGCCCGTGTTTATGAATGGAAAAACGGTCTTCTCATTGATCTCAATAATGAATTAAGAGCCATCTTTTTCAAGCGTAATCACCTACAGCGAAGACATAATTACCCGGAATTCATCGCTGACCAGAAATCCGGAACGCGTCTTCCCTACCAATATCTTTTTTTGCCCTCCTTCTCTTTTTATAATCTGCCCATGCCCTTTCAATGGGAGTTGTCCCCGGAACTTTCATACTCCATGTATCAGGCTCGCGGTGAGCCACGGGAATTTATCGCCCTTACCAGCGATCCCTACCTTGTGTCCCCCCGGCTTTCTTTCCCGGCCCTGGCCGCGGCCGCACTGGAGATTGAGATGAAGCTTGAGCCCCGGAGATACCTCCCGCCTCAACAGCAAGAGGGAACCCTTTTCTGGATGAGCGATGGGGAGAAAGAATTCAGATCATTGAAGCAAATCCGTTTTCAAGTGATAGCGGACGGAAAATTTCACAGCTATGTTTTTGATCTCAACCGCTCTTTTGCATGGTGCCGGTCCGGGAAGATCGAAAAGATCCGGCTTGATCCAGTCAGCTATCCTGGCCACTTCTGGCTTAAGCGGATCGAGTTCCTGCCGAAAAACTGGGAAAGGTTCAGAAGTCCAGATACAAAATCAGAACAACGCTGAGCATCCAGAGCACTATATTGATCAATAGGGGCCAGTCCGAGAGAAAGATTTTGCTCGGATTCCCGCCCTCTCCCTTCTGGTGCACGAGGTAAAGGTATCGGAAGATACCATAGCAGACAAAAGGAATTGTCCAGGGTAGATTGTGTGTTTGAAATTTCTCCGTCACGGAGGGCCACATTGTCCAGAGTGCGTATGCCATGACCGTGGATGCGGTCACTATTGCGATCATCTGGTCCAGGAAATAGGTGCTGTATTCCGCGAGGGATGCTCTGTGATTGATCGCCTTTTCTCCTTGCAGACTCAGCTCACTGCGCCTTTTGCTGAATGCCAGAAACAGGGAGCCGAGGATAGTGCAAAGGATGATCCAGGTTGAAATCTCCACCTGAATAGTCTCCCCGCCAGCCACCACCCGCAGGACAAACCCGAGCGCAATAGAAAACGCATCAAGGAGAATGATATTCTTGATGTAAAAAGAATAAACCAGATTATTGATGATATAAGCGAGAAGTATGATGAAAATCACTGGCCTGAGCCAGAGGGATGCCGCGAGACCTGCGCCACCAAGTATGGCCGCGGCCACGATCGCCTTCCCCGCTGAAAGCTCTCCGGAAGCAACCGGCCGATGCTTTTTTTCCGGATGATGCCGGTCCGCATCCCGGTCTAAAATATCATTCAAGATATAAACCGCCGAGGATACGAGGCAGAAGAGTGCAAAGGTGGCAAGTGTCCGCAAGAGCATCTCCGGCTCAAGCAGGTTCTCGGAAAAGGCAAGCGCGGCAAAAACTATCACATTCTTGGCCCATTGCTGTGGCCTCATTTCTCTTGCAATCAAAAACAAGGTTCTCATCTCCTGCAATCCCCTTCGTATTCTCCTGGTCTAAATAGATTTCCCCGGGCTTCCCGATTCAATCACCTGTGCCGGATTGCCCGCCACCACTGTCCGGTCAGGCACATCCCTTGTCACCACCGCTCCTGCGGCCACCACAGCGTTCTTCCCGATACGCACCCCGTCAAGAAGGATAGCCCCGCCGCCTATCCAGGCGCCGTGTTCCACGGTAATGCCTTGCGCTGAAATTCCCTGATCCTTGATCGGCTCGGAAGAGTCCTGATATCTGTGATTCACCGGAAGAACAAGCACCCGGGGACCGATGATCACCTTGTCTCCGATCCGCACCCTGCCCTGCCCGGTAATGATCGCGCCCATCCCGATCACGCACTCTTTTCCAATCTCTATCCCGGAGGCCTGGAGGCTCCGGAAATTGAAAACATGCAACCTCGCACCGGACATGATCCTGCTTTTCGCGCCGATGCGCACCCCCCCCGGCCTTCCATGAAGGTAAGACCCGCTATCCACATAAACGCCGTGCTCCAAATTCACATAGCGCATCCCGCAGATCCTGACGCCGCTCTCTATAAAAAATATCCCGCGGCCTCTAATCAGGACCCGATAGAATAATGCGCGCAAGCCTGCCCCGATAAAGGTGGGAATCCAGCCGAAGAGAATTTTGAGAATCTCCTCGATTAAATAATAAAAAACTCCTCCGGATTCCGCCTGAAAATAAGAGGCAGGCCCGTGGGTTAATGATTCTTCTTCCATTTCTGAATTATTTTATCATGAGCCCCTGAATTCCCCAAACACGCTTCAGCGCTTGAGCTTTTTACGAAGCCTTTTTGGGCCAATGAGGAGAAGTCCTTCCGCGATCCCGGAGATCAGCCCTGAAAGATAAGCCGTATGATGAAGAAGGTAGGCAAAGGGCAGGATCGGGAGAAGGCGCAGAAGCCTGGCTTTAGCCGGGGACGAGGAGTATAAGGAGAGAAGCAATGTCAGGATGTAATATGCGAGCGCAAGCCACTTCCATAGCCAGGGCAGGAGTGCTAAAAGGATTATCATGGACAAGAGCGCGGCGAGCGCGGCCTGCAATGACCGATTGCCAAGATACATCCCTGGATACACGAGAAGGATTCTTCCGTTTTGCCGGCGGAATTTGAAGCGCTGTTTCAGATATGGAATGCCAAATGCCCGGCGCCGATGTTTCACCACGAGTTCCGGGAAAAACCAGAATTTCATCTCGCATCTCTTCTGACCGAGATATACAAACTCGCTGTCCTCTGCACCATAGCCCAGGCCCTCGTTAAATCCGCCGATCTTCTCAAAGGCATCTCTGCGCACGAAAAAATTGGACAGGTGAATATCACCGGGCCCGGCCGGCCTGGGAACTCCGCTACTGCGATATGTGGGATTGCCTGAGCCGATAATAGGCGTTGCAAGAATAATGTCCGAGATACACTCGGCCAGGCCCTGATCTTCCGGCGCAATGTTTGATCCACCGAGACCCGCTATCTCCGGCTTGTCTGAAAAAATCCTGCTTGCCTGCTTGAGCCAATCTCCAGGTGCATGAGCGTCATCATCAATAAAGGCTAGAATCTCTCCCTGCGCTCGCTCCGCGGCCCGGTTACGCCTGCCCGCCGGGTTTTTTTCCGAGGACTCTATCACACAAAGCCGATCATCACCCTTGATCCCGGCTCCGGGATTTGTCACCGCTATCAATTCAAAATCCGCATTCTCCTGGGCCAGAATTGATGAAAGGCACGGCTCTGGCTCGCCCCGATCAAAAAGCACAATCACCGAGAACCTAGTCCTGCTCATGGCTTCCGTATGGAAAGTATCCTCCATCCCATCCTCATGCTCTGTCGAAGCCCAGCCCATGTTTTCAATCGCGAAAGCCGTCTCGCAAGATACCTTGGTCGGATGTAAAAATCACGGTAGACTCTCACCCAGGCATTTAGAATCTCATCCTTGCTGAGATGTTCCTGCCATAAGGGCGGCTGAAAATCCTGATTGGGGCTTTGCGCGAATTCCTGCCAGACATCCTTTTCAATGATGCCCCTTTCAAGTGCCATCTGATAAACAGGTGTGCCTGGAAAAGGGATCATAACGGAGAAGTGGACATAATCGGGATTCAGGTCCTTTGCCAGGTTTATGCTATGCTGGATCGTGGTTTCCCTTTCTCCCGGTATCCCGACCATGAAGTAGGCCAGGGTTTCTATCCCGGCTTTTTGCGCCTTTTGGAATGTATCCCTGGCCTGGGCAATTGTAATCCCCTTGCGAAGGTACTTTAGCAGGGCTTCGTCTCCGCTCTCCACCCCGAAATGAATCCGCGCCAGCCCTGCGCGGCGACAGAGCCTATATGTGCTGTCAGATAAGTCCCCTACACGCGCACGAATGTCCCAGGCCAGGCCGAGTTTTTTCTCAATAAGCAACTCCGCTATCTCAATCACCCTGTTCTCATCATGCGTAAAGTTGTCATCGTAAAAGATAACCTCCTTGATGCCCAACTCCTTGCAGGCTTTCATCTCCGCTATTACATTCTCTGCTAAACGGCCCCTGAATTTTTTTCCCAAATGAGGCCTGTCGCAAAAGATACAGCGATGGGGACAGCCCCGACTGGACATCATCGTGGTTGTAGGCCTGAGACCGCTGAGCACCGAATGATATGTCTCAACCGGCAAAAGCTCGCGCGCAGGAAAGGCAAGCTCATCAAGGTTCTGGATGAGACCGGATGAATTTTCCGCCGGCTTGCTCTCTCCACCCTCCCCAAGCCACTCCGGAAGAGTTTCTTCGCATTCTCCCACAAAAATTTGGTCAAACATGCCCAGTGATAGGGTCTCGCCCGGATATAGATGCACATGCGGGCCCCCGGCTATCACGCGGCAGGAGGGCGCCCTGGCCTTTATGGCTTCGGCCACCTGGATTGCGTCAATAAGGTGAAAAGTAAGGATGGAAATCCCTGCAACATCAAACTCTCCCTCCGCGGCCCTCTCGGCGATCGCACCTGCATTTAGCCCCTGGTTCGGGGCATCAATCACCTCCACCAGGTGCCCCCGGTCTTTCAATGCCGCGGCCAGATAGAGAATACCGAGCGGCGGAAAGGCACCGCGTGCGGCCTCGACTTCATCCGGCAATATGCCGGGAAGGGAATACCCGGTCGGCGGGTAGATAAGGAGCACCTTCATCGGCCCTGCACCAGGTTTTTACTTTCTGACCTTGGTGATCAGGTCGGCAAGAAGCCCCAGGATAAACACCTGCAGAGCGGCAAGGAAGATCACGACCGTGGTAACATCCATGAACTTGCCTATGTAGAATATGCTGAAGAGCGCAAGCGCAAGCGCGACAAGAGCGAGAAAAAGGCTTAAGGGGATGAATATCTTGAGCGGGTTGAAGTAAAGGATGGTGCGCATGACAAGGATTAAGAGGTTAAGTGTATCTGTTACCGGATGAAACTTTGAGTGGCCCTTTCGCGCGTGATAGTTTATGGGGACATATTTCACCGGAAAACCCTCGCTCAAAATGATCAGTGTCAGGGTGGATGTAAAGGACAGGCCATCCGGCAGGATGTTCATGTATCTCTGCACAGTGCTCTTGCGAAAGATGCGAAGACCGGAATTGAGGTCCGGCACATCAAGTCCTGCGAGAAACTTGAGGAGTCTGCGCACAAGGCCCTTGACCAGCCCGCGGAGCCGTGGCTCATCCACGACAGGGCCTGAGCGAGTTCCCACCACCATCTCATATTGATCCGAGAGCTCGTAGAATTCATTGAAATGAATCAAAGGATATGTGCCGTCTCCGTCCAGGATCATGATCCGGTCGGCCCTGGCCGCATGGATGCCGGCCTTGAGCGCCGCACCGTATCCCTGGTTTCGCTCCTTAGGAACAAGGCGCAGACGGCCGGCCTTATTCTCCGCGGCCAGAATCTCCGGAGTGCGATCAGTGGACCCGTCATCCACCACAATCACCTCAAAAGCAGTTTTGATCCCGGCTGAATGGATTCCCTCTATGACATCCTTGATCGCGGCCTCTTCATTGTAAACAGGGATCACCACGCTCAGCCGCGGCGCCTTGCTTGCATCTCCTGCAGACTCTTCTGACATCATTCCTCTCCTTCCAGACTCTCCCACCTCGGTTCCAGCCAATAAGCATCATCAAAATTATAGTTCGCCCTCGGACCGGATTCAGTAATTAAATAGAGTGTAAAAGGGCCTCTAAAGTTCAGGTTGACCCGGAACTCCCCTGCGCTGGATGAGTCCGGCAGATAGCGAAAGAAATTCAAGGTCGCCTGGTCCTTCTCCTCTGCAATGACCAGAAAGCTTGCCCCGTCTCCGGAAAAAGGCAAAGGCAGTGCGTGTTGAACCGATAAAGAGAAAGCAAGCCCCCGTCTTCCACCCGGGACATCCGCCTTGATACGCGAGATGTTACACGGGCCAGGTGCCTGATATATAGCGTAGCAGGGCTCTCCGCCCCGGGTAACTGCGGCCGGCCTCGCTTGCCACCAGTCGCTGAACACCTGTGGCCACTCCATACTTGTGGCCAGATACGGCCTGGAAAAAGGAATACTGCTTTTGAGATAATAGGCCTCATCCGGATAGATCATGGCCACCCTGTATTGATCGGCCCTGTCCGAAAAGCCCTCAATCAATCTTGCGACCTCCGGGTTCTTCCGCTCGAGCACCACAAGGTCAAAAGATTTCTCGAAGAATGCCCTCTCCGCCATCCGGCCTACCGGGTGCAGGGTCTCAACGCCATTATAGTAATGAAATGTCCCGATTGCCGGAGAAAAGAAAGCGGAGCGGATTGGCAGGTCGCCTGCTAGAGCCTGGCTTGCGTGGTAATAGCGATAGTTCTGGCTGTGGATGTGTTTGTAGCATGTTGGCAAGAAGACCAGTAAGGATGTGATAAGCAATACCGCGGGCTGGGCGGAATTCCGGATCGCAGAGTAGGAGAAAAAGATCATGACCGGCGCGAGGTAAAACAGGTGCACATAGTGTTTTGCCAGAAGCTGTGGCGCCGAGAGAATGAGCAGAACTGCGAAAACCAGGAAGAATTTTAGACCGGGCGATGCGCTTGTCCTGCCCTTCAGCCATTCCTTGAGCCAGCTCAGGATGAAAAGCGAAAAGAGTATCAGGACCCAGAATCCGGCAAGCCCGCTCAAGTGCGCCACGATAGACCGATATGTCCCGAGCTGAAAGAGCGCGCGCGGATCGCTTCTCACTATCGCGTGTCCGAAAAACGCAGCCTCGCCCGCAAGGGTCTTCTGATAAAGCAGGAGCGCGGCGAGAAACACGGCCTCATATAAGAGAAGCGTAAAGAGGATTCGCCTCTCCGAGTGCTTCCGGATGTTCAGGATAATAAGCGCGGGAATTGCAAGATACGCGGGCCAGTCGCTGAGCATGGCCAGGGTCAGCGAGAAGACTAAAAGCGCAAGCCTGCCGAGATTGCGTTTTCTCTGGTATTGAAAGAAGGCACAAGCGGTCAAGGTGACCAGGAAAAGCGAGAGCGGCTCGTAGTTTGTTGTGCGGGAGAGCGCGAAAGCCACGGGAAAGAATAGTGCAAGTGGAAAGAAAAAGAACGGAGACCTTCTGTCCGGAAGGAGGTATCGGAACCAGAGTCCGACCGAGGCGAGGAAAAGGATCATGGAAAAGACCCGGCTGACCCACTCGTGCACCCCCGCGATAGAGTAAAGCCCGGCATAGATGAGATGAAGAATCGGCGGATGCGCGGTATGGTAGTATTTAACCCCGTCCATCTCCGCGATCACAGGAAGGAAGTGATTGGAAAGAACCCTGCCTTCCATGTGGTGAATTGCAATTGCTTCCTGAAACCCTGTCTCAAGCAGGTTCACCCAGGGGAGTCGGATTTCCTGTATGCGCACAAAGAAAAAGAGCGCGCAAACGGCTGCAATAAAACCTGGCTTAATACCTCTCAAGGCCGCACCAGTATTCCCAGGTTTGCAGAAGGCCCTGGTCCAGAGGTATGGCGGGTCTCCAGTCAAGTGCCTCCCGGATGCTCGATGTATCAAGCACATTGAGGCCCAGGTCAGAGCCGCGAATCGGCTTATAGATGCGCTCGAGCTTGAGACCTGAAATTCTCTCTATCTTTGAGATGAGCTGATTCAGCGAGGTCCCCTTGCCTGTGCCTATGTTGAAAATCAGGTTTCGCGCGGAAGACTTATAAAGCCCGACAAGGGCCCGGCAGACATCATCAATGTGGATATAATCGCGCACAGTCTCTCCGTCTCCGTAGATGGTAAAAGGCTCTGAATTCTTGAGCGCACGCATGATCGCAGGGACAGCGCCGTGGCGGTTGGAATTCTCCTGATAAGGGCCGTAAGGATTCGAGATACGCACGATAATGTAGTCCAGTCTCTCGCGGTGCTGGAAAATCCGGAGGTATCTCTCCATGGTCATCTTGACTATGCCATAGCTTGAGACCGGCCACAGGGGCGCACTCTCCGGTATAGGAATCTCAGCCGGGTCCCCGTAAACCGTGCCGCCGCTGGATGAGTATATCAAGCGATCAATTTTTCGCCTTGCCAGGACTTCTAAGAGCCGTATAAACCGAAATAGATTGGTGGACAGGTCCTCGCCAGGAGCCTGGTTGGATTCAGCGGGAGTGGTGCTGTGGACAAGATGAAAAACCACATCCCCGTTCTGCACCGATCCCTCAATCTTCTCCGTATCATCCAGGTCTCCCGCGACATAAATATCCGGTTTCTCAAGCGAAGGCTCTCTCATGTCATAAACAACTGTCTCTATCCGGCCTCTCAGGCTCCGAACCATGTTCTGGCCGATGAATCCGGAACCACCGATCAGCACTATGCGGGACATGGCTCAATTCCTGTAAAGCTTTTCCACTATCGCGCCATGCTCGCTGATGTCCGTGATCAGGGGTTGTTGCAACTCAAGAGGATTCTTCCACTCGCCTGTATCCATAAGCCGGAGAATGATCTCGCGTAGCGCAAGAGAATCCCGGGTCGGAAAGCGATAGATGCCCGCGCATTTTTGTGCCCCGGCCAGTATGCCGGGCGCATCCGAGAGGATCATCCTGGTCTTGGTGGCAAGCCCGTATTTGACTATGAGAGGGCTGTTCTCCTGCCAGATAGATGGCACGACAAGGACATCAATCTCTTTCAGCACATCATTCATCCTTGAAAACTCGAACACTCCTCTCTGCTCAATAGCATTGCCTGAAGATATATGCAGGGACTCGAAGAATTCCCTGGTTCCCGGGGCATCCATGCTTCCATAAAGTATAAGACGGAACCTGTCAGAAGGGATGCCCTGGATGGCCTGGGCCAGTGTCTGCAAGCCCTTGTGAGGGAGTATCTGGCCGATGTATCCGAGCCGCATCTTCTCACTTGAGGTCTTCTTGTGATTCTCGTATGCCCGGGTGTCAATGCCGAAGTCAATGACATGGCTCTTCTTGAAAGAGAATCCCTGCTTCTCGAAAACCCTCCGGGTATTGGAGTTGGAAAAGATAACATGGTCTGCTCCATCCAGTCCTTTTGAGACCGACTGAATTCTTCTTTGCAGGAGCTCCAGTCCGGGGTTATTGATCAAGCGTGAGAGCCCGGTCGGAAAATATTCCCTGGCAAAGCGATCAAGGGTCTTGTTTTGAAAAAGGATGCTTTGATCAAAGAGACATCTCAAACATCTCAAGCACTTTCGCGGTCCAGCACAGGGTTGAAAGTCCTGGTCAATCAACTGGCCCCTGGGGCAGAAGGCCGCGAAATCGGTTATGGTCACAACCACCTTTGCTTTTTTACCTTTCGCGATAGAAAGGAATCCTGTTGAAAAGCCGCCCAGGAAATAAGTGAAGTGAATAACATCCGGGCTGTAATCAGAAAGCACCTCCTTGAAGAGAATATCCATTTCAGAATCAAAGAAGTAATCCCCCGGGTCCCAGGGCTTTAGACGCTTGACTATCTGGATCACTCTAAGCCCCTGGTAGTCGCCTTTTCTTACCTGTGGCTTTTCTCCGGCTTCTTCATCCAAAAGGTAGAGAACCGAGACCTCATGGCTTTGACTTATTTCACGCGCGAGTTCAAAAGTGTAGACCTCCGTTCCCCGCCAGTGATGAGGCGGAAAACTGTGAGTCACATAAAGGATTCTCATAGACTTTGAGGGAAAAAATTCTCCCGATCTCCCTTGCTCCTGCCTGAAAATCTAGCACAATGTCTTCATTATTGTCAATGAAAGTGCCTGCTGGACAGCGATTCCGCAAACCATCCCCTTGATGATGAATAAGGTGGCTGGCTGAAAGGAATTTTTCTTAAGGTTGATGCATAATCAACATCGCGGAGACATTTTTAAGGGGCAGAG
>Ga0190359_1002256_pt1 | contig 11561 bp, 9 predicted proteins | sample 48721823_MG_FD_161269 | JGI IMG/M metagenome (GOLD analysis project Ga0190359, IMG submission 161269) | Hydrothermal vent microbial mat bacterial communities from Southern Trench, Guaymas Basin, Mexico - 4872-18-2-3_MG | ecosystem: Environmental > Aquatic > Marine > Hydrothermal vents > Microbial...
CCCGGCAAATTCCCCGGCCAAACGCGCACCCGGTAGAGGCGGCCCGGCTCAAGGAACGCACCGCAGGCCGCGGCGAAAAGATTGTAAGACAATTAACAGATAAAAATTTCCCGCGCTCGCTCAAGCCTCTTGAGAGGCTTGCGTTTTGCGATTTTGATGATGTCTCCGCTTGTCGGCGCGGCTCGGTGCTTGAGAATATCCCCATTCCCGATGTGCCATGGGCCGAAGACCTTTACTGGAGCAAGCAGGTCCTTGAAGCAGGTTACAAGATCGCGTTCGAGCCTCGCTCAACGGTGATCCATTCTCACAGCCGTGGGCTCATCCATGGTTTTCGCCGAGGCTGGCTCGACCAGCATGTGGCCGCAGAGCTCTTCGGCCATATTTACTTCGCTGACATTCTCGATCTTTTCAAGAAATATTTTTCCCTGCTCGCCAGCCGATGGAAAATCATCGCGCAGGCATCTACAGGCCCCGTGAGAAAGATTGCCTACCTTTTCACACAGCCGGGAGAGCTTCTCTTCGAGGTGCTCGGAAATTACCTGGCTTCCCGCAAGCCCAGACGCGAGGCAGTTGTCCACGACTTTCTTAAGCGGCTCGGGCGCGCCCGTCTCGATCCCGCGGATGCCAGAGACAGGGTGATGCGAACATGGTTTGTGCTCTCGGCTGAGCAGAGGCCTGTGCTTTTTGCAAATCCGGATTCCGCGGTTATTTACAGGGCAAGGATTCCGGAAAAGGCCTTCTTGCTCTTCGGGGCCGGGATAAACCCTGATGCCTGGCCGATGCGGAGGGACCCCGTCCGGTTCGCTGTCGAGATTTCGGGAAAGCGTGTCTGGGAAAGAGATGTCTGGCCTGAAAGCCCGGAGAATTTCTCCTGGCAGGAGGTAGAGCTGGACCTTGCGGAGCGGGCTGGAGAGATGGTGGAGCTCAGCTTCATCACAGAGGCTGAGAACACTGATCATGCATGGGCAGGATGGGCCGGGCCAAGGATCGCGATAAAAAAGCTCAGGCTCAGGGATCGGCTTTACAACCGGCTACTGGAACAACTCAACCGGGTCATATCGGGAAGGCCACTCAGACATCCCTGAGGGAGTTCAGGATGGATATAAGGAGGTTAAGAGAAAATGGTGGAATGCAAGAACAAGGAGAAGAACCTGAAGCGATGCAACTGCACATACCCCTGTGAAAGGAAAGGCATCTGCTGTGAGTGCATCGCATATCATGCGAGGATGAAGGAGCTTCCGGCATGTTTCTTCACTAAAGAAGGCGAGGCCACATATGATCGCTCCATAGAGGCGTTTAAAAAATACCATTTCTGAGGAGGCCTGGATTTTTGCGCATTCTATTTTTATATTCCGACATCGGCACATATCTTCCCCGGCACTACCAGCACGGAATAGGATTCCTCTCTGCGGTGCTCAAAGCCGCGGGGCACGAGACCGGCCTGATTTATCTCCAGGAGACCCCTGAGCCGGAGACGCTTATCTCTGATGTGGACAGGTTCCGCCCGGACATAGTCGCTATTTCTGCCGGGACAAACCAGTTTCATCATCTGCGCAGATTTGCCGAATGGATCCGGAAGGCTCATCCCGACCTGCCTGTTATCTGCGGCGGCGTTCACGCGACTCATGCGCCGGAAGAGGTCATCCGATCTCCAGCCATTGATTATATCTGTCGTGGCGAGTCCGAGGAGGCTATGTTAGAATTTACGGATGCCCTCTTGCATGACCGCGATCCCGGGGGCATCTCTAACCTATGGCTCAAGAGAAAGGGCAAGATTATACGCAACCCTGTTCGGCCTTTGCAGGAGAACCTTGACGCACTCCCCTTTGCGGACAGGGAAATCTTTGATCACGAAAGTCTCCTGGCTCAGGATTATTACAAGCTCTCTCTCCTGGTCGCCCGCGGGTGCCCCTTTCGGTGCACCTACTGCGCCAATTACGGCAAGCGCGAGCTTTACCGTGGCAAGGGCAAATTCGTGCGTCTGCGTAGCGTGAATAATATCCTCGCGGAAATCCGGGACATTCTCTCCCGTTACCGTGTGGACAAGCTGGATTTCAATGACGACATCTTCACCCTGAACCGGGCCTGGACAGAGGAATTCTGCGATGCATATTCCGGGGAGTTCTCAATCCCGTTTGATACCAATGTTCATGTCGAGACCCTGGATCGGGCCATTATAGAAAAGCTAAAGGCCGCGGGGTGTGATATGATCCGGGTCGGTGTTGAATCCGGAAGCGAAAGGGTACGAAGGGACATCCTCAACCGGCCGATGAGCCGGGAGAAGATCATCCAGGTTTTCCGGGATGCGGACGAGGCGGGTCTCCGGACATGGTCATTCAACATGATCGGCCTGCCGGACGAGACGCCGGAGGATGCTGAATTAACATACAGGTTGAATGAACAGCTCTGGCCGGATCACATGCAGGTGAGCGTTTTCAATCCTTATCCTGGGACAGAGCTTTACAGTATCTGCAAGGAAAAGGGATACCTGAGCGCCCGTGAGGTTGACGGATACTTCATCCCTGAAAGCGTGCTGGAGATGCCGCAGTTCACCCGCGAGCAAATCTACGAATGGCACCGCAAGCTCATTCACCTGAGCGACGTGTCCAAAAACCATAAAAGGCTGCGTCGCGAGCTGGGCGAAAGAGGCAGACAGATTGATTTAATAGAGGCGCTTGATGGTGCGGAGATTGAGACCCCGGTCCCTGCTTATGTTGGCGAGGATTATTTCACCATTGGCGAGGATGTGCGAAGGGTACTGCTTGAACACCCTCCCTCATGCGTCCGCTTCAAGCTCCGTGTTCCCGGACAGGCTAAACTCCGGTCAGGAATCGCAATGCACCCTGGGGTGCTGGAGAAACCGGGCGGTGAGGGTGTCATATTCACCATACGAGCAGGCCTGCGCATTCGCGGGATGAAGACGGTATTCGAGCAGACCCTGGATGCGAAGAGAGCGCGCGCGGATCGGGGCTGGCATGATTTTGAAATCCCGCTTGAGCACCTTTCCGGCAAAAAGGTTCTTCTTGAATTCATCACGAATACCCGGGACCCCGAGCACACGGACTTCAACACCGCGGGCTGGTCCAACCCCATAATTCTGGGAGAGGCGTAATGTTTTCACGGGAATCCATACGCTATCTGCGCCAGGCCATTAAGGACCGCCGAGTGACGCGCGGCCCCCTGGATATTCAGATACTTCCCACCACGCGCTGTAATGCGGCCTGCACATTCTGCCCGGACCAGGCCGTGCCGGAAGAGATCAAGGCAGAATTTGACCCGCGTTGGCTCGCCCTGCCAGAGGAGATTCCACTGGGGCTACTGGACAGGCTTGCGGATGAATTATGCCGCCTTGGAGGACTGCGTCGAATCCACATCACTGGCGGCGAGCCACTGCTCTACCGGCACATCATACCACTTATCTTTACTACCCGGCGCGACTTTCCAGAAGTCGAGATCACGCTGGTGACAAACGGCATCCTGCTGAAAAATTTTGCACACCCTCTTGCGCGTATAGGTCTCGACAGGCTCTCGGTGAGTCTTAACGCGGGGACAAGCGAGACATACCAAAAATTGAATCCGGCCGCGAGCAAGACCACTTTTCCCGAGATCATCAAGGGTATCCGGGCCGTGGCCGACCAGAAGCGGGACGCGGGAACGGATAAGCCTTATATATCCGTGACCTCGGTGCTCACGAGAGAGAACACGGATGAATTGGATAAGATGTTCCGCTTGTGCCTCGATGCAGGCGCTGGCGGCCTTACTTTCATCCCGCTTATGGAATTCCGCCGGGGAGACCTGAATTGTAATCAAGATCACATCCCGGACACACACGGGTTTGAGCGTTTCCTGAGCGAGATCGAGAGGCTTGCGCCAGAGGCGAGTAAGGCTGGTTTCTACATCGGCTATTCGGGCGATCCCGCGTTCCGGGGCGTGCTTCGGCATCACGACATTTACTCCCGAATACCCTGTTACGCAGGCTATACCTTTGCCATGATCTGGCCGAACGGGGATGTGCGGCCCTGCTGTAACTGCGAGTATGTGCTTGGCAACCTGAAGGAGTCAGGTTTTTCAACTATCTGGAGGTCTGAGCGCGCGCAAGCCATGCGCCAGCGTATGCTGAGTATCATAGAGCAGGGCCCGCCTGCGCTTTGCGACTGTGCGGAGTGCGGCTATCTTTACGAGAACAATAATTTTCACGAGAACCTCCAAAAGACATGAGCAATCTTGAGAGAGTGGCCTGGTATTACGGAGCAGGAAGGCTGTTTTTACCCAGACCTCGCTACTTCTGCTTCAATGCCACCCTGCGCTGTGACCTTCGCTGTCTGCACTGCGGCATCTGGGAGGATAAGCTTGATGGCGAGGAGTTGAGCGCAACCGCGCTCGGGGAGATATTGAGCCAGGACTTCTTCAAGAATGTCCACACTGCCTGGCTGACCGGCGGCGAGCCTACCCTCCGCGCGGATGCAGGAGAGCTTGCCGAGGTGATGGCATCGCATCTTCCGTCACTTCGCACACTGGGCCTGGCCACGAACGGGGTCCAGACAGACCGCGTGATGACCAGGGTCCGCGAGATGCAAAAGGCGCTTGACCCGAAAAGCCAGAGCCTGTTCGTACACATCTCGCTCGATGGATACCGCGAGGTGCATGACAGCATCCGGAGGCGTAAAGGCGCTTTTGACGGAGTGGTCGCCACACTGGATGAGATACAGAAGATGGCGAAAGGCACGGCAGGAATCGGGGCCGGGCTCAACTGCGTGATCCAGCCTGAGAATGTGAATGACCTGCACAATATATATCGCTTTGCCAGGGACCGGGGCCTGAGCGTGACCTTCAACCCGGTTGTGATCACGGACCAGATTTACCGCACTTCAAACAGAGCGCAAGAACTCGGCCTGAGCCGCGAGGCTAAAGAGAAGATCATTGCTTTTCTTGAAGGCATCATGCCTGATGTTCATCCCGTGTTTCGCTATCAATACCGGATCATCACGGCGGTGCTGAAAGGGATGAGAAGGCCTCGGCGATGTCTCACCCTGTATTCGACCATCAACATAAACGCGAATGGAATTCTCATTCCCTGCCCCGCGGCCTCGGATATATTCCCGGTCAATGCCTGTGGCAAGGACATGGATGCGTTCTGGAGGGGCAAGGATGCCAGGGCCATGCGGCGCCGCGTGGCAAGAGAATTCTGCCCGTCATGTATGCTATCATGTTCGGTCGGCGACGCCATGAGCATAACCGAGCTGGTGCAGGGAGGCTGGGATTTTTGAGAGCGCCATGAAAATGAAAACCAGGTCTTTCACCGGCTTGAGCCTGGAGTCCTCCCAGCGCTGTAACCTTCGCTGTCCCCTGTGCGTGCTCCGGACTTATGAGAATTATATGAAGCGCTGTGACATGAGCCCGGAGGTGGTGCGCGCGGTGGTGCCTTATCTTGGGGGATTAGAGACGATAGACCTCACCGGGTGGGGCGAGCCGCTGATAAACCCCCATTTGGAGGATAACCTCAAACTCATCCGGGCAGGCTTTTCCGGCATCCTGAGTTTCACAACCAACGGCCTGCTTTTCAATAAGAAGATGATGGACTCCTGCATCGAGAATGAGGTGGATACCATCTGCTTTTCCATTGACGCGGTGGATGAGGATTGTTACTCGCGGATGAGGCCCGGGGGAAATTTTAGTCGGCTCATGGATAACATCAAGGGATTGGTGATGCGCAGAGAAAGGGCGAGAGCAGAAAAGCCGGAGCTTTACGCCACATATCTCCTTACTCGCGACAATTTTGACAAGGCCGCGGAGTTCGTTCACCTGACCTCGGGACTGGGAATGAACGGAGTGCTGTTTCAGCAGATGACCGGGGTTTACTCCGAGGAGGGAAGAGCTCTCGTCACCTACACAAATTATTATCAAACCGATTTCAAGGAAGAGATTCTGAAAGATGCTCTTTCAAGGGCCAAGTCAGCCGCGCCCGCGGGTTTTCATGTGGCCATGCCGGAGACTATCCGGTCTTCTCGCGTGAAGAGCTGTGGAGGGTTTGATATTCAAAAACCCTTCATTTCGGCAAGCGGCGATGTAACTCTCTGCTGTGTGATGGCCTATCCGGTCAAGATGATGAGCCGGGACGGAAGGGTCACGAGGAGAAGGCAGCATTTTTTTGGTAATGTGCTTAAAGAGCCTTTGCCCGCTATATGGGCCAGCCCGGAGTATGTAGCGGTCCGAGAGGAGCTCCGCGGAGGAGGCGATCCCGAAGAATGCGATGACTGCATCGGTCTTTACATAGAAAAGGCTTCGGAGGAATAATTCCAATGAGGATGCTCTTCATCTACCCGGATGTGCACACCAATCAGTTCGCGCATATCCAACACGGCGTGGCGAGCATCTCCGCTGTGCTGAAGGCGGCCGGGCATGAGACTGACCTCTTATGGTTCCGAGAGGAGTTGCAGGACGAGGAGTTTATTCAGGAGGTATTGAAGAGAAAACCAGATATAATCGGGTTCTCTTCCGGCACCCATCAATGGCCTTTTACCCTAAGGTACGCCCGGGCACTCAAAGACTCTGAGCCATCTCTCCCGCTGGTGATCGGCGGGGTTCATGCATCCCTGGCTTCAGAGGATGTGATGGCGGAAGGCATCTTTGATATTCTCTGCCGGGGAGAAGGCGAATATCCAGTGCGTGATCTGCTGGATGCACTTGAGCAGGATAAAGAATTCCGCCAGATTCAAAACCTCTGGATCAAGGATAAAGACAAGGTAATAAGAAATACCCTCAGGCCATGGATTCATCCCCTGGATGAACTTCCCCTTCCGGACCGGACCATCTGGGATAATGACCTGATTCTCTCTGAAAACGATCACGAGGTCGCGCTCATGGCAAGCCGCGGCTGTCCATATGCCTGCACCTACTGCTCGAACAGCGCCTTGAGAAGCCTTGTGCCCGGCTCGAAGAGACATGTTCGCATCAAGAGCCCGGAATACATGATGGAGGAGATCGCAGACCTGTGCCGTCAGCTCGAGGTGCGCTCTTTATTCTTCGAGGATGAGATTTTTACCCTGAAGCGCCGATGGGTGGAGAGGTTTTGCGAATTATATAAAGAGAGATTTGAAATTCCTTTTATCATTTACCTCCGTCAGGAACAGGTGGATAGGGATGAGTTGCAAATTCTCAAAGACGCAGGCTGTATTGCGATCAAGCTGGGTGTGGAAACAGGGAACGAGGAACATCGCCGCAGGGTTCTCAACCGGAAGATGAGCAATCAGCAGATCATAGACTTTGTCAGCATGGCGCATGGGGTGGGACTCCAGACATGGGTATTCAATATGGTCGGAATTCCAGGCGATACCCCGGAAATAATCGAGCAGGGAATGGAATTGAATAGAATCCTGAAGGCCAATCATGTCCAGGTAACAGTGTTTTATCCTTACCCCGGCACTCCTTTATACGAGCTATGCAAGCGTGAGGGATATCTGACCAACAGGGAAAGCTCTAGCGTGTTTAATGATTACTCGGTGCTGAACCTTCCCACGATCAGCCCGGAACAAATCCACGAATACTTTATCAGGTTTCGCAAGCTGGGCTTTGAAATTGCAGCAGAGCGGGAGGCACTCGGATATTTCGACTTCACGCATCATTTTCCAGATGCAAATATCACAACCGAGAATCCGGACTTTGTTCAGCTCATGCCAGTCCGGGTCAATGGTGTCGAGAGAATGTGTCTGCTTGAACATCCTCCTTCAAGGGCAAGCTATCGGGTTAAGCTAAGGTCTCGATCATCCATTCATTTCGGACTGGCCTTTTCTCCCACGGTCTGGGATAATCCCGGAGGAGGCGCAACTTTCGAGCTGTGGGTCAAAACCGGACGCAGAAGGGAACAGAAAATCTTCGAGAAATTCATAGACCCCAAAACCCGGGCAGGGGACCGCAAGTGGCATGATGAAGAGGTTGACCTCAGTAAGTACCGAAACAGGGAAATTGAGCTGACATTTGTTACGCGCACCCCGCCTGGCGAAAATCAATACTGCATTGCAGTGTGGTCAAGACCTCATTTGATAGAAAAAGAGATGAAATCATGAAGGTGCTTCTTATATACCCGGACATCAATACCATCCAGTTCCCGCACTTCCAGCACGGGATAGCATCGGTATCCGCAATGCTCAAGCAGGGAGGCCATGACACAGCCTTGATTTACCTCAACTGCGAGCTTACTGATGAAGAGTTTATCGAGCAGACCAGGCGCCATAATCCCGACATCGTGGCCTTTTCATCCAACACGCTGGAGTTCCCCTTTGTTAAACGCTATGCGCATGCAGTAAAAGCCGGGCTGGGCCTGCCGGTTGTGATCGGTGGAATACATGCAACCATCGCTCCGGAAGAGGTAATGAAGGACAAGGACTTTGACTTCCTGGTGCAGGCCGAGGGGGAGTATTCCATGCTGGAGCTTGCCGATGCCCTTGACGCGGGAAAGGATATAAGCGGTATCAAAAACCTCTGGCTGAGGAAGAAAAACCGCGAGCTCGTGAGAAACCCGCTCCGGCCCGCGGCAGACCTGGAAGAGTTGCCTTTTGTGGATCGAGACCTTTTTGACAATGAAGTGCTCATGCGGGAGAACGATCACCAGGTCGCGATCATGGCCAGCCGGGGCTGTCCTTATTCCTGCACATACTGCTGTAATACAGTGCTCTCGGAACTCGCTGGCGGCACGAAAAACTGGGTGCGCCAGCGCAAGATAAAAAGCGTGATGACCGAAATAGAGTATCTACACCAGCGCTTTCCGGATATGAAGAGCATGATCTTCATGGATGAGATATTCACTCTGGACAAAGAATGGGTGAGAGAGTATTGCAAGGAATACAAAAGCAGATTCTCCATCCCCTTTCAGATATTTCTCCGGGTTGAAACCGTGGATCAGGAAACCCTGGCTATGCTACGAGAGGCCGGGCTCTATTCAATCATTGTGGGAGTGGAGTCGGGTAATGAGCGAATCCGACGAGAGGTGCTAAACCGGCAAATGAGCAATAACCAGATAGTCCGTGTGTTTGAATGGGCTGATGAACTTGGAATAGAGACATGGGACTTCAACATGATCGGCCTGCCCGGAGAGACCGAGGATAATATCCGCGAAACCATGGAATTCAACCGCAGGATCAAGCCGCATCATGTCCAGGTGTCCATATTCTACCCCTTCCCCGGCACACCGATTTATGGGAGATGCCAAAAAGAGGGTCTGCTTCCAGTGGAAGAGACAACCTCGGTATTCCACAATAAACCCACATTAGACCTTCCCGGTCTTCCCCGCGAAAGGATACATGAGTTATTTACACAGTTCCGCGCTCTTGCCCAACTGCTCGAGGCAAAGAAAAGCGCAAAGGGATATTATGACCTCACAGCACACTTCGACGAGGCCCGGGCAGAAAGTGGAGGAAAAGATTTTGTAGCACTGTGGCTGATCAGGATCAGCGGCGAGGATCGGATGAGCATCCTGCTTCATCCTGAAAGCAGTGCGACCTGGCGCTTGAGGGTTCGGCCTGACTCAGCGCTTCGCTTCGGAATAGCCTTCTCGCCGGATGTATGGGATATGCCCGGAGCAGGATGCACCTACACGATCGAGATAAAACAGCGCATGCGCCGCAAGGAGACTGTCTATTCCCGATACTTTGATCCCAAGCATAATCCCAAGGAGCGGTGCTGGGTGGACGAGGATGTTGACCTGAGCCGATTCGCAGGTCGCACGGTTGAGATGACACTCTCGACGAGCACTCCGCCCGGAGAGAACCAGTACTGCGTGGCATTCTGGTCCAGGCCGTATCTGGTGGAGAAGGGGGACTCAGCATGAGCTTTTTTAATAAGCTGAAATTCATCAAGAGGCTGATGGACGACCCTGACCTGGACGCGCTTTACCGGGACCTCAAGGAGGGACGCTTGCGGCCAGGTGCTGATGAGGTGGAACGCGCGGCGCGCAAATGTGAGGAGTTCTTCTACTTCCATTCATGGGAGTACGGAGTTACCCAGGGAATGAAGGTAGGCAAGAACCCGAAGATCGAGCCGGGCGTGGTATTCACCGGATTTGACAAGATTACGATCGGGGATGAATTCATCGCAGGAAGCTTCTCAACCATCCGGGCCGTGGACGCGCCGATCCGGATCGGAAACAAGGTTCTACTGGGCCCGATGACCGCAGTGATAGGCGCGAACCACGGCTACGATGATCTCAGGGTGCCCATCCAGGATCAGCCGCAAATAAGCGGGCCTGTGGTTATCGCGGACAATGTCTGGATCGGCACAGGAGCCATGATAATGCCCGGCCTGGTAGTGGGAGAGGGAGCGGTAGTAGCCGCGGGAGCTATGGTAACAAATTCAGTGCCGCCCCGGACAGTGGTGGCCGGATGCCCCGCAGAGATAATAAAAGAGAGATGAAGGATACAAGCCCTGGTCTAAACACGGACCTGCTTGATCTGCCGTTTGATCAGTATCAGCGCTATCGGCTTCTTGCCGATCTGATCCAAATCATCGGGGAAGAGAGTCAGCCCAGGATTCTCGAAGTGGGCGGCGCACCGGTCAAAATTACCCGGTTCCTTCCAGGATACGAGATCACCGTCGCAGACCAGATCCAGGATCATCATCCAGGTTATGTGCGCGCGGACGCGATCAACCTGCCGTTTGCGGATAATTCCTTTGAACTAGTCGCAAGCCTGGACACCCTGGAGCATATCCATCCTGACCTGCGCGAAGGCTTTGTTGCGGAACTGGCTCGCATCTCCAGTAAACTCATTATACTTGCCGCGCCCTTTCATAGTAATAAATCAAGGCAGGCCGAGCAGATCATCTTTGAATTCATCAAGGCGCATCTCGGATATGAGCACCAGTACTTCAAGGAACACCTCGCACACGACAAGCCCGATATGGTGGAAACCGAATTGTATTTCATCGCACAAAATTACCACACCCTGATCCTTCCCAACGGCCGGCTCGACCGCTGGATTTTGATGATGTTCGTATACTATTACCTTGAAGGAGATGATGCATACCGCGAACTCAACCGGAATCTGAGCGCCTTTTACAACCAGCATTATTACACATCGGACAACGCGGAGCCGGCATACAGGCATTTCCTGGTTGCATCGCAAGATGGCTTCGGTGAGAGAGCGGAAAAAATTCTTGCTTTGGCCAATGCAGAGCCCGGCACTGTCCCGGATTTCGAAGCAGTGCAAAGCCTGATAGAACTCGCACGCCTGAAGCAGGACAAAAGCCTGCGACAAAGGATCGAGCAACTTGAGGATATTCTTCGCACAAGGGACGAGGAAGTCCAGGGTCTGCGAGAGCATGTGAAAAGCCTGGAAGATTTTGTCAGCCGGGCGAGGGCCACCCCATTTTATAAAATCTACACCCGGTTTTTCAAAAACAGAAAAGCCTGAGCCTGCCATGAAAATTCTCCAGGTTGTCCATTACTTCCTTCCACGGCATCAGGCCGGAACAGAGATTTACACCCTTGAGCTTGCACAGGCCCTTGCGCAGGAAAACACTGTCCAGATTTTCACAGGCGAGGACCTCGTTCCGAAAAAGGCGCGCTTCGA
>Ga0190359_1002257_pt1 | contig 11559 bp, 10 predicted proteins | sample 48721823_MG_FD_161269 | JGI IMG/M metagenome (GOLD analysis project Ga0190359, IMG submission 161269) | Hydrothermal vent microbial mat bacterial communities from Southern Trench, Guaymas Basin, Mexico - 4872-18-2-3_MG | ecosystem: Environmental > Aquatic > Marine > Hydrothermal vents >...
AGTCGCCACAGTTAAAGGGGATCTTCATGATATTGGAAAAAACATAGTGGCTTTAGTGCTGAGAAATTATGGATATGATGTTATTGATCTTGGGAAAAATGTTCCCTCTGAAAAAATCATTGAAACAGCTGAAAAAGAAAAAGCTGACTTCATAGGTCTTTCCGCTTTGATGACAACAACAATGGAAGAAATGGGAGTTGTTGTAAATCTAAAAAGGGAAAAAAAGCTCAAGGCAAAAGTTTTCATCGGAGGAGCTGCGGTTTCTCCCTCTTTTGCAAGGGAGATAGGTGCTGATGCTTATTGCAAGGATGCCATGGATACTGTTAGAAAAATTGAAAGGTTTCTGGAATAATTAAATAAATCTGTTTATCAAAAAAGAGGTGGAAGAATCTGTGAGAGGGAAAATATAGTCTGTTATTTTCTTCTTTAGAGAAGAATCGCTCTTTCCCCTGAAAATTAGATAAAAAAGATATCCTCCTCTCTCTCCCTTTTTGTAAAAAGGTCCAAAGAGCTCTTCTTCCTTCTCTCTCTCTTTTTCTAGTATCTCCTTGAATTTTCTAATTTTCTTCAGCGCTGTGATTTTTGTTCGTGAAAAAGTTCTTATGACTATCATATCGTAGAACGGAAAGTACTTTAACTTTTCTCTTATCTCTTTTTCCTTTTTTATAAAACTTTTGTAACTTCCTCTTAAAAACTCTTCTATTACATAAAAATCGAGGTTTTTACTTTTAATAATTAACTCCCCGTTTTCATCTACCATTTGAGATAAAACAGTAAGGTTGTAAAAGATTTTTTCTGAAATCTCCGGGTTTTCACTCTTTAAATCGAGTTCAGGAAAAAAATAGAAAACAAGAGATAAATTTTTTAAAAGAAAGGGTTTTAAAATAACCTCCGTTCCTATTAGGAGTGAAAATTCTCCTTTCAAAAAAGATCTTGTCAACTCTGTTTCCTTCTTGCTTTTTTTTACTTCTTCTCTTGAAAATTTCAATAATTTTATACCCGGAAAAGCCTTTTTTACACTCTTTTCGAGGGTGCTTATTCCTGTTCCACCTATCTTAATAAGCTCGGTCCCACAAAGATGGCACTTCAGAGGAAGTTCATACTTATGCTTACAAAGGGGACAAAAGACTTTTCCTTCCTCATCAAGATGAAGAACAGCCCCATCCTTTTCGCATGTGGCAAGTGTTTTGCACTTCGGACAAAAAAGAAATTTTTTTCTTGCATTTCTATTGATAAAGAAAAGAATTTTCCCTTTTAAGAGTTTCTCCTCTGTTTTTTCTTTAAGCTCTTTGCTAAAGACATTTCTCTTAACCTGAGCAAGAAAAACATTCTTTTTCTTTATTCCTCCATAAACAACTTTACCCTTTGAAGTTTCTACAAAATCAAAAATTCTTAAAGAAGGAGAAAATGAAAATATTTTCAAACCTCCTCTCCCTCTTTGATATGAAAACAGAGCAACTTCTCTCAAATCAATTCTAAAAGGGTATGTCAGATAAAATTTTTGAGGACCTTCATCTATCAAATAAAAAATCGTTGGCTTTCGTCGCGGAAGAAAAAAGGGATAGAGAATACCAGAAAGAATATTTCCCTCTCCTTCCAAGAACTCTCTCCACGTTTTTTCTAACCTTGAGGAATTACTGAAATTTAAAATCTTATAATCACTTTTCTCGGAAAACTCCTTTAAAAAATAATCCTGAACAGAGTAATCGGAAAAAACCAAAAAAGGTTCTTTTCCTCCCTTAATATCTTTTTTTATCTCTTGAAAAAGAATGTGAAAATCAAAGGTACCAATTCTTAAAAAGAGCCCTCCTTTTTCTTCTTCTTCATATAAAGAAATTTTTCCTTCTGTTCTATAGAAAGGAGGAAAAGAAAGAAGAAAGACTTTTCCCTTGGGAAGCAAAAGAGCGTCTGAAAGAGCGCTCAAAAAATTAACATTTTCCTTAGTAAGGAAAAGCTGCTTGTCGGAAATTTCAATTATTCTTTTATACTTTATTTTGCTCTCTTCATATTCCTTAACATTAAAAACAAAACCATTCAAAACTCTCTTTCCGAAGGGAATCTTAACTCTTTTATAAAGAACATCTTCAGCTTGCTCATCCTCTATAAGGTAGGAAAAACTTCTGTAAACAGGAATGTTCACAAAGATTTCAGCTATTTTCATCAAGAAGGGCTAAAACTTTTTTCAAATCTTCCCAGACTGCTTTTCTCACAGCAACAGTATAATTTCTTATTACATAAGAAGGATGATAAGTTGGCATTACGGGGATTCCCTGATATTTTCCAAATTTTCCTCTGCGTTTTGTAATAGTTTCTTTTGTATCAAGAAGTGTTTGAGCCGCAACATTCCCCAAAGCAATTAAAACTTTTGGTTTAATAATAGCTATTTGCTTCTGAAGATAGGGAAAGCAGGTTCTTCTGATCTGGGGAGTAGGTGTAGCATTTCCGGGAGGCCTACATTTAACTATGTTTGCAATAAAAACATCTTCTCTTTCAAACCCCATCGCTTTTATCATCTCTGTGAGCTTTTTTCCGGCTTTTCCTACAAATGGCCTTCCCTGTTTATCCTCCTCTTCCCCGGGAGCTTCCCCAACAAACATTATATCAGCATCTATACTTCCCTCCCCGAAAACATAGTTTTTTCTCGTATTAAAAAGAGGACACTTTTTGCACTCGGCAATCTCTTTCTCTATTTCTGATAGAAATTTTTTCTTTAAAGAAAAACCTAATGAGAAATTACTTTTCTCTATTTTTTCTTCTTTTTTCAATCCTTTCTCCGTAGGAGGTTTTATAAGAAGAGCCTTTCTCATTTTCTTCACTTCTTCAGAGGACAATATATTCACCCCTATTTCCTTAAGAAAAAAAAGCTTTTCTATTCTATCCTTTTTATCCATTTTTCATAAATCGCTCTTAAAATCACCTCTGCTAACTCTTCTTTCAAGATGAAATCTGTTTTTCTCATTTCTCCATCATTAAAAATTAAAATAACTCTATTCTCTTCTGAGTCAAAGCCACCTCTCTCTTCCATAATATTGTTTAAAACAATCAAATCAAGTCTTTTCTCCCTAAGTTTTCTCTCAGCCTCTTCCGTCTCCTCGTTATCCTGAGCGGAAAAGCCTACAAAAATTTGACCTTTCTTCTTATCCTTTGAAAGCTCCTTAAGTATATCAGGCGTTCTCTCAAACTCTACCCCCATTAAAGAAGAAATTTTTTCCTTTTTTATCTTTCCCCTACTGTACTTAGAAGGCTTAAAATCCGCAACAGCTGCACTCATTATCAAAATATCCGCACTTGAGATACCTTTTTCAACTTCTCTTTTCATATCTTCTGCAGCTTCCACCTCAACATAATCCACACCCCACAAACCATCAAAACAAGTTTTTCCTGAAATAAAAAGAACATCCGCCCCAAAGTCTCTTGCTTTTTTTGCTAGATAATAGCCTGTTTTACCGGAAGATGGATTACTGACAAAGCGAAAAACATCAAGTTTCTCCCTTGTGGGGCCACCAGTAATGATGATTTTTTTCCCTAGAAAAATCTTTTCTTCTGTCTCAAAAACCACTCGCTCAACAATATCCTCTGGCTCGGGAAGCCTCCCGATTCCTTCTTCTCCGCAGGCAAGGGAACCACTATCAGGCTCTAAAAACTCCACTCCAACCCCCTTCAAATATCCAATATTCTTCTGATTAACCGGATGCTTGAACATTGAACTGTTCATAGCAGGGGCAATCAAAACCTTTTTCTCAAAAGCAAAGAAAAAGAGTGAAAGAAAAGAATCTGCTAAACCCGAAGATAGTTTTCCAATTAAATCAAGAGAAGCTGGAGCTATTAGAAAAAGATCTGCTTCCCTTGCAAGTCTTATGTGCTCCACTTCTCTGTTGTTAGCATCCTCAAATTGGTCAACAATTACCTTTTCTTCTGAAACAACCTCAAAAGTTAAGGGCGATATAAATTTTGTGGCATCTTTAGTCATCAGAACCTTAACCCAGAACCCTCTTTTTTTCAGAAGCCTTACAATCTCCACTGCTTTGTAAACAGAAATAGAGGCACTTACACCTAAAACTATCTTTTTCATTTGAAAAAATCCTCTTTATATTTTGACAAATCTACATTCTTCGTTCTCAAATGCTCTGAAACAAAAATACATTCCACCTCTCTTAAAGAGCTCTCAAGTTCACCATTTATTACAATATAATCAAAATTTGCTATAAGATCAACAGCTTCTCTTGCAAGGGAAAGTCTTTTCTCAAAATCCTTCTCCCCTCTCTTTCTCAAGCGCTCTTTTAAATCCTCAAAGGACTCTGTGCCAACAAAGATAACAATAGCATCCTTAAAAACACTCTTTGCCCTCAAGGCACCTTTCAAATCAAGATCAAAAACTATATCCTTTTCTCCTTTTAGAAGCCTTTCTATTTCTCTCTTCGATGTTCCATACTTATTACCATAAACTTCTGTCCATTCTATAAATTCCCCCCTCTTCAACATCTCCTCAAAAACACTTTCTTCCACAAAATAATAATCCCTTCCCTCCTCCTCTCCTTCCCGTGGAGCTCTTGTTGTATGTGAAACAGAAAAAGCAAGATTAAACTTTTTCTTTATACCTTTTATCAAAGTTGACTTACCAGCTCCCGAAGGACCTGTTAATATAAAAAAAAGATTTTTCATCCTTCTTCCCCTGAAAGTCTTTGATAAAGAGTCTGCGGGGCGAGGGCAGACAAAACAATTTGTCCTGAGATAAAAAAGATTGCTGCTTTCACTTTTTTTCCCATTGAAGCGTCTATCACTTTCTCCTCTTCTTTTGCTTTCTTAATCATCTTCTTTATAGGGATGGTGTTAACAGAGGTTATCGCTACTATTTTATCCACCATCACGTAATTATTAAAACCGACACTAATAATTTTATCTGTGGAACTCATTTTTTCCTCCTGTTTACTACTAAAATATAACACAAAAGAGCCTTCCTTTAAAGCTCTTTATATGGATACCGATATCTTCTCCTTTGTTTCTCCGGCTTTTACAAGTGCCCATTTAAAACCTATCGGCCCGAAAATCTGGTTTAATATAATCCCACCAAGAGCAATGTCCTTTAAAATCCCCCCTCCTGAAGGAAACTGCCTCTCTATTATCGTAAGAAAACCAATGGTCAATCCTGCTTGTCCTAAAAAGCCCAACCAGCTTAGGTACTTTATTTCCTTACCTCCCTTTTTAATGACCGCACCTGTGTAAGTCCCTAAAAAAGTCATTAAAGCTCTTATGAGAACATATAAAAGAGCAAATATCCAATACTTCTTAAAAATAGAGAGGTTTAAGTCTGCTCCTGTTATTGTAAAAAAGATAATAAAAATAGGTAAAGAGGCTTCTTTAATGGAAGAGTGAAAACTTTCCCTAGTCTCCTTAAAAAAGTTTGTTGCAAAAGCTCCCGCAATCATACAACTAAGCAAAAAATGAAAGTGAAACTGAAAATAAAAGGCTGATATAAGGAAGCTTAAAGCTATAAGAAAAAGAAGGTTATACCTGTTCACAAACTTATAATAAAGGGCTAGTAAAAGCCCTATAAAAAGACCTATAAGAATTGCTACTATTATTTCAAGGAACAGTTCGTAAAAAATGAAGAGATCAAGCCCGCCTCTTCCAAGAGCAATCTCTGATGCTAATGCCATCGAAAGAGTAAACAGAACAATTATAACAACATCCTTCAAGACCGTTATTGCAAGAACCGTATCCGTCAAGTTTCCTTCAGAGCCTGTCTCCATTATTATAGCTATTGTAGTAGAAGGCGACTTTGCCGTTGCAATCGTTCCCATTAAAATCGCAAAAGCTATTGAAAACGAAGTAACATCTGATTCCTTTACAATCGGTGGAAGAATAATAAATTTAAAAAGTAAAAGAAAGACAAAACCAACCCCAATAAAGGCAATAAAAACCTGAAAGAGTATAATAGTGGAGAGTGAGCCCATTTTCTTTGCAAGCTCTTTTAAATCCAACTCTCCCCCGGCAGAAAGAGCTATTATTGAAAGAGCTATTTCATTTATAAGACCGAGGCTCTTTACTCCCTCTCTTGTTATAATGTTCAGAATATACGGGCCCAAAAAGATTCCAGTTAACAAAAAACCCGTTATCATTGGTATCTTTATTTTAAGAGAAAGCTTTCCCACAAGAAACGAGACTATAAGGATTAGTCCCAGTAAAAAGGTAAGCTCTCCTGAGGGGGGAAGAATACTTTGAAAGGAAACTTTACTTAACAGGATAGCAAAAAGAATGAGAGATATTGAAACTATCATTTTTCCACCACCTCTCCTTTTCCACTGTAATAAAAGTAAACGGTACTCAAAAAATCTCCTATTAACTGAGAAATAATCAAGCTTCCCATTACAATAAAACTCTCTCTACCCACAATAAAAAAGTAAGAAACAGCTATTGCAAGAGGTAATGGGCCATAAGGGAGAAGAGCTGCAAAACTGATTCTCCTGTTGAAAATTTTTAAAAAGAGCATAAAAACCGCTCTTAAAAAAAACCTTATAAAAACAAGAAGAATACCTATCTTAAAAATCTGTGCTCCTTCGATCTTAAACAAAAACATTGGTGTGAGAAGCAGCAAAAGTATAAAAACCGGTTTTTCGAACATCATAAGATGTGGAATAAGCTTAAATTCCTTTATTCTGTAAGGCATATTCACATATAAAAAAGACAAAACCGCGGCAACTGTTATAATGCTCGTTGCAGTGAAAACAGCCATCCCCCCTGCTATTGCAAGAATACCTATGCTCAAGGTTAACACTTCCTCCCTTTTTAATTTTGAAGATAAAAGAGAGAAAAGACCCACTGATAACAAAAGGATAATACCAAAAAGTAAAAAAGATAGTCTCACAGAGAGAGTGTCTATCCTTATCACCTTCTCTCTGTAAAAGAACAGCCCGAAGAAAATTATTGCAAAAAAGGATGAAAAATATGAAATAAAAAGGGTTAATGAAAGCTCTTTCTTTTTTCTACTCTCTTTCTTTTCCGTATAAATAAAAAAGGGGGAAAACAAGGTTACCGATAGAGCTAAAACCCTTAGATCTTTCACAACAATTGTATACCCACCAAAAAAAGCCTTAAGCCCTTCTTCAAGGGTAAGAATAGCCCCATAATAAGAAAGCACGAAAAAGAAGAAGACATAAAGCAAATTCTTAATCTCTAACCCTTTTATGTACTTTACGACAAAATTACTTGCATACAGGAAGCCAATAAAGGCTATTATTACTATCAAAAACGGAGCAAAAATCTCCAGTGCTTTTCCAGGAGGAAAAACTTTTTCTAACAAAAAAGAGAGGAAAATTCCCATAATTACAAAAGGTTCTCCTGTCACTCCCAAAAGGTACAAAAAGCTTTCTTTTTCTCTTTTCACAAAAAGTTTAGACGCGATAAAAGAGAAAACAAGGAAAAAGACTATAAGCAGGGTAGCCTTTAAAAACTCTTCCATGTAAAAGAATATCAGGAAAAAAGATTCTTTAAAATAGAGGATAACTTTTTTTTATTCGGGACACCCAAGATTCTCTCTTTCTCCACACCCTCCTTAAAAACTATAATTGTGGGAACTGAAAACACATCATAGTTCAGAGCAAGATCATTGTCCTCCGCCACATTTATCTCCAAGAAACAAACATTCTCCCCAAATTCTTTCTCCACCTCTTCGAAAACAGGTGGGACCTTTTTACAGGGGGCACAAAAAGGACTTGAAAAATCCACAAGCACAACCTTGTTCCTTTTAAGATACCCCTCAAATTCATCACCATCAATTAAGTATTTACTCATTTTAACCTCCACATCTTTTACTACTGTCCTCTATAGCCTTTTTTATGATTTTTTTAAGGGAACTCTCGTCCCTGTAGCCAAAAAATGACCCTATTTTCTTTCCCCCCTCCGGGCACTCTATTACAACCCTAGGTAGTCCAACTATATTATATTTTCTTACCAAACTCTCTCTTTCCTTACCCTGAGACTCCATCTTTATTCTCAAAAAAACAACATTATCTTTCACTTCAGGGTAAACTTTTTCAATCGACTTCTCCAGCTTATGACAATTCTCACACCAATCAGCAAAAAAATCTATAAAAACGATTTTTTTCTCTCTAACTGCTTTCTCCAAAGCCCCGTTGTAAGAATTCTCCCACCCCACGAGAACCCCCTTTTCCCCGAAAATCTTGCTTCCATGACGATGTATCACATTGTACAACTTGTAAGATGGAACAGCTATTGTGAGGATTGCCGCTAAAACCAGCCCTGCTTTTACCCTTCCTCTTTCAATCTTAAAGGACTCTTTTATTATCCACAAACCAGCAAAAAGAAGAAAAACATACATTAAAAGATTTGTCTTAAGCCCTATGCTTACAAAATAAAAACCGCCTCCTATTATTAACAGAGAGAAAAAATTCTTCAGAGATTCCATCCACATCCCTTGGGAAAAATTCTTACCAAGACTTTGAGATAAAGTACCTATTACCACAAAAAAGAGACCCATTCCCATCGAATATGAAAACAACATAATTGCACCTAATAAAACATTTTGCGTAGTTGAAACATATGTCAAAACAGAAACAAGAACAGGACCAACACAAGGAGCCCCTATTGCTCCGAGGAAGAGACCCATTGTCACAGCTGAAAGAAATCCTTTTCCTTTATATCTTCTCATCCCTTTTGAAACAAAAGATGGTGTTTTAAATGGCAAAAACCCCATTAAGGAAAGCCCCATCAAAAACATAACCAGCCCTGCTCCAATAAGAAAACCCGGGCTTTTGGTTACAGAGCCGAAGACCTTTCCCGAAAGAGCGGCAAAAACACCAAGAACAGTATACACCACGCCCATCGATAATACCATCGTTGATGATAGAGCCAAGGCTCTTTTCGGATTCTTTCCCGTTGCTCCTATAAAACCAAAAACAAGGGGGATGAGGGGAAAAACACAAGGGGTGAAGGATGTCGCTATTCCTGAAAGAAAGAGCAAAACAAGAGATAATACATTAAAAGTTTTCTTTTTGAGTTTAGAGAAATCAAAATTCACCTTTATCTCTTTCTTTTCTGAAATAATACATGCTTTGGTTATTGAATCGCAAAGCTCATAATCCACGATAAAAGTTATGCTATCCCTGTTAAGTGCTTTCTTATCCTTTATCTGGAGACCTCCCTTAATCTCCACATTTTTTGCTTGACCAAAATCCATTTTTTCTTTTCTTATATTTTCCAATGAAAAAACTTTTTCCTTAACTTTTATTTTCAAAGATTTATGAAGATCAGAAATATCAGGACCTGGTGGAATTTCAAACTCAAGCAAAAACCTAATATTCTCTCTTTCTTTGTAAATCTTCTTTGAGATAATCTTCAGGCCTTCGCCTAAAAGAGTCGCTGCAAGAAGAGACAAAAAGAGTACTATTAAAATCCTCTTTCTCAATCTTTTTCTCCTAAAATTTTTGAAGTTCTATTATAGCAAAAAACTTTTATACAAAAAATTGTTTCTCATAATTACAAAAATCACTATAAAAAAACAAAAAATCCTTGACAACATCGTTTCCAATATATAAAATAAGATTTCCACAATTGTGGAAAAAAAGGTGGAAATCTAATGGAATCCATTTGGACTAAAATTAAGGAAGAACTAAAAAAAACAATTAAAGATGAAAGAGAGTACAATTTATGGATTTCCCCAATAAAATTCATTGGAACCGATGAAAATGAACTCTACCTGAAAATTCCTGATTCAAACTTTTTTTCTTTTATAGAGGGAAAATACATAGATTTAATAAATTCCCTCCTTATAAGGTATGATCCAAACCTGAAAATTAGATTTATTTACCCAGAAGCAAAGAAAGGTAAAAGGAAAAAAATTTTCTCAACTAAATACCCAAACATAAACGAAAACTACACTTTCGATAATTTTATTCCTGGAGAGGGAAGTAAATTTGCCTTTGCCGTCGCCTACAGCATTGCAAAAGGGGAATCTAACTACAATCCTGTATATATTTATGGAGATGTAGGTCTTGGGAAAACACACCTTTTAACAGCAATAGCAAACTATATTTTAAAAAACGATAAAACAAAAAACGTAATGTTTAAAAGCTCAAAGGATTTTATGGATGAAATGGTCTATCATCTCCAAAATAAAAAATACGCAGAATTTAAAAATAAATATAAAAATGCTGACATTTTGATAATTGATGATATTCAACTTATGTCAACATGGGAAGCAACAAAAAAAGAACTTTTCTTTATTTTCAATGAACTATATGAAGCAAATAAACAAATAATAATTTCAAGCGATTGTCCTCCAAAAGACTTAAAAAAGTTAGAGGAAAGATTAAGATCCCGTTTTGAGTGGGGAATAATAGCACAAATAGAACCTCCTGATCTGGAAAATAGAATTGCTATTCTCATGGAAAAAGCAAGAGAAAAAAACATACCTATAACAAAAGACATAGCAGAATATATAGCATCAAAGATAAAGAGAAATGTTAGAACTCTTGAAGGTGCTCTTTCAAGAATTGGAGCTATTGCGTCTATAAGAGGGGTCCCCATCACTATTGGGCTTGTAAGAGAAGAAATAAAGGATTATATTGATGAAAACAAAGAAGAAGTAACTCCCGAAAGAATTAAAAACTTCATAGCCGAAAAGTATGGGGTAAAAGTAAATGAATTAAGCTCAAAAAACAACTCCCCGAGGGTTTCTTTCCCAAGACAGATAGCAATGTACCTTTTGAAGGTAATTATTAATATGCCTCTTAACAAAATTGGAAGGGAATTCGGAAACAAGCATCATTCAACCGTCCTTCATTCAATAAACAAAATACAAAGCAGAATAGAAAGCGATAGTGCTTTTGAAAAAGAGATAGAATCTTATATTAGGAGATTTAAAGATTTTTAATAAAATTTTCAACATTCTTTCTTTTCCAAAACACAGAAAAAGAGGTGTTTTTGTTATTTTTCAACTTTTGAACACTTATTATTATAATATTGATTTTATAAATAATATATTATAAGATTAATAGTATAATAAATAAATTATGAGGAAAGGTGGAAAAATGAAGGTAAAAATTGAAAGAACCCTTTTATTAAAAGAACTTGATCTTATGAATGGCATTGTTGAAAAAAGGAGTACAATGCCAATCCTTAATTATATTCTAATAAGAACGAAAGAAAATGGAAAAATAGAAATTTCAGGAACAGATTTGGAAATCGGAATAGTGATTGAAATTAATGCAGAAATTGAGAGGGAAGGGAGTATTACAGTTGCTTTTACTTTATTGTATAATCTTATAAAAGAAATGGAAACAGAATACATAGGAATAGAGGAGAAAGAAGATTCAATTGTTGAATTAAGGGGAGGAAATAGTTTTTATACTCTTTACGGCCTTTCTCCTGATAATTTCCCTACTATACCTCTTCCAGAAAATGAAGAAAAGGTAATTATTGATATTAAAGTATTTAAAAAACTAATAAAAATGATAAAGTATGCTATTTCAGAAGAACATTATACAGCAATGGGAGGGGGGTATTTTATTTTTAGGGGGAGTAAGATTGAAGCTGTCTCTT
>Ga0190359_1002259_pt1 | contig 11558 bp, 13 predicted proteins | sample 48721823_MG_FD_161269 | JGI IMG/M metagenome (GOLD analysis project Ga0190359, IMG submission 161269) | Hydrothermal vent microbial mat bacterial communities from Southern Trench, Guaymas Basin, Mexico - 4872-18-2-3_MG | ecosystem: Environmental > Aquatic > Marine > Hydrothermal vents >...
TCAGTGGATTATATGATGTGATTGATGTGGATGGGGTGAGGGTTCAGTTCAAAGACGGGTGGGGGCTGGTTCGTGCCAGCAACACAGAGCCTGCGTTGATATTGAGGTTTGAGGCTAAATCAAAGCAGCGCCTTGAGGAGATAAGTAATCTCATAACCCAGGAACTGAAAAGATTTCCTTCTTTAATTTTCGACACCTAATTATTTAATCCATGATGAGATAATATCGGCTGAGTTCCTTTAACATAGGAATGATGATGAGGCTTATGAGCACTGAAAGATTGATATAACAATTTTATAGTCGGGGGTGTCTAATGAATATTATGGGGAAAAAGGTTATGATACTGGATGACCAGGAATTCAGCCGAGCTACAGCGATTACTTTATTGAAAAACAAGGGATTTAAGGAGTTTATCGAGTGTTCTGATGCACAAGACGCTCTTGAGAAATACAAAAAAACAAAACCTTATTTTGTCATAACTGATATTATTTTACCCGGGATGTCGGGTAAAGAGTTTCTAAAGAAGGTTCTGGAATTCGACCCCAAAGCCAGGGTTTTTGTTATGAGCGTATTAAGCAGGGAGGAAGACATGAGGGATTGCCTGGATCTGGGTTCCGCTGGTTTTCTGAGCAAACCCTTAACAGAGAACAAAATAGAGCATGTAATATACGCCCTCAAGCATATGGGGGATTAAAGAAGGTCATCGGGTATGTTTTGTTTGTTGAACAGGTCATTGAGGTCTTCTCTTTCCCGGATTAATTCAGCCGAATGCCCCCAGACCAGCACCTCAGGGGGGCGTGGTCTGCTGTTGTATTGACTGCTCATAGAAAAACCATAGGCCCCCACATCATATATGGCCAGTATATCACCTGCTTTGGTCTCGGGCAGGCTGCGGTTGGAGCCCAGTATATCACCTGACTCGCATATGTTGCCGACTACATCATAGTTCCTGTTGTTTTCTTTGGCGCTGAGGTTAGCTATTTTATGGTAGCTGCCGTACATGGCCGGCCGAAGAAGGGTATTAAATCCGCAGTCCAGGTTGATATAATTCTTGTAGGGTGTTTCTTTAACGCTTTGCGCCTCACATAATAATATACCAGCATTACCGACCACGTATCTTCCCGGTTCAAGCCAAAGCTGGGGCTCATATCCTGTCCTGTGGCTCCATCTTTCAAGCACCTGAACTAGTTCAGCAGCCAGCTCATCCGGTGTTGGGACATCCCCTCCCTCATAGTTTATACCCAACCCGCCTCCGATATCAATATACTCTAGTCTAATCTCAAGCTCTGCTTCTAGTTTCTTCACAAACTCCATCAGCTTATCTGTGGCTTCAAGGAAGGGTTTTATGTCGGTTATCTGCGAACCGATGTGCATGTGAACGCCTTTGATTTCAACCGTCTCCAGCTCGGCGGCGAAACGATAGGCTTTGAATGCTAGATTGTTTTCTATGTGGATTCCGAACTTTGAGTCTTTCATGCCGGTTGAAATCTTGGGGTGTGTTTTAGGGTCTATTGAGGGATTCACTCTGAAGGATATTGGTGTTTTCTTGTTTTTGGTTTTGGCGATTTCATGTATCCGGTTGAGTTCATCCATGGAGTCGATGTTTAGTATCGCACCTGATTTTATGGCCTGATTTATCTCCTCTATTGTTTTAGCGTTGTTTGAGTAGATTATATCTTTTCCGTCGAAACCGGCTTTTAGTGCAGCCTTCAACTCCCCGCCCGATACCACATCAGCGCATGCTCCCTCCTGCCTGAGCAAGCGCAGTATAGCCAGATTGGTGTTTGCCTTAAGAGCATAATATACTTTCGTCTTGGGGTAGCGGCTGCGGAATGCCAGAAGATAATCCCTGAAGTTTTTACGTATCCTCTCCTCGTCGTAGACGTAAACAGGTGTCTTGTATTTTTTCGCTATTTTAAGCAAAATCGATGAATCCATTTTTTTGATACAGAGCTTAATAGTTATTTAATTCATGTGTTTAAATTGGAGTCTTTGACGCCTGATTACCGGTTTGATGCCGTGTTGCTGGAGAACAGAATCAAGTCCCTGGGACGGGAGCTTGTGGATAAAAAATTCGATAGAGTAGAATGCAGAAAAAAAGTTGAGGAATGTGGTTTTGTGTTAGATAAAGTATCTTTGGTTGAACCCGGGCGCGGTGTGGAGTTTCTTGCTGCTGACTCATCTATTGTGAAAGAAGAACTCAGGTACATGGCTTTATGGGCTGTGCATTGTGTTGTTCTGAGGGGCTGTTTTGACCTGGATAAACACAGGGACCCTCTCATCGGAGGCGACATACGCTATAAGAACCTTATGTATGATTCATTTATTGATGCGGGACAGATTAAACCCTACCAGATGGTGGACGAGCAAATAAACAACATACGCATCCATCAGGAATATAAATCCCTTAATCGTTCGCTTAAGGATTTAAAAAATGAAGGAGTTAAACCCGATTATCTGCTGGTTGACGGCAGCCTTATCACAAACCAACGTAAACTGAGCAGATACAAAAACAAAGACGCTCTTGAGGAATACACGCGTTTAAAGAATGAATGCATGATTGTTGGTTTATGCGAGGACTCGCATGCTGGTGATCTTGCAGCTAAATTCGGGATGGACTCAACCAACATCATGTTTTTTGACCTTATACTGGATGAAAAAGAGTATGTGGTGCACAAAAAAGATGATGTATATATCTGCCACCTTAAGCTCCCATCCAAAAAACTCTCTTATACTGGTGGAATAAACAGCCCGCCTCTGACCGTAAGATGGGAGTTCACAAACAAGGATTTTATTATGGATTTAAATAAACTGGCTTTCATCTGGTCTTGTGAGGATGACCTGCTGCATCCACAGATTTATCCCCTCAGAATCGTGGATTATCTAACCCGGAAAATAAAAATGCCGGGACTGCTTAGAAGAATAATCGAGGAAAACAATCTAATGTTAAGGTATCGGGATATGAGGGAAAGCAGCATATGATTATATTCTCTCAACCTCGAGATCTGTTTCCTCTATTAACCCCAAAATCCTTTTTTTTTCTTTCCCCAGCCCCTTCCACTCAACATAGACGGTATCTGGTTTTGGAACAGTTTTTGTTATCATCTCATCAAGCATGTATTCATCCAGGTAAGCTAGATTATGTTTAGGGCAGATGTGCCCGATAGCATATTCTTTTATCCTGCTGAATTTTCGACAGTAGTGTCCGCCTCCCAGCCCTATGGCTGTTTTGGCTTTTTTCCCGGGTGAATAATTCATGAGCTCGCTGATTGTTTCAGCAGCTATCGAGCAGGCGCTCATATCGTTCCATTGTTTTAGGCTGCTGCCCACCTCCACAAACATTATGGGGTTATGTAAGGCTGTTGGCCCGTGGTGCGTGGCTTCTAAGCTGACCTCGTAGCCTATTTTTTTTATTTTTTGTTTCTTATCTAGCAGCTGTAATGCTTTCTGTAGATATAATGCGGGAGCAAACGAGAGCTGTCTTGGGTTTCCCCCATAGTCTGAGGTGTCATAATTCCCGGGTGAATGAGTGGTTAAACAGGGCTTACCTGAGGATGAAGCGTGTTTTGATGCGACAATACATAGCGTCTGGGGGTCTATCTTTAGTTTCTCCAAGCTTAATACATCACTTACTTCAAGCAATTTTGTTACATCGTGGTTTTCCCGCAGCTTTGAGCTTATGTTCACCCCCGCTGTATCTTCCCCGGAGTATAGTATTATTTTATCTCGCATTCTTTCATTAATTGGTTTACTAACTCATCGGGTTTAAGTTTCTGCTCTATTTTTTTTATTTTTATGATATCCGCCCTCGTGGAGGGCTTGCTGGGAACATAACCGCAGGAGCCGGGTTTTAAAAGCATGTATGTTTCTATTATTCTTGCTTTCTCTATTATCTCCTGCTTATCAAAGCCTGCTAGAGGACGGTATACTGGTAAATTAACTGCTTCATCTATCACCCTCAGATTATATATTGTTTGGGTGGCAGCCTGTCCTATGTTTTCTCCTGTGATTATCCCCTGCGCTCCTTCTTTTAATGCGATTTCTTCTGCTATTCGTAGCATCATCCTCTTACATAATACGCAGGTGTATTTACCTGCTTTCTCCTGTATTTTCATCAATGTTTTATCCCAGGGGATGAGAATTGATTTTATTTCATGTACGCTGTATTTTTCTAGTTTTTTAAGCACCTTAAGGTAATCCTGGCTGCTTCCATAGTGTAATGCGATTATCTCACATCCTCTTTTCATCATCATCCAGGCTGCTATGGGTGAATCAATTCCCTCGGATATTAATGCTATGAGCTTGCCTTGGGTTTTATATGGTAAGCCGCCTACTCCGTTGATTATTTTATCGTAGATGTATGCTTTTTTCCCTCTGATTTCAACGTATATTGTGGTATCAGGGTGTTCGAGGTTCACATGACAGTTTATGTGTTCTAGTATTATGGCGCCTAGTTTCTCCTCTATTTTTTTGCTTTTCAGCGGGTAGTCTTTGCTTCGGCTGACTCGACAGGCGAATGCATTTTCTTTTTTTATCACATTTGAGGCGTATTTCAGTACCTCCTGTGTTAGGTTTTTGATTTCTGATTCGGTTTCTTTTACCGGGCTGAGTGATTTAATGCCATAGATTTTGCTGATGCTTTTAGTGTGTTTTTCTATGTTTTTGGTTTTAACATATATTCTGTGTCTTCCTTTTTTGATTTTGGCTTCTGGGTTGTTTATTTTTAATCGGATGTTTTCGATTAATTGGTTTTCGAATTTGTTTTTCACGTATTCGCTTTTCAGGTATATCTCTGAGTATCTTATGAGGATTGTGTCATACATTTTTATTTCTGTTAGTTGTTAATATTATTTAACGCAGGAAAAAAATGGTTACTGTATTAAATATTGGGGATTTGTTTAAGGGGGTGGGTTGGGCTTTGAGGGATTTGTTTATGTTGTTGAATCCCTTTAGGTGGGATGATTTTTTCCTTGATATGAGGCTTCAGGAGCCTAAAATTAATCCTTTGTCTTTGTGGGCTCTTTTATCTGTTTTTTCTGTTATGGTTTTGCCTAGTATTTTCAGGGAGCAGTTTATGTTGGTGAATGCTGTGATATTGTTTATTTTGGTTTTTACTTTGTGGCTTGGGAATTATATCATGGATTTTTTTTTGTTGTCGGGTTATTTCACTTATATTGGTTATTTTGTTTCCGGGATCTATGGGACCATGGATTCTATGACCGCTACTAAGGTGGGTTTTCTTTATTTTTTTATTGGGGTGTTTTTTGTGTGCTTGATTTCTTATGCGCTTGTTTTGTTGAATAGGCAGAATCTTAGGTGGGCGGAGAGTTTTCCTTTAGCGGTTTATTCTGCGATACCTGGTTTGTTGGGTGGGATTTTTGTGGCTTACGCTGAGACTATTGTGTTGAGTTTTTTGTTTATCGCGTATAGTATTATCTTGTTTTATGTTGGTGTTAAGACCCGTTTGGGGTTTGATAGGGCGTTTTCTACTTTGGTTGTTAGTGTTTTTCTTAGTGGGGGGCTTAGCATGGTTTTGCTGAGGGTTTTGGCTCTCTTGTTGGGTGTTCCTGAGTGGGCGTTTTAGATGGATGAGATTAGGGTTCGCTTCAGGTTTTAGGTTAAGTTTGAGCAAATAGATTTTTTTTTATTTTAATAAGACCTATCGAGCTAAGCGATGATAGGTCATGTTTTGATCAAACTTTTGTTAAAAGTTTGCGGGGGATGGTGGTTTCCACCTAAACCGCGGAGGGGGACACCCCCTCCCCAGTTTCAAGGTCTTCCTGACCCTCACCCGATTTAAATATGTTTATATCTAAGCAGTTATAATCTTCTCTTATTAAAAGGTTAGAATATTTGATGATTTCTTGGATTGGAGTGGTGGGAAAAAACGTAGAAAACCAATTCCGAGAAGTATTAAATCGGAGGTTTTAAAGCGCCAGCATTATAAATGTAAGAATTGCAAGAAGGAACTTCCTGCAAGAAAACACTTTCACCATAAAAACGAAGATCCATCAGATAATCGGTTGAGTAATATAATTGCTTGTGTCCAAACTGCCATAGCGACCATCATCATAAGGAGCAGGTGAAAAAACATCAAGAAAAAGAGAAAAAGAAAGATGAACAAAATCTGTTTGATATAGGAATATCTTCTTTTGGATTAGAAGCTAATAGAACAAATAAAAAAGGGAAAAAAAGAAAAAGGATATGTTTGATTTTTAATAGGGAGTAGTTATCTAGTCCGTTAAGACCTATCGAGCATTGCGATGATAGGTCATGTTTTGATCAAACTTTTGTTAAAAGTTTGCGGGGGACGAGGTTCGAACTCGCGTAGGCCTGCGCCACTAGGTCCTAAGCCTAGCCCCTTTGACCACTCGGGCACCCCCGCATAATGGAGTTTCGGATGAGATTATATTGGATTCAGGATAAAATAATAGCCTAAAGCCCACGGGGGATGAGGTTCGAGCACCAGAATTTGCGGGGGACGAGGTCGGAAAAACGAGTTATGGAGAGCTTAATTTTTGAACCTGGGTTCAATGACCAAAGGAGAACTCCAGCAAGAAGTTGAAATAGGGTTTTTAGCCTGTTTCCGGAACATCTGTAGTTATATGGTACTGGAAACATAAAAATCCTGTGAACGGGATACTGCAACGCATTAACTCGGTTTCTAGCGGCTCTGCTCCCAAGGAGAATTAAACACTATGCTTGGTTCTCAATGGCTTTATTGTTTGTTCTTGTGATAAAGTTCAAGAAATATTATTTTCTCTTCTTTTTTCAGGTACATGTAGGATAACCTATACGATGAAACATACAGTTCACGGGTGTTTTTTCTAGTGTATCGCATGGGTTTGCCGGTCTCGGGTTTTTTAATGATTTTTGTGATTTGTTTCTTCACCTGATCCTTCAGTCTGCTATCTTTTATTTTCCTGATGCTGCGCTCAAAGCGGGAGTCAAAAGCGACAATCACCATTCTTCGAGTTCAGCCAAGAACTCCCCGCCGTCCATCTCCCTGAATCTTCCTTTCTCATAGCGTTCAAGTGCTTGAATGGTCTTCTTTGCGAAATCCAGATCCTCCAGGAAGTTCCCACCCACCTCCTTAACCGGCTTAAGTATGAGTTGATGGTCTCTTTTTATGATCAAAAATTTATCCCCAACAGAGAAATCCTTGCGCATATCCAGGGGTATGACAACCTGTCCTTTAGAGCTCATTTTTGTAACATCAACATTAACCACATCTATCACCATAATAAGATTAGTCTTACAGGTTAATAAATCGATGTAACTACTCTAAATCAAAGACCCTATATTTATTGATGTTCTACTGCCATGGGTTTAAATGAGGGATATAAAATGATTAGGATATGAAAAAGAAAACCACCGCATATATTATCGGGTTTTTTTTGTTGGCTTGTATCACCGGCATTGTATTGTTGATGCAGCCGAAAAACTGCGTTGAAGAAAAAATTGTTTTAGAGGGGAGATTAGAGATAGCATACGATAAATATCCGATTACTGTTTTATCCACCAAAGAAAAAAATATTTGGTTGTATGAACCCCCAAATAAATTCGATGAATACCTTAATAAAACAGTAAGAATCAAGGGCATCCTATCACCAGCCCACTCTGAAGATATGAGATGCAAGATCTGCTTCAGGGAGTGTCCCACATGCCAGTGCCCGCTTAATGAGCCGCTCCTATATGATGTTGAGATACTTGAGGTATTTTAACCTGAGGAGGTAATCATTTATTGTATGGTTGACGGGGGTTTATTTGTTGATGTATTACTGGGGTTGAGCTCTCTTGCTGTGCTTGTTGTGAGCGCCCGCTATGCTGTTGAGCGCATACACAGCCTGCTGGTGCACTACGGCATCTCGGATACCTCGGGGGTTTGGTGGTTTTCTCTATGGCCACAAGCCTGCCAGAGATATTCTCGCACCTGGCGGCCTCAATTGGTATATTATCCGGGAGCCTTGACTATGAGGTAGCATCAGCTACAGTGCTCGGAGCAAACATAAGCTCGGATGTCATCCAGCAGACGCTGATACTGGGGTTGGTGGTTTTTTTCATGGGAAAGCTAAGATTCAAAAAGGATTTCCTCAAAACAGGATATCTGCCGATGATAACAACCACATTAATGTGTATTGTTTGGGATACGACGGCATCTACTCGCGCCTGGATGGTCTCATATTGTTCGGGTCTTTCATCGCATACATGATATACCTCTATCGGAGAGAAGACCACCACATGAAACAAGACATGCAGGTGTTGGATAAAAGCGTGAACGTAAAAGCAGATTCTCTGATAGCATTAACCTGCTTTATTTTGATGTTGGGTAGCGCTCATTTTCTGCTTAAAACAGCCCAGGATGTTGTGGTTTTAACGGGATTAGGCGGCTCATTGATTGGTGTAATCGGCCTGGGAGTGGCCTCAGCATCCCCTGAGTTTTTTACCGCAGTATTTGGTTTAAAACAGCATAGTGAGGGAATATCGCTTGGGACTTTAATCGGGAGCAACATAACCAATCCATTGGTGGCCATGGGCGGGGGGGCTTTGATTTCAACCTACTGGGTTCCAAGGCCGTTAATATACTGGGATCTGCCGATGGAAACAATAACGGCGGCGCTGCTTTAGTTTACCTGATTAAATCCAGGGGCCGGCTTGGAAGATACGGCGCCATCTACCTGATGGGGTTATATTTCATATACCTGGGGATTAGGTTCACTTATTTTTCCCTGGATTAGTTGTTTTTTTCCTGGATTTAGATGGTTTCTTTTTTTTGCGCAGATACTTTTTTTTGCCCTCGAGATCAAAAAAATAATCAGCTGCATCAATCAGATGAGAGGAAGCGCTCTTGCGGAAGGCCATCACCTCCACCCGGCAGCCCTGGCCGTTGAGGTATCTGACCAGGTCCGTGAAATCCCCGTCCCCGGATACCAGAACAACAGTATCAAGCTTGGGGGCCATTCTTATGGCGTCCATCGCCAGGCCGACATCCCAGTCTCCTTTCTTATGGCCGCCTGCGAAAACCTGCAGGTCCTTGCTTCGCACATCAAAACCCATGTTTTCAAGAGCCTCAAAGAAGCTGCCCTCCTCCTCTCCGATGTCGGCTTTGATGACGTAGGCGAAGGCCCGGATAAGGTTTCTTCCTTGGACGGCGTCGTTTAATATAATCCTGAAGTCTACTTTGCTGTTGTATAGGTTTATCGCGCTGTAGTACATGTTTTGTATGTCAACGAAAACCCCCACGCGCTGGTTAACGTGAAATCCTTTCATATGAATGTATTAGAGCAGGCAGGTAATAAACACGGGTGTTTTATTCACTGTATCTGATATATTATAGTGGTGTTTTGCTGCACTAGATAACATATGTTTTTTTTGTCTAGTATTATGAGTTTGAAGACTATGAAGTCCCCTGAATCCGGGGACAGGCTGATTATTGTATCCAACCGGGAGCCCTGCATACATGAGAGAAACAAAAGAAACAAGTATAGTATTCCAACCGGGGGTTTGGTTTCTGCATTAAACCCGGTAATGAGCTCATGCCATGGTTTATGGGTTGCATGGGGGTCCGGTAGGGGGGACTTTAAGGTAGTGGATGAGGAAAACAGGATAGGGGTGCCCCCTGAAGACCCGGCTTATGTGTTGAAGAGGGTGCAGCTTGGTAAAGAGGAGGTTGAGGGGTTCTATCACGGGTTCTCAAACAGCATAATGTGGCCTATATGTCATTCCTTCATAAGCAAGGTTGAGTTTAAACCAGAGTATTGGAACCAGTACCAGAGGGTTAATCAGAAATTCTCTCAGGCGGTTAATTCCGAGATTGTTGACCTCAAAAGAGATTATATCTGGGTTCACGACTATCATCTGAGCCTTGTTCCAGGATATATCAGGGAGAAAAACAGTGAAGCAAGAATATCTTTTTTCTGGCATGTTCCCTGGCCGCCTTGGGAGATGTTCGGTCGGCTTCCCTGGAGAAGAGATATACTCAAAGGCTTGTTAAACTGTGATCTCATCGGGTTCCAGACCGAATCCCATCTCAGAAACTTTCTTGACTCAGTCAGGCGGGGCACTAACGCCTACGTGGATGAGAAAAAAAGGTTTATCAGGGTGAACGACAGGGAGATACACGTGGATGATTTCCCTATTGGGATAGATTTTGATAAATTCAACTGCTTTCACAGGAACGAAAAAAAAATAAACGCCTCAGATGATTTGATGGATGAATTCAATGGGTTGAAAATTATCTTGGGCGTGGACAGGTTAGACTACACCAAGGGCATATTACATCGTCTGGAAGCCTATCAGAGGTTTCTGGAGAAGTATCCGATATATCAGGGGGGGGTGATTTTTCTGCAGATAATGAATCCAAGCAGATGGAGGGTGAACGAGTACCAGAAGATGAAGAAAAGCGTAGAGGCGGCTGTTGGCAGGATAAACGGCAAGTTCAGTAGAGTCGATTGGACTCCGATAAAATATTTCTACCGGAAATTCAGCCAAGAGCAGTTGATGTATTATTATCACATATCCGATGTTGCTTTGATAACTCCCTTAATCGATGGTATGAATCTTGTTGCTAAGGAGTTTCTGGCAACAAACAAGGACAAGGGGATGCTTGTTTTAAGCGAGTTTGCTGGAGCAGCAGGTCAGCTTAATAAATCGATATTGGTTAATCCATATGATTGTGAGGGGATGGCTGATTCAATAAAGCAGGCGCTGGAGATGCCCGAGAAAGAGAAGAGAATCAGGTGTCATCACATGAAGAACATTATCGAGGATATGGATATCGTATGGTGGCTTGATAATTTTTTCGGTTCCTGGGCTCGGGTATATGATGCTGAATCCATGGATTTCGGTTAACAGTGATATAAATGAAACACCTCCTGGAATGCTGGGATAAGCTTGCAGATGATTTCAACGTAAATGAGGTTTTTATTTTGTTGGATTGTGATGGAACCCTCACACCGATAGTGGATTATCCCGGGAACGCAATTCTTGATAATGCGGTTAAGGATGTTCTCAGAGAGTTAAGCCGAAAATATATGGTTGCTATCATAAGCGGGCGCTCTTTGGTTGATGTTAAATCATTGGTTGATGTTGGAGGTATTTATTATGCTGGAAACCATGGATTTGAGATCAGCGGACCGGGTATCAATTTACATAAACCGGGTCTTGTAAGCATCAAGCCGTTAATGGAGGAAATCAGCCTTAATCTGATGGAGTTTTTTAAGGACATAGATGGTGTTTTGGTGGAAAACAAGGGGGTGACGGTTTCCCTGCATTACCGGATGGTTTCACCTGAAAAACGCAGGAGGGTTAAAAGGCTTTTTTTGGAGCGTATTGCGGAGTATGTTGACGGGGGGAAGCTGAGGTTTAGCTCTGGTAAGATGGTTTATGAGATAAGACCGGATATTGACTGGGATAAGGGTGCAGCTGTTAGGTGGCTTGTTGACTCGTTGGGCAAGCAAGACAACCTGCTCGTGTACGTGGGTGATGATAGAACAGACGAGGATGCGTTCGGGGCTTTGGGGGAGGGGGATGTTGCTGTTTTGGTCTGCGCTGATGGG
>Ga0190359_1002260_pt1 | contig 11557 bp, 9 predicted proteins | sample 48721823_MG_FD_161269 | JGI IMG/M metagenome (GOLD analysis project Ga0190359, IMG submission 161269) | Hydrothermal vent microbial mat bacterial communities from Southern Trench, Guaymas Basin, Mexico - 4872-18-2-3_MG | ecosystem: Environmental > Aquatic > Marine > Hydrothermal vents > Microbial...
TAATTGATATTTGATATAGATTCATTTGACAATAGATTTTAACTTTGTTGCTAATTTCTGCGGAAGGACAATTCCGAGAGATAAGAAAAAAGATTACCTCTTCGGTATTAAAGAGGTTTTTTATTTATAAAATACAAACAAAGAAAAGGAGATGTTGGATTTGAAAGACAAATACTTATTTACCTCAGAATCAGTTACCGAAGGACATCCAGATAAAATTGCAGATCAAATATCTGATGCCATACTGGATGCTATATACCAAGAAGATCCCTATGGAAGGGTAGCAGTGGAAACTTTGGTAGCAACTGGGTTGGTTTTAGTTGCGGGGCAAATTACTACAAAATGTTATGTTGATATCCCCAAAATAGTTCGGCAGGTTGTTCGAGAAATCGGTTACACCAGAGCTAAATTTGGATTTGATAGTGATACGTGTGCAGTACTGACTTCCATTGATGAACAATCTAAGGATATAGATTTAGGAGTCAGTAGATCTTTAGAAGTAAAAAAGTTAAAAAAAGTAGAAAATGATGTTGAATCTATTGGGGCAGGTGACCAGGGAATGATGTTTGGTTATGCTTGTAGAGAAACGCCGGAACTGATGCCTCTTCCTATAATATTAGCTCATAAATTGACTTATCGACTGGCAGAAAGTCGGAAGAAGAAGATAATTCCCTACCTTCGGCCAGATGGAAAATCTCAGGTTACCGTAGAATATGAAAATGGAAATCCCAAAAGGGTAGAGGCAATAGTAATTGCTGCCCAACACCATCCTGATATTTCTAATGAAACCATACAGAGAGATATCAAAGAAAAGGTAATCAATTATGTTGTACCTCAAAAATATTTAGATAGAGATACCAAATATTTTATTAACGCTACCGGGAGATTTGTTATGGGTGGTCCCCAAGCAGATACTGGGCTTACTGGTAGAAAGATAATTGTTGACACCTATGGAGGAGTAGGGAGTCATGGTGGAGGTTGTTTTTCAGGGAAAGATCCTAGCAAAGTAGATAGGTCAGGTAGCTATGCTGCCCGCTATATAGCTAAAAATATTGTTGCGGCAGGAATAGCTGATAAATGTGAGATACAAATTGCTTATGCGATTGGAGTAGCTCATCCTATATCTATTATGGTAAATACTTTTGGAACGGAAAAAATACCCCAACAAAAAATATTAGAAATAATTGAGAAGAATTTTGATTTACGACCAGAGGCAATAATTAGACACTTAAAACTCAGAAGACCAATTTTTAAAAAGACAGCTGTTTATGGTCATTTTGGAAGAGAAGATGAAGATTTTACCTGGGAAAAAACTGATAAAGTTGAGATATTAAAAAAAGAAGCTGGATTAAAATAGCATATGGTATATTGTAATATCGAGTATCGAATATATAGTAAAAGGAGTTATATTTTAAAATTAATGAATAATATTAAAGAAGAAATAAAGAAACAATTAGATAAAGGTCCTTTGCTAATCGATGGTGCTATGGGGACTATGCTTCAAAAATATGGACTTAGTCAGGGTGAATGCTCAGAGGAATGGAATATAATTCATCCCCAAATAGTAGAAAATATTCATCGAGAATACATAAAAGCTGGAGCAGATATAATTTTGACCAATACTTTTGGTGCTAACAGAATTAAACTGAATAATTTTAATAAAGGGGAAGATACCCAAAAAATTAATAAGTTAGCTGTAAACATTGCCAAGGAGGCTGTAAAAAAAGAAAAAGGTCAAAAAGAAAAGATGTTTATTGCTGGCTCTGTAGGACCAACGGGAAAGATCTTAGAACCTTACGGTGAATTAAAAATAGATGAGGCATATAAAAATTATGTAGAACAAATTCAAATTTTAGAAAGAGAAGGCATAGATTTAATAATTTTAGAAACTTTCTATGATCTCGAAGAAATAAAAGCTGCACTAAGAGCAGTGAAAGAAAATACTGACTTAATGGTTATAGCTTCTATGACTTTTGATAAAAATTTAAAAACTATATATGGGGTGGATTCGAAACAAGCAGTGAAAGTTCTCGAGGATGAAGGTGCTGACGGAGTAGGAGCTAATTGTGGAACAGGGCCAGATATTTTGTATGAGGTTACGAAAAAGATGAAGGAAGTAAGTAATACTTATCTAATGGTTGAGCCGAATGCGGGGATACCTGAAATTCTTGAAGGAAAAGTGATTTATCCAACAAATCCGAAGGAAATGGCTATGTATGCGGAAAAATTTGCAAGATTAGGAGTGAACATCATTGGGGGGTGTTGCGGAACTACACCATTGCATATTAAAATGATTTCTGATAAAATTAAAAATAAATTTTAAAAAAAATTTAAAAACAATAATAAGATTAGTGGAAAAAATTCTATTTAAAATTGAGATGAAATAAGAAAAGATAATAGAAGGATTTCAAGAAGGTTACCCCCCCTTTTTACAATTTTGTATAATGGGGAAAAATGAAAAGGGACAAATAAAATGGATATAAGAGAATTATTATCCATAGCCAAACAAAGAAATGCTTCAGATTTACATATTACAGTTGGAGTTCCTCCAATTTTACGGATAAATGGAAGTCTAAAAAAATTAGATTATCCTGAGTTAACTTTCAAAGATGTTCATGAAATGATTTATAGCATAATTGATGATGAACAAAAAAGTAAATATGAAAAAAATCATGAGTTAGATTTCTCTTTTGAACTAGAAAATGTTGCAAGGTTTAGAATTAATATTTTTCAGACTCGAAAAGGCGAAGCAGCTGCTTTTAGAATAATACCAGAAAAAATAAAATCGCTTGCAGAATTAAATTTGCCAGAGGAATTATCTTTTTTCACTAAAAAATCAAAGGGTTTTGTATTAGTTACTGGTCCTACCGGATGTGGAAAAAGTACTACTTTAGCTACTTTAATAGATATTATAAATAGAGAAAGATATGCACATATTATCACCATTGAAGACCCTATTGAATTTATCCATAGTCACAAGAATTGCATAATAGACCAGAGGGAGGTTGGTACACATACAGATTCTTTTTCTTATGCCTTACGGAGTGCTTTAAGAGAAGACCCTGATGTAATTCTGGTGGGGGAAATGAGAGATTTAGAGACAATATCTATGGCTGTAACTGCAGCTGAAACTGGACATTTAGTATTTTCTACACTTCATACAAACAGTGCAGCTGAAACTGTAGAAAGAATAATAAACGTATTTCCTCCTTACCAACAGAGTCAAGTTAGAACGCAGGTTGCTGAATCTCTTTTAGGTATTGTTGCACAAACATTAGTGCCTACCATAGATGGTGAAAGGAGAGTTCCTGCGATTGAATTGATGATTGCTACTCCTGCAATAAGGAATATTATAAGAGAAAATAAGATTCATCAAATTTCAGCAATTATACAGATGGGTCGAAAAGAGGGTATGATTAGTTTAGACCAATCTCTAAGAGAATTACTAATTGAAGGAAGAATTAGCAGAGAAGAGGCTATAAAAAAGGCAATAGATAAAAAAACATTTATGCAAACTCACAGAAACTTTCAAAATTAGTCCAAAATTTAGCTCAACATCCGAATTTTATTCTTAATTCAACTTTATGGCTTCTGGAAGAATTTGACTTTTTAAGGTTTGTTATGTAAAATTTTATACAATTAAAAAAATAATATTTTATAAAACATAGGAGAGTAGGTTGTCTTTTAGATTAAAGAGTAAATTAAAAAAAGATAATCGAAAGACCCCTAATAAAGTAAATTAAGTTGAAAAATCTTCTATATGATAAACTTAATCGGGTAGCACCGTTAGTTAGCTAATAAGCGGAATGGATAAATTCTCATTCAAACAGGGTGGCACCGCGAGAAGATCTCGTCCCTGATGGTACTTTAATAGTATTATCAGGGATTTTTTAATAGTAGATAATAGTAAATAATAATTTACTTAAAAGAAATAAACCAAACCCTAAAGGGGTTCCAGGGGGCGCTTACTACCCTAACAATCTTGAAAATATAAAGGAGGAAATAGATTAAAATGACCGATAATGAAGAAAAGGTAAAAAATCCTAAAAAATTAGGAGAGATTTTAGTTCATTATAAAATTATTACTCCTCAACAATTAAAGAAAGCATTAGACATTCAAAAAAATACTGGAAAAAGAATAGGAGAAATATTAATTGATAAGGGATGGGTTACTCAAGATGAAATAAATTGGACTCTGGGAAGACAATTAGATATTCCCTATGTTCATATAAATATTGAAAATATTAATGTCCAGTTAGCAAAAAATATTCCCGAATATACTCTTAAGAAATTTAAATTTCTTCCTTTAATTGAATTAGATGGCGAATTAGTAATTGCTATGGCTGACCCTACTGATGAAGAAGCAAAAGAAATGATTAATGAGATAACCAATGGCAAATTAAAAATAGTATTAGCCTCATATAAAAATATTAATGATACACTCAACCTTTTATTTAAAAAGAAAAACATTTAGTGGGATAAGAATTTTAAACAAATTTCGACATTTTTACCGGCAAAAATTGTTGAGTTCCAAAATAAATGGAAGGTGGTAGATTATGGAAATAAATGAATTATTAAGGATAGCTAAAGAAAAGGATGGTTCTGATTTACATATTAATGTGGGTGTTCCTCCAGTAATTAGGATAAATGGTAAGTTAACCAAATTAGAATTTCCCGAACTAACTCCGGAGGATACTCATAAAATGATCTATAGTATTTTAAATGAAAAACAGAAAAGTGAATTTGAAAAAAATGGAGAATTGGATTTATCCTACGAAATAGAAAATGTTTCTCGATTTAGAGTAAATGTGTTCAAACATCGACTTGGAGAAGGAGGGGCGTTTAGGTTAATTCCTGAGAAGATTAAAACCCTTTCTGAGTTAGGTTTGCCTTCTATTCTTGCCAATTTTTGTGATAAAGATAAGGGGTTTGTTTTGATTACTGGACCAACAGGTAGCGGAAAATCTACTACCTTAGCAGCTTTAATCGATATAATCAATAATAATAGGTATGATAATATAATTACTATTGAAGATCCTATTGAATTTATTCATCGTCATAAAAATTGCCTTATTTCCCAAAGAGAGATAGGGACACATACTAAATCTTTTGCAGATGCCTTACGTAATGCCCTACGTGAGGACCCGGATGTTATATTGGTAGGAGAGATGAGGGATCTCGAAACTATTTCTATGGCTTTGACTGCTGCTGAGACAGGACATCTAGTGTTCTCTACCCTTCATACTATTAGTGCATCAGAAACCGTAGAAAGGATAATAGATGTATTTCCTCCTCATCAGCAAAATCAAGTAAGAATGCAACTTGCTGGATCTCTTTTGGGGATTGTAGCTCAAACCCTCTTGCCAACTTTAGATGAAAAAGGAAGGGTACCGGCCTTAGAAGTGATGATTGCCAATTCTGCAATTAAAAACTTAATAAGGGAAAATAAAACTTATCAAATTCAATCTATGATTCAAATCAGTAAAAAGGATGGTATGCAAAGTTTAGATCAGTCATTGAAAGATTTATTAATGGAGGGTAAAATTAGCCGTGAAGACGCTATAAGAAAAGCTATCGATAAAAAAGCATTTGAGAAAAATGAATACAATTACAATTATTAGAGTAAATAATTAATCATTTACCTGATTTATTAATGTTCTTAGAAAGCTGCAAACAACAGAAGGAGGGGAAAGATGATAATTAGGATTCCTAAAGGGACACAAGACATTTTACCAAAAGATATTTCTAAATGGTATTATGTCGAAAATAAAATAAGAGAAGTATTAATTAAATACGGATACCAAGAAATAAGAACTCCGATATTTGAATATACAGAACTTTTTGTTCGAGGAGTAGGTGATTCAAGCGATATAGTTACTAAAGAGATGTTCACTTTTCTTGACCGAAAAGGACGTAGTCTTACCCTAAGACCAGAGGGAACTGCAGCAGTGGTGAGGTCTTATTTAGAAAATAAAATGAGTAGAGTATATCCTGTATTAAAATTATTTTACCTTGGCCCAATGTTTAGATGTGAAAAACCACAAGCAGGCAGATTTAGGCAATTCCATCAATTTGGGATTGAGGTAATTGGAACCAAAGCTCCTGAGGTAGATGCTGAAGTTATCATTGCCTCAATAGAAGTATATAAAAAATTAGGATTAAAAAACTTAAAAATTATGATAAATAGTGTGGGTTGTAAGAAATGTCGGGCTATATATGTTCAAAAATTAAAAGAATCTCTTAAAGATAAAATGGATTTTCTCTGTTTAGAGTGTAAAGATAGGTATAATAAAAATCCTTTAAGAATATTAGATTGTAAAAAAGATAGTTGTCAAAAAGTTATTAAAAAAATGCCTACAATTAATGAATATCTTTGTCAGGATTGTCGACAACATTTTACCGAGGTCAAATCATATTTAGATTCTCTTGGAATTAAATATTTTATAGAACCTCGACTGGTAAGAGGATTAGATTATTATACCAAGACTACTTTTGAAATAATTTCTGGGGAGTTAGGAGCGCAAGATGCAATAGGTGGTGGAGGAAGATATGATGATTTAATCGAGGAATTGGGTGGAGATTCTACTCCTGCTGTGGGATTTGCAGCCGGGATAGAGAGGATAATCATGGTAATGAATCAACAGAATATTGAATGGCCTAAAGATAAGGGATTAGATATATTTATAGTAAAAGTTAAAGAGACAAATAAAGATATGGCTTTTAAGTTATTACAAAAAGTTAGAGATGCAGGTTTATCGGCAGATATGGATTATTCTTCAAAAAGCCTAAAATCTCAAATGAGATTAGCCCATAAAATTGGAGCAAAATATACCTTAATTGTTGGGGAAGAAGAATTAGCTAAAAATATGGTTACTCTACGCAATATGCAAACCAAAGAACAAAAAGAAGTTGAAATGGATAATCTAATCGATGAACTAATATTATGTATAAATAGCACGTAGCGTTTATCCTAAAATATTAATGTTATTGGGGAAACAATACAGCATATCCCCAGGAGAAAATGGGAGGAAGTACAAATGAAAGTTGTAAGAATAAGTGATATTGAAAATTATGAAACCAAAGAAATAGAGATTAGAGGATGGTTATATAATAGGCGTTCAAGTGGAAGTGTTAAATTTTTAATTATCAGGGATGGTACTGGATTTATCCAGGCAACACTTATTAAAAATGAGGTTGATAAAGAAATATTTGAAAAAATAGATGAAATTGAATATGAATCTTCCATAAAAATAATTGGTGTAGTAAAAAAGGAAAATAGGGCTCCTCTGGGGTTTGAAATTTTGCTAAAAGATTTCGAAGTTCTTCATAATGCGGAAGAAGATTACCCTATTACTTTAAAAGAACATGGAGTAGGATTTTTAATGAATTATCGGCATCTATGGCTAAGGTCTCCTCGCCAGAATGCTATTTTAAGAATAAGGGCGGAGATAATTAAAGCTATCCGCGATTTTTTAGATCAAAATGGTTTTATATTAATAGACGCTCCCATATTAACTCCATCAGCTTGTGAGGGGACTACTACTCTATTTGAAACAGATTATTTTGGAGATAAAGCTTACTTGACCCAGAGTGGTCAATTATATAATGAAGCTGCAGCGATGGCTTTTGGAAAGGTATATTGTTTTGGTCCCACCTTTAGGGCTGAAAAATCTAAGACCAGAAGACATTTAATGGAATTTTGGATGGTAGAGCCAGAAGCCGCTTATATAGAACTTGAAGAGAGCAATGAAATTCAGGAAAAATTAATAACTTATATTGTAGAACAAGTGCTGAAAAACAAAAAAAGAGAATTGAATTTGCTAGAAAAGGATATATCAAAATTAGAACTAATAAAAGCACCTTTTCCTAGATTGTCTTATGACGAAGCTATAGAAATATTAAAGCATAGTGGTTCAAAAATCGAATGGGGAGATGACTTTGGAGGAGAAGATGAGACAATTTTATCTAATAAATTTGAAAATCCAGTATTTATCCATCGTTACCCAGTAAACTGCAAAGCATTTTATATGAAACCTGACCCTAAAAGATCTGAAGTTGCTTTATGTGCAGATCTTTTAGCCCCAGAAGGATATGGAGAAATTATTGGAGGCGGACAAAGGATAGATGATTATGATTTGTTGGTTAAAAGAATTAAGGAGCATAAGTTACCCAAAGAGAATTATGAATGGTATTTAGATTTAAGAAAATATGGTTCGGTTCCTCATTCTGGTTTTGGTTTAGGTATTGAAAGAACAGTTGCTTGGATATGCGGGCTAAATCATGTTCGGGAAACTATTCCGTTCCCCCGTATGTTGAACAAAATTTATCCCTGAAGACAGTATATAGAATCAAGTATATAATACAAGTATTTTGTACGAGAAAAGGAGCATAGACAAAAATGACAAAATCAAAAGAAATTATTGAAGTATTAGGCTTTTGGAAGAGAACTAATTCTTGCGGAGAGCTTCGTAAGAAAGATATAGGGGAAGAAGTAGTTTTAATGGGATGGGTACAGAACAGAAGAGACCATGGCGGATTAATTTTTATAGATATAAGAGACCGCGATGGATTAACTCAAATTGTATTTGACCCAGAAGAGTCTGCTGAAGCACATCAGAAGGCCCATAAAATTAAAAACGAATATGTTATCGCTATAAAGGGTATAGTTGTCCCCCGTTTACCGGGTTCAGAAAATCCCAATATCTCCACCGGTGATATTGAAGTGAGAGTTAAGCAAATAAGGATATTAAACATTTCTGAAGCCTTACCTTTTAATATCGACGATAAATTGGAAATAAGTGATAACTTAAGATTAAAGTATCGTTATTTAGATTTAAGAAGACCCAAAATGCAAAGAAATATAAAACTACGCCATCAAATTTGTATGGAAATTAGAAATTATCTAAATAATAAAGGTTTTCTAGATATAGAAACTCCTTTTTTAACTAAAAGTACTCCCGAGGGAGCAAGGGATTATATAGTCCCCAGTAGAGTCAATCCAGGTAAATTTTATGCCCTCCCTCAGTCACCTCAACTATTTAAACAATTATTAATGATAGCCGGATTCGAAAGATATTATCAAATAGTTCGATGTTTTCGTGATGAAGATTTAAGAGCTGATCGAGCCCCTGAATTTACTCAACTGGATATGGAGATGTCATTCATTGATAGAGAAGAAGTATTTAGTCTAATTGAAGAGATGTTTGCTTATTTATTTAAAAAAATATTTAAGGTGGAAATTCCTACTCCTTTTTTGAAAATGGATTACCAGGAAGCCATATCTAAATATGGGACAGATAAGCCAGATTTGAGATTTGGTATGGAAATAATTGATCTCACCAAAGTATTTAATAAAAGCTCTTTTAAGGTATTTCAAAAACTACTAAGCAATAAAGGCAAAATATGTGCTATAAAAATAGAGGAAGATAAGAAATTTTCTCGAAAGAAGTTTGATGATTTACAATTGTTTATTTCTTCTTTTGGAGCAAAAGGACTTTCTTTTATAAAATTTAAAGAAGGAAAAGATTTTCAGTCTTCAATTGGTAAATATCTTTCTTCAGAAGAGGTTGAAAGGATTAGGAGTGAAACAAAGGCCCAACCTGGGAATATTATATTAATAGTTGCCGATCAAGAAAAAATAGTCTATGAAACGTTGGGAAATCTTAGGTTAAAAATAGCTACCGATTTAAATCTAATTAGAAAGGGAAAAGAGAAATATAATTTTCTTTGGGTTTCAAACTTTCCCTTATTAATGTATAACCAAGAAGAAGAAAGATTTGAAGCAGTTCATCATCCTTTTACCGCACCTCTTGATGAAGATCTAAAATTGTTAGATAGTGATCCTTTAAAAGTTCGTTCAAAGGCATATGATTTAGTGCTTAATGGGAATGAAATAGGGGGAGGAAGTATTAGAATACATAATAATGCTATTCAAAAGAAAATATTTAATTTATTAGGAATAGATGATAAAAAAGCTGAACAGAAATTTGGATTTTTATTGCAAGCCTTAAAATATGGAGCGCCACCTCATGGAGGAATTGCCTTCGGTTTAGATAGATTGGTGATGATTTTAGCTGGAGCTCGCTCAATAAGAGAAGTGATTGCTTTTCCTAAAACCCAAAAAGCTACCTGTCTCTTAACTGATGCACCATCAGAAGTAGACTTAAAACAATTAAAGGAATTGCATATTAAATTAGACTAACCTAATGTAGGGTGGATAGTATACAGTGTGGCACGTATAGAAATGCTGTATCGAGTTCAGTATCTTTTCTCTCTTTTTTCTTCTTTTTCGAACTCAATACTTGATACCATATACCTAATACTCTTCTTAATATTGAAAGATTTGATAAGTTATGATATTATAGGGTCGAAAAGAAATAAATAATTGCCCTGCTGTGTTCGTGTTGACTAATTAAGTTTTGAGCCAACACTTATTTAAAAGGGATCGATCTCTAAATGTGGCATGTAAGCCTAAGGTAAGCCGCTCCTCTAATTGAGGTAAGGCAAATACCAAATGTTAACTGATTTGTTTAACACGGAAACATAAAGCATTTAGGTAGATACCCACCTGTTTGAGGACAGGTATCAAAACCTAAAGCACACGACATAGCGGGGTTTTATAATTTATTTAGTAACGATAATTTTGACAAAAATAATAAATAACTATATTATAATAAAAATTATGAACAAAGAAAAAATTCGAAGGGACATTTTAAAAAAAAGACTTTCTCTCTCTCCAGAAGAAATAAAGAATAAAAGCCATAAAATTTTTTTAAATTTGCTTAGAACTCCAGTATTTTTAAATTCCTCAAATGTTATGTTTTATGTTTCTACTAGAAGTGAAGTTCAAACTGAAGAGATGATTAAGTCATCCATAATGATGGGGAAAAAGATTTTTGTTCCCATCATTGTGGCAGATTCCATTAATTTAGTTCCTTCAAATTTAATTGATTTTGATAAAGAACTGAAAAAAGGTAAAAAAGGGATTTTTGAACCAAAAGAAGAATATCGTAGATTGTCTTCACCAAAAGATCTTGATTTAGTAATATTACCAGGAGTTGCTTTTGATATTGAGGGGAATAGAATTGGTAGGGGATTAGGATATTATGATAACTTTTTAAAAGGAATTAACCCTTCTCCCAATACTATTGCCTTAGCTTTTGAAATGCAAATAGTAGAAAAAATACCAACTAATGAAAAAGATGTTCCAGTAAATGTAATAATAACTGAGAAAAGAATAATTAACAGTATGGAGTATCGAGTATCAGGTACATAGTAAAGAAAATAGAAGCCAGAAAATAGTTAATGTAGGACAGGTATCTCGCTGGTCTAGGTTAACAATATAATGATATACAAAATAGAGAGGAAATAGTAATATGGAATTAAAAGAAAAAATCCAAAACGAAGATAAATCAACGGAAGAAATGTCAAAAATGCTTAACGAATCTTTAGGAAAATTTAAAAAAATAAAGAGGGGAGACATAATTAAAGGGAAAATAGTCAAAGTTAGTGAAGATGGCTATTTTCTCGATGTGAAATACAAAATGGAAGGATTTCT
>Ga0190359_1002261_pt1 | contig 11556 bp, 13 predicted proteins | sample 48721823_MG_FD_161269 | JGI IMG/M metagenome (GOLD analysis project Ga0190359, IMG submission 161269) | Hydrothermal vent microbial mat bacterial communities from Southern Trench, Guaymas Basin, Mexico - 4872-18-2-3_MG | ecosystem: Environmental > Aquatic > Marine > Hydrothermal vents >...
TTGCCCGGTGAAGGCCATATCCCGTGACGAAACTCTGGAACGCGTTATGGTTGATTACGACAAATGTATTGGATGTCGATCCTGCGTGGCTGTTTGCCCTTTTGGAGCTATGTCTTTCGATACGGTAGACAAGAAAGTTTTTAAGTGCGACGTATGCGATGGTGATCCACAGTGCGTACGTTTCTGCGAGGAAAAAGCCGTGGACTATGTGGATGCCAGGGAGCTGGGCACACTGAAAAAAAGAGATGCGGCCAGGAGGATATCCATAGCCGGAAAAGAGGCTGCCGTCTTGCTGGCCCAAGCTTAACAGTTAAGATTCCCTCTCCTGAAATTGTCCGGATCCCGAGCCTCGCAAAAACAAAGTGAGGGGGTTCTTCAAAGGTCTTATTCTTTGAAGACACCCCCTTGCTTTTCCTGGCCAACCCGGCATTCCTGCCGGTTAGACATCATGGTATTTCTATCTTGATCTTACCTTTCCTGAAACCTTTCAAAGAAGAAACCATTGCTGTGATAATATTCTTGAAAAGATTAGAGGTGTAATGATTCAGCGGAAAGGGCTGACCGTCGACCTCGACATTTACTGGCGGGTTCAGTGAAATACAGCTATCTACACTTTCCTTGCCACCAACAATCTCCCGGGCTAGGTAGTAGCAACTTTCATACCCACATTGCGAGCAGTCAAGTCCAGGGAGCTTGAAAGCTTTTTCAAATGCAATAACTGCCATCTTTCTAACATCCTGGTCATTAGCGATATCAAAGTCCGAGATTTCCTTGTCAAAGGAGGCAGTGAAAAGTTCAAGCCCGTCTGAGAGCTCTTTTTCTTCCTCTTTATTTTTAATGCATAATATCTTGGGGAAAGTCTTTTGTGTCTTGAAACCCTCTGCCACCACAATGTCACAGTCGAAGTACTTGAGCATTTCCTCCACTGATTTTTTACCTTTAATAACTACTTCAGTCTCCTCAGGGGAAACTGCTGCCACCACAGTGGCAAACTCCTTGAACTTTGCGGTATCTTTTTTCAAGAAGTCCAGATGCCCTGCGTGCTTTATCACACCGACACGGTAACCCATGTCCGAGAATTCCTTTGACAGCTTGAGTCCAAGCGTCGTCTTTCCTGTCTTCTTGTACCCGATAATTCCAATAACCTTCACTTTGAGATCTCCTCTTTTATCTCCACTCGCCCCAATCCGGCATCAACACCTCTGGCAGAAAGTTGACTAACAAGACTCCACCACACCCCCTCCAGTGATTCAAAAAATAAAAATATGAGTACTAAAAGATCTATGCATGTTACGACAGCATCCTAGGTCCAAGATTTACCTCTATTTCTATCCGCCTGCAAGCATCAGCGTAAGGTGGATGTCATCCCCATCTTTAACCTGCTTTCCGAGCTCATCAGGGTAGGCGCTTTCAAGATTAACGTAAATTTCTACGATGTTTAGAAGGTTACCCTTTTTGTCAAAAATGGATGATTCAATCTCAGGGAATTTTCTCACCAGGTCCCGGAGGCATTCACCCACAGTCTCTCCCTCAACCTCAACTAGCTCCTGGCCGTTGGTAAAGCGGCGCAGTGTCAAATGAATATGAACTTTTACACTCACCTTCTGCTCCTTGTCTTTTTTGATGTCCCGAGTCTTGGCTATCTCTTAAATTCTCAAGTATGCCCTTTGTCAAGCTCTCCGTATTTCAAATTCTTTAAAATATAAGGCTTATTCTTGCAAGCACAATAGGAAACGACACTTTTCCAGTATTAGTTCAAGCTCACAACGCTCAACTATGATGCTGCTTTCAAGGGACTTTACCCCGCCCGCAGAAAGCCACGGCTTTAGCCGTGGATGAATGCGGTTAAGGGCGGGCGGGATGTCGTACCACTAAGTCCCGCCGATTGCGAAGCAATTCGGCGAGACTAAGTGGTGCCACGGGCTTGCCCGCGGGGCTCCACATCCGGCGCAAGTTATGGGACCCATTGTTTAATCAGGAGTCCTAACTGCCTTGAAAGCACATGACCGACAAGGCTAAGGATAAGATCCCATAGAAGTTCAAGATAGTGGCGAAGAAAGTGCAGATCAAGCAAAAATCCGTGCGCAGAAAAAGATTGGCAATTATAGCGAGCTATTTTGCCGGGGAAAGTTACGGTTTGCTCGGGCCTCAGGTTGCCGCAACCATTATTCAGGATAACACTCCCTATGAGTGTGTCGTGATTGCCGTGACACGCGATGATCCCAAGGATCTTATCAAGAAAAACCTTGACGACTATTTCGGCAATCAGAGACCAATCATTGGCTTCTCATCCCTTAGTGCTTCGATGCGCAAATATTATGACGTATTTAAAAGATCGGGCTCAGATCCAATGCTTACTCAGCACTAAATCCTGAGCAAATAAATTCGTCATCGAATTTGTGGGGCGATGGACTTAGCGGCAGGAACAACCTTTTCTTGCTCTCAAAAGAGCTCACAGAGGAAGGCGCAATTACCATCCTGGGTGGGCCGCAGGCAAACGCGGATTTTCTTGGCGAAAAGGACTGGCGAACCACGGGGCATCGATTCAGAGGGCTTTCAAGGCATTTCTCTCTTGCCGTTACGGGCTTTCAAATGATTTTCTCCCTGAACATAGTATTCCGTTGATTATCCACCATGCCTTAACCCTTGGAGAGTGGATCAGGTGCCTGGAGGACAGGGAAAGAGTTACTTTCCATAGAGATGTTTCCACCATAGCGTGGTGGCAGCTTGGAGATCGATTTGTTCTCTGAAGCCCCCCACCTTCCGGGTATTGGAGTATGGCAGAATTTGCAGTGACCGCTCTCGATATTATATTGCTTCAAGAAATATCCCTGCCTTTCTATGAGAATCTTCCCACAATGGTGGCAGTACGTGTGGCAACCGGGGTGACCGGGCACATTGCCTATGTAAACGTAGTGGATCCCCTCCTTGAGGGCAATGCTCCTGAAGCGCTCAAGCGTCGTGACCGGTGTCGGAGGGAGCCTTGTTAGCTTATACTGGGGGAAAAATCTCAAGAAATGGAGAGGATAATCAGGACCCAGCTCCTTTAGAATCCATCTGCACATCTCCTTGATCATCTCCGGATCTTCTATGTAGGTCGGAACCACAAGTGTGGTCATCTCAAACCATACGCCAACCTTGTGAAGAGTCTTAAAGGTATTAAGAACCGGTAAAAGCCTCCCTCCGTTCAGGCACTGGTATATGTGATCATCAAAGGACTTCAAGTTGATATTAGCTCCATCCAGGTATTCGGCCAGTTCAAGAAGGGGCATTTCGTTAATATAACCGTTAGAGACAAGAACGTTCCTGATGCCTTTCTTGCGGGCAAGCTTCGCAGTGTCATACATGTACTCGTAGTATGTGATGGCTTCGGAATACGTATATGCAATGGAAGGGCACCCTGTCTTAAGGGCTCCACTCACCACCTCAGCGGGGAACAACTCAGCGAAGCGGACATCCTCCGGTCTTTTCTGAGAGATTTCCCAGTTCTGACAGTTAAGGCACCGGAAATTGCACCCCGTCGTCGCAATAGAAAAGACCGAGGTATTCGGATAAAAATGATAAAGCGGCTTTTTCTCGATCGGGTCAACGTGCACTGCACACGGGTTACCGTATGCAAGGGAGTAAAGCTTTCCTCCGATATTCACTTTAGACCGGCAAACACTCCTGTCGCCGGGCGAGAGCACGCAGCGGTTTGGACAAATCTGGCATTGAACGTCTTTACCATCTGAGGCATAATAAAATCCCTCTATTGACCATTTCCATGGCTTCCGCGGCGCATCATTTTTAAAGATGTGGCCTTTAACGCTTTTAGCCTTTGAGCGTGCGCTGAAGGAAAACCCCAGTCCCTGGGCCGCGCAAAAAAGACCCGAGAGCCCGATCCCCAGAGACCTTAGAAAGTCTTTGCGGGTCATTAAATAGCTCACAGGTAAGCTCCCCTCCTCTTTGTATACAATAAAATTATGTTACTGGAAATCTTGACAAGTATCAAAAAAATAACTGCCCACTGGATGCCAAAGAGCGGGATCAGCACAGTGCCTGTGACAAGGGTGCCAAGAGCAGCCCCCGTCAAATCAGCAGCTAAGCAGCCGGCTGCAGGACTTCGCTCCTCACCGATGATCCTTGTTGCTGCAGGGAACTGGTAACCACAAAAAAAGGAGAAGACAAAACCGTAGGCCAGAAAATAGAAAGGATGAAGTGCTCTTGCAGAGAAGGTGGCCCAAGCGAAAAAGGCGAGCAAGAGGCACAGCAGCATTAGGTCTGAAAGGATAAGGTCATACCACTTTTTTGTGCTGCTCAGATTCCCGGCCAGAGCTCCGGGAAGAAGGCCCAGCAGGAAGGCTGTTACAATAGCCCCTATCTTGAGATAGATGTAGCCGAAAATCAGCTGGAATGTGAATACCACAAGCATCTCTGTTCCCATGTTGGCCAGGCCTGTTGAAAAAAGAATATACTCCTCTTTCTTCATAAATGCCAGGTAAAGACCGGTGAAGATAAGGATACCCAGCAAAAAGAACTTAGGCGATGTACCATGCTTTACAAACCATTGCTGAAAGATGACTTTCATAGCTCGTGGTTCGAAATCCGTGTTGATCAATGTCTTTAAGCTCACGCTTTTCTTAATAGCCTCTATCCTTTCCGCTGTTACGTTCCCATAGTAAAAGCCCGAAATGTAGGATGTCTTTATGCCCTTGGCAGCTAGCATAACCGGGATGTCTTTACTCAGTGGACCGCTGCGACATAAGAAGTATGCCTCGCTGCCCGGTAGCACAAGCACATTCTTGAAATATTGCCTCGCGGTGTTATAAATGATTGAAAGTTTCTTCTTTTCAAGTTCGCTCTGGTAGTTGGGGGAGTAAGTGAGGCTAAATGAAAGAATGCCGTTTGGTGTCAGAATATTTCTGCACGATGAGAAAAATTCGCTGGTGTAAAACCTATTTAACTGGAAAGTATCAGGGTCGGGCAGATCGACTATGATTGCGCTGTATGGGCCTGTTGCATTTTTGATGAACAGACGTCCATCCGAATTGACAACTCTGAGGCAGGGCGATTCCTTGATAAAACCCAGTTCTTTCGCAACGCGGGTTAAGTATGGATCAAGTTCCACGTAGTCCACGCTCTTAGGCTTGTATTTAGATATTTCTCGTAGTGTTTCTCCCAGTCCTCCGGATACAAGAAGCACCTTTTGAATGTTTTTCAGCTGACTCAATGGATAGTGAACTTTTTCCTCGGTGTGAATGATATCAACCTCCGAGTAAAAAGGGGTACCTGATTCCCAGAAAGTATGCTGGGTTCCCTCCTTGGTGATTACGATCCTTCCATAAGGGGATTCCAGGTAGCGAACAATGCTTCCGTACTGCTTGAAGAGAGTGCCTATTTCAAAACGGGCATTAAGGGAGAACAGCACAAAAAAAGAGCTTAAAATCACCATGAAGACAAACAAGCCATACTTTCTATGCGAAAGGAAAAGCAGGAAAACCACCAAGATCAACAGGCCGGAAGTAATGGCCAGGGTCTTAAATGGCTTAACCCAGTAAACCAGCACAAGGCTGAACAAAATCCCCCCGACAATGTCTCCTGCACTGTCGGTCACATACAACTCGCCTGAGCTAAACGTGTAACCTCGGGCTATGGCTGTCTTCTGGGCGTAAGGAAGGACAAATCCCACTGAGAAGCAGTATGGGGCTATCAGCAAAGAGATGTACAGGAAAACATGATAGAAACCGGGAGCTACGCCGTGGATAAACACAATTTCTCTGAGTTCGCGGATGAGAATGATCTGGGGTAGCGGCCAGAGTGCAATTAACCCGGCAAGCAGAGAATAGGAAGTGAGAGAAAAGCCTTTGGATGCTTTTGCCGCGAGGCTTCCAACACCGGTGAGCAGCAGCCAGGAGAAAAGCACAATGGAGATCGTGATCTCGTTACCGTGAAACTGGGTCAGGAACTCCCTGATAGTCACCAGTTGCACAGCAATGGAGGATATGCCTGTTCCGATAACTGACCAAATAATCAGAGGGCGCAAATAGAGCAAGGAACGCCTCGGTCATGCCTTTTAGAGGAGGAAACCCCCGGCCCTGTGGTCCTTATTCTTCCTCAAATGCCTGAACCTGGTAAGTCGAAACCTCCAACCCGCCCCTTTTCCATTCATTGCCATCCAGGCCGGCCTTCAGGCACAGATGGGTAAGGAATTCCTCTTTGTTTGGAAGTTGCTCCCACACCTGGGGCAGAAATGTGGCCTGGTGATAACCTTTCTTGATAATAACGCCGTCAATACCAGGCCTCAGCTTGTTCAAGAGATCATTTGCATCCGTGTAAGAAAGCGGCTTCGGCTCAGTCAGTATACTGACTTCAATTTTAATTTTGTCAAACTCTTCCTTTGAGAGTGGCCTGAAACGCGGGTCTCGAAATGCTGCATTAACAGCATTTATCTTCACCCCCTCAATGAGGGTTTCCTGGGGAATAATATGGCCGATGCAACCCCTTAAGCCTCCATTAATCGTAACGGTAACGAAAGTCCCTCTTTTCTCTGAAAACCTGGGGGAGGACAACTTTTCATTGGGCGCAGTCCCGCCTTTCTTATGAAAAAGCGCTTCTTCAATGGTTTTTCTGGCCACGGAAAGAAGATATTCCCCTTCCTCTTGTGTTAGTTGGTCTTTTTCCCCCATCTCTCCCTCCTTCGGTCCATCCCGTAATTCGCTCCTTTTGCCCTCCTGAGCACAAAGCTTTTGGCCACCATAAGCTCCTGTCGTTACCAGTGCAAGTACAAGCAGGAACAAAACCACTCTGCGCAGGCAAAAACAACTAAACTCTTGCCCTGCCCCTTGCCAGCCTTTCATTTAACTTGCCTCACTGCTTTTGATTTGTCAAAAGTATTCCTTACAAAGCTAGGTTCCTTTACCCCGCCTCACTTGCCTTACTTTGTCTTCTTTGTGATAAATCTTCTTCGCCTTAGGTTTTCATATTCACCAGAGAGTGCGTCCCCAAGGTCATTTACGAGGAACTTAAGGTATCCGATTTTTTCCTGAACAATTTCTTTTTCAGATGACCCAAGCGATCCTTCGATCTCTTTAACAGTGTCCATAATTTCATCTACAATATCAAATTCAGTATCCAAAACAGTACTATCGGAAAGCTCTTCTCCCATATCAATCTCCTTTTCATGCCAGGCCAAACGCTAAAATTCTTCCCCCGGACCCTTCTTAAAGTATGTCCTTAACCTCTTCAGCAACTACTTTTACATCAAAATCAAGGGACTTAAGGGTCGTACCGTATGCCCTGATTTCATCTTCGTACTGGATGCGGATAGAAACCGTATTGTTTTCATCCTTTTCTATCTCAAAGTCTTCTGCAGTGAAGGGCTGTCCTTCTTTTTTCATTTTTTCGTTCAAGAAGCTCACTGTCTGATCAAGACTATGCTTAGTCCCGTATATGGCCGCCGCCTCCATATCTTTCTTGAGCCAGTACCTGTCCCAAAAAGGTTTTGCACTTCCCCACAGACCCCATAGAATCAGAAGTGCCACCACCACGGCAACAATGGTCTTGAATGACTTCATCTGGACCTCCAATTTTTTAATTATATCACCCAAGATCCTCGTCTGAAAAGGGTATTCCTCATATCAACTGTTATATTTTTGGAACCGAATTTTTCTTGACTTTGTGAGAGAAATGGCTTTTAATTTTACAAAAGATTTTCGCCTCCCGTAATGCTCGCGGAGATATGCGATTGTAAATCTAGGCTTTCCCAAACCGCCTGATTTCCTTTCAAAATCCAACCATTTTTGATTTCTTGCGAGCCAGGGGCCTTTGGTGTGAGTCTGTCCCTGATAGCAGGACTTTGCTTTAGGAAAATTATTGAGTAAAGGGGATTTTGAAATGGCACTATCTTTTATTAGACGCATTCAGCCTTTCGTGCTTGTGTTCTGCCTGGCTTTTTCTCTCGGGACAATGCCCATGTATCCTTCAATGGCTGCAACACCCGTTGAGCAAGAAAATGCCAACCTTCAAGAGCGTATTCAATTCTCGGTAAAGTGGTGGTTTGTACCTCTTGTGGACACTTACATGGAAACTTACAGCTTACCAAACCAGGAGACACCTGACTTTTACCGTCTCACACATCAGGCAGCGGTAAACACTTTCTGGAACGACCGGATGGAATCCATCATCAATTCCCGGTCTCTCTTGCCGCTTGAGATGGGAACCATTATCAAGGACAAAGACGGCCAGCATAGCAAGAATCGCATTATATTCGAGAGAGATCGTGGAACAGCCCGGCTCCTCACTGTCGACCCCGAGAGCGGGAAAGTGGTGGTGCGGAGGGCTGTGCCTCGTCCTGCCCGAGGTATCTCTGGCCTCAGCTCCTGCCAGGTCTAATGGGATTGTCCAAAAGTTTCTGGGAGAAGAGCTGACCTATCAAATCGGATTCTGGCTTTTCAATCGCTGCGGTGAGGCGAAAACCACTTTTGTGCAAACTGAATACCAGGGCGTTTACAGGGCTACTTTGGCAGGCCGCACGCTTGGTTTTGTCGACGTAGTGCTCGGCAGGTACCGCTACTCCTATGCCTCCTACCTTGAGCTTTCTCCAAAGGGAGATAGGCTCAGGCCTCTTCGCTTTACCCTCACCAAGAAACGAATTGGAAAAGAAAGCAAGTACAGTGTTACCTTTAACTACTCAAAAAAACAGCTTATTTTTTCACGTGTCACACATAATCAAGAGTCTCATTCACATCAGGAAACACAGCCGATGAAAGAAGGGCTCATCTACGAAGACTACTTGACTTTATTCTACAATTTTCGCTATGGCTGTTATGGACCGATACAGAGAGGCCGAACCTATCATCTGCCTCTGCACGTTCACAAAGGAATGAGTTCAATTGATCTTTCAATCGCGTCCCGCGAGGAGGAGGAAAAACATCGCAAGGAAGAAACCAATAAGAAAGGCAAAGACTTCTTTTTGCGTTTCAGGGTAAACCGTGAAGATGTGTCTTCTAACTCAGGTGACATAGAAGGATGGCTTTCTTCTGATGCAACTCCTGTAAAAGGTACCATCAAGGACGTTATTTTGTTTGGAGATCTCTGGGGCGAACTTATTGCCCGCAAAGCCGGAGCCCATCGGAAAATTGGACGAAAGATTTAATCCACCAGAGGCGGATTAATCCACCAGAGGCGGACGAGGGTTTAATTCTCCGCCCCCTGGGGCGTTAAGATAGTTTCCCATTGATACCCCGCTGATTGCGGCGGGTAAGTTCATTCGCGACTGCTCAATATTTGGAGGGGAGACAATGCCTTCCGTGGTGAGGAGCCGGAGTGGAAGGGCGTTTTTTCTGCTCCTTTCAATCCTGCTTATTTTTGCCCTCAGCGCTTGCATGCCGCGCAAGAGCAAAACAATTGTAGACCGTGTATACGAGCTTGACCCTTACGGAAGGTTATACATAAATCCCAGGCTGCAGATTAACCCTCCTCGCTCGGTAGCGGTTCTGCCCTTTCGCAGCCGTGTAGGTGCAGGGCGCGTTGAAGGGAGCGAGTCTTTATTTATGAGCTTCCAGGGCAAAGGAAAGGCATCCCCCTCCCTGGTGGCCCATCAGATGAGGCTTGCGTTTTTCGGACAAATTGCCCAGCTCCCTTTCGAACTGATTCATCCCAGTCGTGTGGACGAGATACTGAAGGCCAACGGCCTGAGAAGCTGGGAATCAGTTAAGGCCTTAAGCCCCCATCAATTGGGAAAGCTCCTGCACGTAGATGCTGTCATATTTGGCGAAGTCACCAATTTTGACTACATTTATGCGATTCTTTACACCCAGGTAGCGGCTGGACTGCGAGTTGAAATGATATCCACCCGTACGGGGGAGACCCTGTGGCGCTTCAATGATACCAGAAGAAATCACACTGTTCGTATCGCCCTGGATCCCCTCTCCCTTGCAGTGGGATTGTTTCAGGCTGGTTTCTCCCTGCGCTCCATCAACCTGACCCGGGCCATGGACGAAATTTCTCGAGAGGCGGTTGCGACGCTTCCCGCTCCCCTGAAACAATCCTGCCCCCCCTAACTTGCTGCTTCAAGGGAACTCTCTATTGACTCAGAGCTGATCTCTGCCAATCGAAACCCGCTGTGAGCCAAGAAGATGAGGCCGGTTGCCGTCGTTGGTACATACTGGGATGCCAGGTAATAAACAGATGCCGCAAGCGCCACATGTGCTGGCACGCCCAGGGGCTTGAGGACAATCGTGAAGGCCGCTTGCACCACCCCCCAAAACCCCGGGGCGGCGGGTACTGCAGCGGCTACCATGGTTCCGCAAAGAACCAGAATTGCGGCCTGAAAAGGCAGCTCAATTGAGAATGCCATAAAAACGAGATAAGCATACAAAACAAGAATAGACCAGTGAAGCACAGAGAAAAAAATCAGGTAAAGAAAGCGCGTGGGATTTCTGAGTGTATCCATCCCCTGCGAGCTGGAAGTAATCATTCTGGCTACCCTTGCGTGGGCTTTGGCAGGGATAAAGTGAAAGTGATTATTCCAAAACAAGAGCACTTTATGGCTCCTGTAAGCATACAGGATGAGGCAGAGCAATGCAACGAAAGCACCCGCCGCTGCAACTATGCCACTGTACTCGTATGATTCGGGGAGTTTTAGAGAAAGTCCTGCAAAACCGAGAAGAATTATGACAGCGATAGCATCCAGCAGGCGTTCAAGCACAATACTTGAAAAAACAGAGGTCTTACTCAGCGAAAAGCTCTTGCTCAGAACAAGCATTCTCACCAGCTCGCCCAGGTGTGCAGGCAGCACGTTGTTCCCCATGAATCCTATTATGGTTGCAGGAAAGACTTGGTGAGTCCGCAGTCGTCTCACAGGGACAAGAAGGAGGGCCCACCTGTAGGCCTTGGTGAGGTAAAAGATCGCAAGTAACCCCATCATCGGGACAAGCCAAATGAACTCAGCACTCTTTAGAGCCGCTAGGGTGACATGGAGCCCATTCCATTTTGAGGCAAGTCCCGATCCCGGCACTGCCAGCCACAGGCAAACCAGGGTTATTACCGTACCCAGGATAATCTGTACCAGCTTTCTGTTCTTTACTTTCAAAAGGTTTAGCCCCCGTATCAACTGCCCAGACTCGCCAGCGCCCAGGCTGAGCTCCCTCTCACATCCTAATTTTTGCGTCTGTCTTCTCCTTGTGTTTCTCAAGACGCCGGTAGCGGCGGATTGCTGATTTGGCCAGCCGACCCACAACCTGAGGTAGGTCGGAATTTTCCCACACGGATTTAAAGCTATCTGAGGAAAGAAGCCGCTCACTTAAGAAAAAGTTTGGGTCACTGTTCGGCTTAAGTGCGACATCCTCGTAGTGGATTTTCAACTTGCCTCCAAGAATGCTCTCAAGTAGCTCCCTGACAGTGTATGCAAAAAATTTCTTGACATCTTCAGTTGATTCGGCCTCATTTATTTTTTGCCTGAAACTCGGAACATACTCATTTTCATATTTTGTAAAGGAAAGTCTTTGTGTCATGGCATACCCTCCACGGTATGAATTCAAGGTAAATGCTCACCCACCATGTCTTTCCCCTGATCCG
>Ga0190359_1002262_pt1 | contig 11554 bp, 13 predicted proteins | sample 48721823_MG_FD_161269 | JGI IMG/M metagenome (GOLD analysis project Ga0190359, IMG submission 161269) | Hydrothermal vent microbial mat bacterial communities from Southern Trench, Guaymas Basin, Mexico - 4872-18-2-3_MG | ecosystem: Environmental > Aquatic > Marine > Hydrothermal vents >...
TGACTGGGCTACATCAGGCGATGGCGGCCCAGGCGGAGCTGGAGGCGCAGGTCAAGATGGCCAAAGCCCAACTGGAGGCACTCCAGACAGGCCTGACGGCTGAAGAGTTGGCGGTTGTCGAGGCCAAAGTCCAGCAGGCACACGCTGGTTTGGAGGCGATGCTGCGTCAGCGGGAGATGCTGACAGTCACCGCGCCGATCTCCGGTACGATCACTGAGGTATTGATCACGCCAGGCGAAGTGGCTGCCAAGGGAGCTCCGTTGCTCACCCTGGCTGATCTCACCAAACTCATGATCACAGTATATGTGTCCGAGCCCGATGTGGTGCACGTGAAGCTGGGACAGCCGGTTGAGATCCGCGTGGATAGTTTCCCTGACCAGATCTTCATGGGCAGCGTGGAGCATATAGCAGATGAGGCGGAGTTTACCCCACGAAATGTCTCCACCAAGGAGGAGCGTCAGAATCTGGTGTTTGCGGTGGATGTCCGGGTTGACAATCCAGAGGGGTCTCTGAAGCCAGGCATGCCTGCCGATGTTCGTTTCTTGAATGGCGACTTGGGTCAGTAGGAGGAACGGTACATGACACTCAAGGATCGTGTTGTACTTATCGGGGTGTCAGTGATCCTGGCCGCGTGTGGCCTCAGAGGAACGGCGAGACCAGAGGTGCCCTCCTCTAGCTGGCAGGCTTCGGGCACGATACGGGCTTATGAGATGCGGGTGGCCAGTGAGCTTGGGGGCAGGATTTTGCAGGTGATGGTGAGCGAGGGGGACCACGTGGGCCGGGGAGACCCACTGGTTGCACTCGACGCGACCCCCTGGGAGTTAGAGCTGTTGACCGCAGAGGCTGCCCTGACGACAGCGCGGGCGGAGTATGTGGCTCTGCAAGCCAAGCCGCGACCTGAAGAGGTGGTCGCGGCTCGTGCTGCCCTGGCGCAGGCTGAAGCACAGCGGGATGGCGCTCGGCTGGCGTGGGACGATGCCCAGGACCTCGTGGAGAAGCCACAGGAGTTGGATGGTCAGATTGTGGAAGCCAGGGGCCAGGTAGATCTGGCTGTCCAGGGTGTGGAGTTTGCAAAAGCCGAGCTGGCGCGCGTTCAGCTTCTTCGAGACCAGAAAGCAGAGGGCACCGTCGAACGGCAGGCTGCGGACCTGCAGGTCAAGGCGGCAGAAGAGGCACTGGCTGCGGCGGAGTCAGACCTGGACGCGGCTCAGACCTTCCTTGACTATCTCTATTGGATCCGCGGTGAGCCCTTGGGCTATCTCGCCCAAGCCCATGCCGCCGAAAAGCAATACCTCGTCGCTGAGGCCGGGGTGGATGTGGCGAGGGCACAGCTTGAGGATCTCCTCAGTGGCCCCTCTGCCGAGGAGCTGGCCGTAGCGAAGGCGAAAGTCACGCAGGCCCAGGCTCAGGTGGACCTGCTGAGACTCAAAGTTGAGCGGAGCACACTGTACAGTCCGGTTGCTGGGGTGGTCGTGGATCAGATTCTTGGTATCGGCGAACTGGCAGCGCCAGCTGTCCCCATTCTCAAGCTGGCGGATCTCTCTCATGTACAGTTGAACGTCTACGTTCCCGAAAACCGGATTGGGTGGGTGGCGTTGGGGCAGGAGGTCTCCGTGACGGTTGATGGCCTTCCGAATCGGGTTTTCAAAGGACTGGTCACCCGGATTGGTGAGGAGCCTGAGTTTACACCGCGGGACGTGACGACCGTGGAAGAACGCCAAAACACCTTCTATGCTGTCGAGATTGATCTCCCTAATCCTGGGGGACTACTGAAGCCGGGTATGCCAGCGGATGCTTCGTTCTAGGGTGTATACGTGTCGGGTCCTGTCCCCTCTGTTTGTGCCTGTTGGATATACTTCAGCAGGTCACCAGTGGAGGGAAGGATCAGGTGGGCTCCAGCCCGCCGGAGCTCACGGGGTTCCCCGAAACCGCATAGCACGCCTATTGCCCAGGCTCCGGCACGTCGGGCGGCCCGAATGTCAACCGGGGTATCCCCGACCATCGCGCATGCCTGCGGCTCCAATCCCAGATGTGTCACAGCGTAGAGGATCGGCTCGGGATGTGGTTTGAGGTAGTGGGTTGTTTCACGGGTGACACAGACAGAGAAGAGCGAACTCAGGTCATGTTGTTGGAGGAAAGCTTGCGCCTCGTCTTGTGAACGGGTCGACACGATCCCCAGGGCGTGTCCCTGGCCTTTGAGTTCAACCAGTAGCTCCTTGACGCCCTGGATCAGGCGATACGTTGGCTGGGTGTGGCCTTTAAGCCGGTCCCAAAGCGCGAAGATCCATGCATCCACCCCAAAGGCATCGGCCAATGCCAGGAGTTGGTTCCCTGGGGTCTCGCTGGCCATCACCAGCCGTCGCGCGACTTTGACGGCCCTTGCCTTGCCGAGGAGAGGACTGAGCCGGGCTGCCAGCGAGGCCGCGGCGGCATCGTCTGTATCCATCAGTGTACCGTCCAGATCAAAGAGCCATCCCTGGATGCTGCGAAATGGTATCTTCGATTGTTCTTTCATACTTCGGGCTCGTTCGCTTCAGTGGAGGCTGACCACCAGGCTGAGGAACATCAACAGCAAGGCCGCCAGGGCCAGGGCGAATGTGAACGTGATGCCGGTATTGCGCTGAGTATGGTCCCGCTCCAAGGCCTCCTTCCGTTCCTCTTTGCTCTCTGTGATGTGTCCGATGAGCAAGAAACCATGACCAACATCGAGGATCACGGGTATTGTGCTGGCAGCGCCGAGGGCCAGTGCTGAAAGGCACAAGGCATCGGACCATTTTTCAGTGTTGAAGCCCGACCCAAAGGCGGTGAACACCAGACTGATTGCCAATGCTATCGTTGTTGCCAGGCCAAAGACCTGCCAGAACCGCCATCGCGGCGGTGGGGTTCCGTTGCTCACCTGTTGTCTCCTTGACCCTCGGACACTGTCTGGATCTATGCTACAATGGAATTGAGGAGGCTCAAATGGCGCCCGTGTGCGAAGAACCCTCTTTTCTTGCTGCGCTGAAGCAGTGGCTCCAGGACCCTGGCCGCAGAGAGTTAGATGCACAAGCGTACGCACTGTTGCTGGCTCTGGTTTCGCTTGGTGACGAGACCGATTCGTCGACATCGCCAGAGGTCCTGGCTGAATTGGAATCTTTGGCCGAGCAGTACCCTGAGCTAGACGCTTCCGTTATTGAGGAGGCCATCCGGAGGGTCGTGCGTCAACCCGCCGATCCTGAACTCAGGTCTCGTGGCGTGAGCTGAGACACCGGAAATGATGGCTTGCAGCCGTCTCGGTGCAACAGCGGCCGTGTGTCTGAGCAGTGTACGTGACTAGAATGGCGGCTCCTCCGCGTCTGCGGGCCCTTCAGCGTTAAGAGACCGCAGGAACTTCTCGGCGAGAACCCTGTTGACCTTGCGGGAGTGGCCCTGGACCTCGTTTGCCACAATGCCCATCTCTGTCAGGGTATCCATGAGTCTTGCGGCACGCGTGTACCCAATGCGAAGCCGGCGCTGCAGGAGTGATGTGGAGCAACGGTTCTCCGCCAGGAAGATCTCGACGGCGGCTGGCATAAGGTCATCTTCAAGGGTAGTTTGAGACGCCGAGGGGTCCTCAAAAGTGGGGAACAGCGATGGCTGGGTGACCGCGGCTGCCAATGCTGTCTCCTCAGGGCTTTCCCTTTCCAAGTCGCCAGCCTGAGAGGCCTGGAGTGCGGCCGTGCGCCAATATGTGATCAGCCGCTCGATCTCGCGGTCTGATACGAACGCTCCTTGCAAGCGCAACGGCTGGCTGACATCTGGGGGCATGAAAAGCATGTCCCCCTGGCCCAGGAGGCGCTCGGCTCCGGGCATATCGAGGATCACCCGCGAGTCCACCGATGAGGCGACTGCAAACGCGATTCGCGCTGGGAAGTTGGCCTTGATCAGGCCGGTTACGACATCGACACTGGGCCTCTGGGTGGCAATGATGAGATGGATGCCCGTTGCTCGCGCCATCTGAGCGAGACGGCAGATGACCCTTTCGGCCTCATCCGGTGCCTGGATGATCACATCGGCCAGCTCATCCACGATGATTGCGATATAGGGGATGGGAACTCCCTCTCCTGTTTTTTGGACGCGCCGATTGTAGTCCTCAATATTGCGCGCGCCAATGTCGGCAAACCGCCGATAGCGACCATCCATCTCACGGGTCGCCCAGCGTAAGGTCGGCACCACGCGGTCGATGTCCACGATCACTGGAGCCAGCAGATGGGGAATGCCATTGTATTGGGTCAGCTCTACGCGCTTTGGATCCACCATGATCAACCGCAGGGTGTCGGGTGTGTTCTGCAAGAGGAAGGCACTGATGATGGCATTGACGCACACGGATTTCCCGGAACCGGTGGCTCCTGCGATCAGGAGGTGAGGCATGGCGCGCAAGTCGGCAGCGACAGCACGCCCAGAGACGTCCTGCCCCAGACCTATGCGGAGCCGCCCCTTGAGGCGTGCGAAGCTCTCTGACTCCATAACGTCTCGCAAGGAGACCAGCATTGGCTCCTCGTTGGGCACCTCGATGCCCACCAGCCCTTTGCCAGGGATCGGGGCCTGGACACGGATGCTCCGCGCCGACAAGGCAAGGGCCAGGTCATCCGCCAGGCTGGCGATCTTGCTGACCTTGACCTTAGTCTGCTTTCCACCACGGCTGCTGACGAAGAGGGGCTCCACGCCGAACTGAGTCACAACAGGTCCCTGATTGATCTCATTGACCCTGGCTGGCGCGCCGAGGCTGCTCAGGGTTTCCTCAATGATACGGACCTGCTTACGGATCAGATCCTCGCTGTAGTACTGCTCGCTGCCCTCCTCGAGGATCGCGGTTACCTTGGGTAAGGTCCACGTCTGTCTTCCCGCCTCGACGGGGGGGATGTGCACCTCACCATTGCCAGGCCGAGCGCTAGCATGGATGGTGGGTGCAGAGGAGGGGGTGGGGTGCGCATCCCTGGTGTCGGCGGTGTCTCCCAGGACGATCGCTTTGGGGCGGTCATTCTGCCGCTCTTGGGTCTCTGGCGAAGCTTCTGGCGAAGTTGTGGACTGTCCTGATGTCTGCTGTGCTCTCGCCCTTCTCCGCCACCACTCGATAAAGGCCGTCAGCGCTTCGGAGGGCGAGACGGAGGCCACGAGCGTCACGGTGGCGATCCAGAGGAGGATCAGAGCCACGGTGAGCCCGGCGGAGCCCAGGGCCGCCGTGCCTATGGCCACCAGGAAGGCGCCGATGAACCCGCCCCCTAGACCATCGCGGGCGAGACTGTAGAGATCGACGTGGGGCCAGATTCTGCTGACCACGAGGTGTAGGGTGGTCAACACGGTGAACATGCCCAGGATCACGCCTGTGATTTGACTGGCATCTGGCCGGGGCAACTTCTCGCCAAAATGGCGCAGGATCAACCAGAGTCCGATGGCGCCAATGAGGAGGGGCACCACGTATCTACCCCAGCCGAAGGCTTGGCTCAGCAGGGTGATCCACCATTGCGTGAGCACTCCCTGTTCGGCGGAGATCATGCTCAGGATCGTCAATGTAGAGAGAGCGACAAGGAACCATCCCAGTAGATCGAGCTTCTGGTCCGGACTCAACCGCTGCCAGAGAGAGGGCCGTGGCTTTCTGCGCCTGGAGCGGCTAGAGCTTCGGGAGGGTTTGCGCGTTGAGCTGCGGCGTGACGACTGACGTTTGACCATGCCTATATGCTCCCAGCTTTGGATGCAGGGTATGGGGTTGGGGTCAATGCCGCAGCGATGGCCTCACGGACAGAGCGTATCTGCGTGATCTCCAGTCCGGGAGGGCGCTGAATCCTACCACGGCTCAATCTGCGCGGGATCAAGGCTCTGCGGAACCCCAGGCGTGCGGCCTCTTTCAGGCGAATCTCTAAATGGCTGACCGAGCGCACCTCACCAGATAGGCCAACCTCGCCGACCAGTGCCAGATCAGCCGGCACAGGGCGGTCTTTCAGACTGGACGCCAGTGCCACCGCGATAGCCAGATCTACCGCCGGTTCCTCGACCTGGAGCCCGCCGACGACGTTGGCGAAGATGTCCTGTTCTGCCAGGCGCAGTCCCACGCGGCGGGCCAACACCGCGGTGATGAGGAGAAGGCGATTGAAATCGAGCCCGTTGACCGTCCTTCGCGGGTTGCCGAAGCTCGTGGGACTGGCCAGCGCCTGAATCTCAACCAGCAAGGGCCGGGTGCCCTCAATGGTGACTGCTACTGTCGAGCCAGGGACGTTCACCATGCGTTCAGCCAGGAAGACTTCGGAGGGATTCTTGACCTCCAGGAGGCCCTGCTCTTGCATTTCAAAGACGCCGATCTCCGAGGTGGCGCCGAATCGGTTCTTCGCGCATCGCAGGAGTCGGTAGGCATGGAAGGGATCGCCCTCGAGGTAGAGGACGGTGTCCACGATGTGCTCGAGCACCTTAGGGCCGGCGATCGTGCCCTCTTTGGTGACGTGTCCGACCAGGAAGACAGGGACACCATGCTGCTTGGCCCACCGTTGGAACCGGGCAGCACACTCTCGCACCTGGCTGACGTTGCCGGCTGCCGACGTGAGATCCTCTGTGTGCGTTGTCTGGATGGAGTCAATGATTACGGCCTGCAGCGTGTTGCTCACGGCCTCGGCCCGGGCCAGGATGGCGCTGACTTCGGTTTCAGACAGGAGGTAGAGTAGGTCTCCCTGGATGCCCAGTCGATCAGATCGCATTTTGATCTGTTGTGGCGACTCCTCCCCTGACACGTAAAGCACGGGATGTTGCGGGGTCCCCAACACAGCCGCGACTTGCAGTAGTAGGGTTGATTTGCCAATGCCGGGTTCCCCTCCGATCAAGACCACCGATCCAGGGACCAGGCCACCACCCAATACGCGAGAGAACTCACCGATCGGGATCGGGATACGAGGCACCTGGCCCAATGCCACCTGACTGAGTGGAACGGGGGCAGGGCTTCCATAGTGTGCAGCGCCCTGGAGTGAAGAGGCGGTTGCCGGTTCGATGACGGTCTCCACCAATGAATCCCATGCCCCACAGTGGGGGCACCGGCCCATGTATCGTGCGAAGCTCCAGTTGCACTCGCTGCAGACCCAACGCGTCTCCGATTTTGGCATGCTTTAGGGCTCCCTGTTTTATACATCATACCAGAACATACATTCTAATCAAGAGCCGCTCTCCATTTCTACTGTGAAGCGCGCCAGGCGCAAACGCGGGGACGCTGGCGGTGGAAAAGAAAGCGATGACGGTGGATGCGTCGTGCCGAGGGGGTAATCAACGGTGACGTACCAGGATCGCCAGGGTGTGCTACACTTGGAAGGCAGGTAAGCGAGGCGGTGATGGTAGTTCAGCTCTGTGCAGATGCGACGGTAGGAAAGCTGGCCCGTTGGCTGAGACTCTTGGGCTATGATGTGCTGGAGGTGACGGGGTCTCAGGATGAGGTGGCCTACTTGGCCCGCTCCCAAGGAAGGATGTTGATCTCCCGAAACCATCGTCTGGCCCATCGTCCAGGCCTGCGTGTCATCTTGGTAGAGCCAACTGATCTGGCCAGGGAGGTGGCCTTGGTGATCCGGAAGGTTGGCCGGTTGCCTCCGGGGACCCCGCCTCGCTGCATGAGGTGCAATGAGGCGCTGGTGCAGCTAAATCCTGAACAGGCCCAGCACCGGCTCCCTTCTTATCTCCTGCGGACGCAAACACGGTTTCGCCTGTGCCCGAAATGTGGTAGAATCTACTGGCGGGGTACTCACTGGCAGGCCATCGAGGACCGAGTGGCGCGGATTCTTGCGTCGCTGTCCGAGGACGTGCGAACGCCATAAGTGGTTGACATTTCATACGCTCCGGCTATAATAACTTGGCTGCCGACCCTTATGGGATCGGCTGCTATTGTGTAAAAAGGGGAGGCAGGACGTGTACGCAGTCATAAAAGCAGGAGGACGCCAATATCGAGCGTCTGTGGGTGATGAGCTCGTGGTCGAACGTCTTCCTTATGAGGTGGGTACGCAGGTCGAAATAGACGAGATCTATCTCCTGGTGGACGACGAGAGCGTGACGGTCGGTAAGCCTGTTGTGCCTGGGGTGAAGGTCAAAGCTACCGTTCTTGAGGAGTTCCGTGGACCCAAGATCCGCATCTTCAAGTATAAACCCAAGGAGCGTTACCGACGTCGCATGGGACATCGGCAGACTTACATGCGTCTGCGGATCGATGAGATCGTAAAAGGAGCATAGCGATGGCGCGCAAGAAATCGTCGGGTGCAAACGGGCGTGATAGTCACGCCAAGCGGCGAGGCGTGAAGAAGTACGCTGGCGAGCGCGTGCGCCCGGGTCACATTTTGGTCCGTCAGGTGGGCGAACGCCTGAAAGCCGGTAAGAATGTTGGCAAAGGGAAGGACTACACCCTGTACGCGTTGGTTGAGGGGGTGGTCATGTATGATGTCGTGCACGGGCGGAAGCGTGTGAACGTCATCCCCGATCCGGAGGTGACAGCATGAAAGAGGGATTGCATCCTCAATGGTACCCAGAGGCACGGGTTGTGTGTGCTTGTGGGAATTCGTGGACTGTGGGTGCGACTGTGCCTGAGATCAGAACAGATGTGTGCAGTAAGTGCCATCCGTTCTTCACGGGCGAGCAACGTATCGTGGACAGCGAGGGCCAGGTGGATCGCTTCCTGCGGCGTCTGCGGGCGCGCGAGGAAGCTCTGCGGGAGGCCGAGCGCAGGCGAGCAGCCAAGACCTCTCCCGAGGTGCCTGTCGCGGAACTGGGGTTGGGTGCCCGCATCCAGACCCTTCTGGAGGGAGCCGGTATCACCAAGGTGGGGGATATCCTGACTCTGTTGGCCGAGAAGGGTGACGATGGGCTCACTGAGATCAAAGGATTCGGGCTGAAGGCGTTGGCGGACACTAAGCGGACGTTGCGAGCCCGGGGATATGTGCTCCCGGGCGATGAGCCGCCTGCCGAGGAGGAGACGCCGGAGGCTGCATAGCTATCGGCGAGGCAGGGAAAACATTCCCTGCCTCGTTTTGCTTTCTGGAAGCGTGTGAGGGAACCTGATGCTGAACGAGAGGGGATCCGGCTGGATTGAGGTGATCTGCGGGAGCATGTTCAGCGGCAAGACCGAGGAGTTGATCCGGCGTCTGCGACGGGCACAGATTGCACGTCAAAAGGTCCAGATCTTCAAACCAGCGATCGATATTCGCTATGCTGAGGAAGCTATCGCATCGCACAATGGGCTGCAGTTGCAGGCAATCCCGGTCAGCGACTGCGCGGATCTGCGCAGTCGTATTGACCCCCAGGTCGATGTGGTTGCCATCGATGAGGTGCAGTTCTTCGAAGCCGCGATTGTCGATCTATGTCAGGAGCTGGCAGATAGCGGCAAGCGTGTGATCTGCGCTGGATTGGATATGGACTTCCGCGGGGAACCCTTTGGCCCTATGCCGCAATTGCTCGCGGTCGCTGAAATGGTCGACAAGCTGAGGGCTATCTGTGTGGTCTGTGGACAGGCAGCGAGCAGGACGCAGCGTCTGATCGACGGTGCCCCCGCTTTTTATGATGATCCGATTGTCCTGGTCGGTGCCAGCGAGGTATACGAGGCCCGATGTCGTCGCCATCATGAGGTTCCCCGCCGCGAAAGGGAACAGGGTGAGACACATGACAGTCCCATTGCCTGATTCGGTCGAGCGAGTTCTTCTCGATGAGGCGACCATCGCCCATCGGGTGCAGGAGATGGCCGATGCCATCAGCGATGACTACCGGGGTATCCGCAACGAGGATTTCCTGCTGGTCGGTGTCCTCAAAGGCTCCTTTATCTTCCTGGCAGATCTTGCACGGCGCCTGACGGTGCCCCACCGTGTGGACTTCATTGCTGTCTCCAGTTATGCTGACAGCGTTGAGAGTTCTGGGTCCGTGCGTCTGATGCTCGACACTCGCGCAGATGTCGCGGGTCGTCATGTCCTCATTGTGGAGGATATCCTCGACACCGGCTACACATTGCACTATCTGTATCGGCTGTTCGAAGCAAGAGGGCCAGCTTCCTTGCGTACAGCGGTCCTGTTGACGAAACCGGAACGCCGCAAGATGGATGTGCCGATCCATTATCTTGGGTTTTCTATCCCCGATGTGTGGGTCGTGGGCTATGGCCTGGACTACGCGGATCGGTTCCGGACGTTGCCCTATATCGGTGTGCTCAAAGAGTCAGTCTATCGAGAGTGAGGTCAAGGATGTCCCTGTTCGACGATATCGAGCGGGTCCTTATTCCTGAGAGTCAGTTACAGGCACGGGTTAAGGAACTCGCTGAGGAGATGAATCGTGTGTACACCGATGAGGATCTCCCGATCCTGGTGTGCATTCTCAAGGGCGCCTTCATGTTCCTGGCAGATCTGACACGTGGTCTGACCTTTCGGCATGAGATCGACTTCATGGAGATATCCAGCTATGGTCGGGGAACGACCAGTAGCGGGGTGGTGCGTATCCTCTTGGACCTGGCAACCAACATCGAAGGTCGGCACGTGATCGTGGTAGAGGATATCGTCGACACGGGGCATACTCTGGACTATATCTTGCGCAATTTCGCAGCCCGCAAGCCGGCTTCTGTGCGTGTAGCCACTTTGCTTAGTAAGCCCAGCCGTCGCGAGATCGAGGTTCCTCTTGATTTCGTAGGTTTCGAGATTCCCAATGAGTTCGTCATGGGGTATGGGTTGGACTTCGCTGAGCAGTATCGCAATGTACCGTATGTGGGCATCTTGCGGCCTGAGATCTATCGTAAGAGCCTGGGGGATCATGCCGTCTAGGGTGTAAGCGAGACCATGTGTGCTGCACAGAGGTGGGTGAGCTGATACGCCTGCATTGGGGCTATGAAAAGGGTGAGGTTGTTTTTTCTCTTGGGTGGTGTCGCCCTCCTGGTATTGGGCGGGGTGACAGGCCCATCTCAACTTGTGCCCTATATCGAGACGTCGCTCTACTCCCTTAGGATACCTACTGCTCCGCCTTTGTCTGCATCTCCGGTTGCCTCGGATGCCTTACGCCCGGTGTCGGTGACGATGTCGGCGTCATCGGATGAGAGGACGGACGTTGACGGACAGCCTACGCCGGGCTCCAAGGCTACGGAGACTCTGGCGAGTGTTGGGCCTTCCTTGCCTACGGAGATGCCTCAAGGTGAGGAGGGGATGGTCTCTCCCCAGCCCCGCCTCAGCCCCACGGCAACACCGGTCTCTAAGGGGAGCGTACCGATGGCGCTCAGCATCCCATCGATAGACTTGCAGGCGCCAATCGTCCCCATAGGCTGGAGAGCCGAGGTTGTCGATGGCGCCACATTGGGGGTCTGGGCTGTTCCCGATCGCCGTGCTGTGGGATGGCATCGAACGTCTGCGCTGCTGGGCGTGCCAGGCAATACTGTGTTCAACGGTCATAATACCTCGAATGGCGAGGTCTTCCGTGACCTCTATCGTGTCGAGGTGGGCGACTTGATTTTCGTACAGGGTGAGGATGAGCGCACCTATGTCTATCGTGTTGGAGAGAAGTACATCTTGAGGGAGGCGGGACAGCCTCTTTCAGTACGTTTGGAGAATGCACGCTA
>Ga0190359_1002263_pt1 | contig 11554 bp, 10 predicted proteins | sample 48721823_MG_FD_161269 | JGI IMG/M metagenome (GOLD analysis project Ga0190359, IMG submission 161269) | Hydrothermal vent microbial mat bacterial communities from Southern Trench, Guaymas Basin, Mexico - 4872-18-2-3_MG | ecosystem: Environmental > Aquatic > Marine > Hydrothermal vents >...
GGCTACATCGTTGGGGATAGAAGGATTTACGCAAAAATATTCTCTCCAAGCATAAAACCTGATTTTATGTTCTCTAAGTTAATGGCAACTTATCCTAGAGAAGGCGAAGTTGTTGACAGTTATTTTCTACCTGATGAAACAGAAGTAACAATTTTTTCTTTGCCTGATAGCTTGTTAAAGCTTTATCACATAATCCCACCTGAACTCAAACTAAGCGAAGAGGAATACAGCATTTTAGATAAAGCCAGGGCAATATTAACAGAACATACGCCTAATAGAGAAGAATTCACAAACCCAAAAAGAGTAAGGGATGTGTTTTACAATGTTGGCCGAGATTTAATTGAAGAACTTTGCGAACAAGAGCATGTTAATCTTGATGCAAATAAAATAGATTTAATGGCAAAGATTTTAGTAAGATATACTGTTGGTTTTGGTTTGATTGAAATTCTGCTTGAAGATGAAAACATACAGGATATTACCATAAACAGTCCTCAAGGAAAAACGAAAGTATTCTTAATTCACGCAAAGCATGAAGATTGTTTTACCAACATAATCCCAACAACAGCTGACGCTGAATCCTGGGCTTCCAAATTGAGAATGATTTCTGGCAGGCCCTTAGATGAAGCAAACCCTGTTTTAGATACAGAGATAGAAGTGCCTTATGCAAGAGCAAGAGTAGCAGTTGTATCTCCACCTTTAAACCCTAATGGGTTAGCTTTCGCTTTCAGAAGACATAGAAACAAACCTTGGACCTTGCCGTTATTCATCAAACATAAAATGATTAATCCTCTCGCTGCAGGTTTACTAAGCTTTCTGATTGACGGCTCCAGAACATTTTTGGTAGCGGGTACAAGAAGCGCAGGAAAATCCTCATTGCTTGGAGCCATAATGGTAGAAGTCATGAGGAAGTACAGAATTATAACCATTGAAGATACTTTGGAACTGCCTGGAGATTACTTAAAGAATTTAGGTTATAACATCCAGCAATTAAAAGTTGCTTCTGCGTTAAGCAAACAAACCGCGGAATCTAGCGCTACAGAAGGTATCCGTACAACTTTAAGACTCGGTGATTCTGCATTGTTCGTTGGTGAAGTTAGAAGCGAGGAAGCCAGAGCATTATATGAAGCTATGAGGGTCGGAGCTTTAGCCAATGTTGTCGCTGGAACTATTCACGGAGATTCTCCTTATGGCGTTTATGATAGAATTGTTAACGATTTAAACGTGCCAAAAACATCTTTCAAAGCCACAGACATAATCATTGTTGCTAACCAGATAAGAAGTCCTGACGGGTTAAAGCGTGAAAGAAGAGTTCTCCAGATAACTGAGATTAGAAAGGACTGGGAGAATGATCCTTTAGCTGAGAAAGGTTTTGTTGACTTAATGAAATATGACGCTGAACAAGACAGCTTAGTTGTAACAAACGAATTAATGAACGGCGATTCCGACATATTGAAAGCAATAGGCAGTAATGTAAGGGAATGGGCTGGAAACTGGGATGCAATCTGGGACAACATATTGCTAAGAGCACAAGTGAAAGAAGAACTTGTTAAGATGAGCGAAAAGCTAAATGACGAAACATTGCTTGAAGCAGATTTTGTTATTCAAAGTAACGATCAATTCCACAAGATATCCAGCCTTGTGAAAAAGGAGCTAGGAAAACTAGATTCAAAAGAGATTTTCTCAAGATGGAAAGCCTGGCTACAAATTGCTGCAAAGAACAGACAATCTGATTAAATAACATAAACTCAACTCCAAAAAAATGAATCCTGATGAAGAATTGCGAGAGAAGTATATTAGGAAACTAAAGGAATCTCTGAATAACCAAATCAGTAATTCTAATAACCCAAATCTATTGTCAGGAGAAAACTTATCCTCTCAGATAAGGTCGAATGATTACTTAGCATTTAGAGAAGCAATGCTGAGCAAACAACTAAGCTTATATGAAAAACTATGCAAATTCTTTGGAAAGGTATTGTTAATAGACGTGCCTAAAGAAAAGAAAGAAGAATTACAACATGCAATTGAAATCGCGCATTTAAACATAACTCCTGCTGAAGCAACATCTTTTGCTATTGTTTTCCCTTTGTTACTTTCACTGGTAGTTATGTTAGGTTCCTTAGGTTACTCAGTACTAACACAAAAACCGTTTGACCTATTCTTAATGCTTTCAATGCTTATGCTTTCCTTAGCTTTAATGGTTGTTCTGTTAAAGGTCCCAACATACATTGCCAGCAAGATGCAGACAAAAGCATCCAATCAGATGATTCTGGGAGTTTTCTACATTGTAAGTTTCATGAGGCACACACCTAACTTAGAGTTGGCCATAGAATTCGCTGCCAACCATTTGCCTGCCCCATTATCTTTAGACTTCCGTAAGATACTCTGGGATCTTGAAACAGGAAGGTTCTCAAACATTCACGATTCCTTAACAAATTACTTAGAGAAATGGAGAAAAACCAACCTTGAGTTTATTGAGGCATTCAACTTAATCCAGGGTTCTCTCTTGGAATCTTCAGAAACCAGGAGAGTTGAGTTATTGGATAAGGCAATTAATGTCCTTCTCGAAGAAACTTACGAAAAAATGCTTCATTTTGCTCAACAGCTTAAAGGTCCTATTTCAAGCTTACATATGTTCGGTATAGTAATGCCTTTGCTAGGTTTAGTCATTTTACCTTTGATGGTAGGCTTCATGGGCGGTGTCTACTGGTATCACATAGCTATGCTTTACAATGTGCTTCTCCCAATTGTAGTTTATTATCTCACCAAAAAATTCTTGGCCATAAGACCAGCTGGAACAAGCGAAGTTGACTTAAGTTTCATAAAAGAAAAGAACAAAGCTCCAATCAAAGCTTTAGCAATAGCTGTTGGCTTGATTTTTGTAATCATTGGTTTTACTCCAATGATTATTCACGCCATTGGTGGAGAAAACTCTGACTTTAAGTTCATGGGCATGTCTTTTCTTGATTATAGATTTGACGAGAATGGTAACCTTGTTGGTCCGTTTGGAAGCATTGCTGTAATAATCTCAGTCTTAATACCATTCGGAATAGCTCTATCAATTGCCTTAGACAAATACCTGAAAAACAAGAAACTCATCCAGATAAGACAACAAATAGAGGAACTTGAGAAAGAATACAGCTCAGCATTGTTTCAATTAGGCAATAGATTAGCTGACGGTTATCCTATTGAAAACGCTTTTGAGAGTGTTGCCAACATAATGAGAGAAACCACTGCTGGTAAACTCTTCTCAACTATTTCTGCTAACATAAAGCAATTAGGCTTAGGTGTTTATGATGCTATTTTTAATCCAAAGGTTGGAGCCATTAAAATGTTCCCTTCAACAGTTGTGGAAAGCTCCATGAAAATCCTTGTTCAAACAATCAAGAAAGGACCTCAAACAGCAGCTGTTGCCATCACAAATATTGCTAAGTACATTCAAGAAATCCACAGAATTAATGAAAGGTTAAGAGATTTATTGACTGAAGTAACCTCAAGTATAAGAAGCCAAATCCAGTTCATTGCACCAGTTATTGCTTCAATTGTTGTAGCCCTAACCTCAATGATAACTGTAATCATGGGTCAGATTAAAGAGAGCTTGGTTGACATAAGTTCTCAAGGTAATGAAGCTCAACAGTTAGATTCTTTACTAAGAATGTTCAGCAACAATATTCCTCCGTTCCACTTCCAGATAATAGTTGGATTATTTCTAGTTGAGATGGTTTATATTATGAGTATTTTACATAATTCTATTGAAAAAGGCGAGGACAAAATAAACCAGGATTATTGGATTGGCAAGAATTTAATAAGCAGCATTAGCCTTTATTCTTTACTAACAATAATACTCGTGTTGGTCTTCTCAATGATAGCTTCAGTGATTTCTGTAACCACTTAAAAATACAAAAAACAAAAAACTTAAAAAACAAAACCTTTTTCATGTAACCACTATGCCAGGAAAACAACTTGATGAGATAGTCACTTCTGTATGCTTGGATTTCGCTCGATTTAGAGCTTTCTCTCTAGACCATCCTGAGTATAACATCTTTAATAAAGACGAAATTTATGATATCTTCCCGTCACTAATCAAAGTTGAAAATGGATTTCAAGAGATTGATGGTAGGATGTATAGTTCGAGGTTCAGAGATATGGTATGGATTGAACTAGAGGACCTTCAAAAAGAAAGTATAGCTGTAATTGCTGCAGAACTTTCAGAGATTTATTCCAACTGGTTCAAATCTCAGCTCTCTGATGTAATTTCTCACTTAGATTATTTAAAAGACCTATATCAAAAAGCAGTGAAACAATCCTATATTACAGGATCTTCATTTCCAGCAATCACATCCAATGATCTGGACAAGCATTATTCTTTTAAATGGGAACTCCCAAACATAGCTCAAAAAATCTTAATGATTGGAGAATTATCTGAGGAAATCCTAAAATCTAAAGAATGCGCCTCTTTAGAGGAAGAACAATCACTAAAGAAAATTGCTCAGAATTACAGAGGAAATTCAAACGCAATTAAAAAAGAGCTTAATTCCATTACAAAACTCAATAATTTCAGATTTACCCTAGATAAAATAAATTATGCAAAAGATATGATTTATAAGCTCTATGATGAACTTAATGAAAAGCCTGAAATACTCAATTTAATAGGCACATCTGTGTTTTATTTCATTAGACCGTGAGCTAAAATGAAAATCGAAGAACAAATTGACTACTACGATAGAATCTACAAGACACTAGTTTCCTTAAGAGATGATTTTGGATTTAAAGTAACTTCACAATCACTTAGAGAACTATTCCCTGATCTTGAGTTCTATAATCTCTATTTCTTGCCTAGAAAAGTAACGATTGATAAATATACTGAAATAATTGTCAAAAACAAATCCAGTTTGTTATATGAAAACGATTCTTTGTTTAAAAACTCATATAGGGAAAATTATCTTAACACCATACAAAGTTTAGAGAGTGAGATTGAAAATTTTTTGATTAAAAATAAAGAAAGGTTAAAGGATAAGAAAGATGCTAAAGTAAATCTTTATGATTACAATCCTTATGAGGATTTGCAGGAAAAAATAATCGAGTTAGAGTATTTCAATGAAGTTTTAAATTCTAAAGGCGAATACAACAGGGATCTCGAAAAAACATTAAAAGAAAAAAGAAAAGAGATTAAGTACTTTAAAAAGATAGCAAATTCAAAACCGTTCAGAACTCTGCTTTTCAAGGATTACTTAATTCCGAGAAAAGATTATACCGTAGAAAACTTCCTGAATTCTCTTTTGAAGAACATAAATGAAATTAAGAAAAACTTCGATAAATGGCAAGTTTACCTAGATTTCCCGGCAATATTCCAATTCTATAATCGTGTAAAGTTAAACCCAAAATACAAAAACGAAGAAAGCAATTATTAATCATCAACTGTAAAGAGCTCACTATCTTTTACTTTAAACAAACCAATTCTTGCACCGGCATCTAACCAGCCATGAGCATAGTTCACTGCCGCAAAAGCATTAACGTAATCTCCTTTAGAAAAAAAGAAATTCGCATCTTTGTAATATCTTTCAGCCATATCTAAGAAATCTAAAGCTTGCTCAATCCTGGATTCATCAAATCCTTCATTTTTAACTTTCTCAATTGCCCTCTTAGTCACATCAAAATAATGTTCAAGCCATTCCTCTGTGATAATATTTTTAACCATAACCCTATATAAAAAATCACTGTTTAAAAAGTTTTTTTAAAGAGTGCAAAATCCCCTATCCAAAAAGATAAAAAATCGAATCTCTAAGCCTAGAAGAAAGGTTTATATATGATTTAAGTAACTACCAACAGGTAACTAAAAGTCTTATAAGACCTCTAAGCATTTTAAGAATAAATAAGCATTATCTAAAATCAGTTAAGTAAAAGGGGTATAAACATGAGAATATCACATGACAAACTAAGGCATATAATCAATGTTTTAGATGGATTTCTGAAGCTTAAAGAAAAAGATGTTGCTAAGGAAGTTAATAACTTGCTGAAAAGTTCTGAAAAATTCTGGGGTGCACGTTTAACAAAAACCTATTTTAATCATCATTCAGTATCTTTCGACTTAGAGGGCATAGTCGATGATGTTTTAAAACAAAAAATCTTGGTCGAAAGCCGCAACCGTAACGATATAAGTAAATATCTGAATGAATTAAAGTCATATGAAGTAGAAGAGAATGTTTTTCATATTCCAAAAGAAGTGCTTGATAAACCCATTAATGCAATCAGGATCTCTGAATCTAATAAAAAAGGATGGTCTAATGAAGACTTACTCCTGAGCATATATCTTAAAGACACCCATATTTACGGTTACACCAGTTTTGATTTGCCAGAAGTTGATGAAGCTGTAAAAAAAAGTGCAAAAGAGATTTCTAACTTAAATCTGCAGATTTCATTCCTATTAGAAAGCTATTACTTCAAGAATATCGCTCCTTACAAGGATTTGCAAACAAATGTCTACAACAAAAATTATCTAAACACGCTTCTTGATAAAATTTCAAAATCTGAGGATAAACAAAATTACCTGATTTTAAATATTGATATTAACAACTTAAAGAAAATAAATGACAATTATGGTCATCTAGAAGGTGACAAAGTAATAAATTACGTTGCTTCTCAATTAGACGCTGTTACCAGAGATAATGAGAAAGTTATCAGATTCGGCGGCGACGAATTTTTAGTGCTTAGTCCTAATCCCAACATTGAGGATGTGAGAACCATAATTAACAAAATAGAGAATCATTTTAAACAACAACTTGATTTTCATTTTGAAGGCATCTCAATAGGTTATGCAATTGGAGAGATTAAAGACTATAAGGACTTTGAGAGTTTATATCATATCGCTGACAAGATGATGTACTTAAACAAAAAAGAAAGCAAAAAACGTAAATGAAAACACAACAATGCTGTTCATAATTTCAACCCCTATTGGAAACAGTAAAGATATTTCTTTGCGTTCTTTACAATTATTGGAAGAATCAAAATATATAATCTGCGAAGATAGCAGAAGAATAAAAAATCTACTAAAGATTCATAACATAAACTATAACGATAAAACATTCATAATAAACAACGAGTACAACGAGAAAAAACAGCTCAACAAAATCATAAACCTGCTGAAAACAGATGAAGATGTCTGCTTAGTCACAGATTCTGGGACCCCTTTAATAAGTGACCCGGGTTTTCTAATAGTAAGAGAATGCATAAAACAAAGTATACCTTTCACTTCAATCCCTGGACCTAGTGCAGCAATAAACGCTTTAGTTCTATCAGGTTTTCCTTCAGATTCCTTCATATTCCTTGGCTTTGTTCCAAAGACCTCTGCTAAAAAGAAAAAATTGTTCTCAAGCATTGCTAAAGACAAAACAACTATTTTTTATGAAAGCCCTTACAGGATCAGAAAAACTTTAGATGTTTTAAGCGAAACTTTACCAAGTAGATTAATCTGCGTATGCCGAGAAATGACCAAGAAATTCGAACAAGTTATAAGAGGAACACCTAACGAAGTTCTTGAAAAAATACATAAAAATCCAAAAGGAGAATTTGTTCTATTAATTGCGCCAGAGGACTACACAATTTGAGAGAAATCAACAAGAAAGAATCAAAAAATAAAAATCAAAACTTAGTAAGCCCTAGATATAAACACCCAATGTTTAGCCGGCTTGCCGCAAGAAATACATTTAAAATCTTTTTCTTTAGGCTGGTCAAAAGGTATAACTCTTGTTGTTATGCCGTCAGTTCTTTCTTTCAAACTTTCCTCGCAGATAACATCATCACACAAAGGCACTAAAGCCCAGTTGCCTTCATTAATTTTCTCAACAGCATCAACGAAGTTTGCTGTTTTTATTGTATGTTTATCAATATGCTCCTTGGCTCTGTTATACAGATTATTATGAATTTCTTCCAACAAGCTTAGTACTTTATCAACAAGAGAGTCATCTATAGCATGAGTTTCTTTAGTTAAAGTATCCCTTCTAACTAAAGTTACCACACCTTTTTCCAAATCTTTTTGCCCTAGCTCAATCCTGATTGGAATTCCAAGCAACTCAGATTCATTAAACTTCCAGCCAGGAGTATTATCACTTAAATCAACATCAACTCTAAGTTTTGCTTCAAGCATCGATTTAATTTCATCAACCTTGCTAAGGATTTTATCTTTGTTTTCCTCCCTAAAAATAGGTACAATTCTCACTTGAATTGGTGCAACCTTTGGAGGCAACACCAAACCTTTGTCATCAGAATGCAATAAAACAGTAGCTCCTATTAATCTAGTGGAAAAACCAAAAGAGTTCTGGTAAGCATAATAAGGCTTGCCGTCTCTTCCTAAAAAGGTTATGTCAAATGCTTTTGCAAAGTTCTGACCTAAATAATGAGTTGTGCCTAATTGGATAGCTTTACCATCAGGCATCAAACTCTCAATTGTATAAGTCTTAATCGCTCCAGCAAACTTCTCTTTTTCAGTTTTCTCGCCTTTCACAACAGGGATAGCAAGCAAATCCTTGCAAAGTTTAGCATACTCATCTAAGAACATCAGTGTTTCTTTCTTGCATTCCTCTTCGGTTTCATAAACGCAATGTCCTTCATGCCATAAGAATTCCCTGCTTCTCAACAAAAGTTTAACAGCATTGGTTTCCCATCTAACAATATTACACCACTGATTTATTCTTAAAGGCAAATCCCTCCATGACCTAACCCATCGAGAATACGCATCATAAATAATTGTCTCAGATGTAGGTCTTATAGCTAATCTCATCTCGTTCTCATCCTTTCTCTCAATCCAGGCAACCTCAGGATTAAACCCTTCTGCGTGTTTCGCTTCTTTTAAGAAAAAAGATTCAGGGATAAACATAGGGAAGTAAGCATTTTTTACTCCTTTTTCCTCAAGAACATTATTGAAATACTCCTGAATTTTCTCCCAGATGAAATAACCGTTGGGTCTCAAGATCATGCAACCTTTCACAGGAGCATAATCAGCTAGTTTTGACTTAAGAACAACTTGCGAATACCATTCACTAATATCCTCAGACTTCTTAACAGTAATGCCAACATCCTTGTTTCTTTTATTGCCTGAACTCATGATACAAAATGTGTGAGCAATAACTTTTAAATAGTTTTCCAAAAAAAGTACAGTCTTCAAAGAAAATAATTTTTATCTGATCAATGTTCCCCTAAACCTTCTACCATTAAACGCGTTTTTAATATTCTTAAAATCCTTGCCGTTCATAATCACAACTGAGATATTGTTCTTTAAACAAAACCTTGAAGCAATTGGATCAAACGGAAAATGCTTCCCAGAACTAAAATTACCGGCCATTTTGATAAACTCTGGCCAAGAGATTCTCTCAATCTTTTTAGCTGATTTACTTTTCTTGGGGTCTTTGTCATACAAGTAATCAACATCAGTTAAATTAAACAGAACTTTCGAACCATAAGCCTTAGCACAAGCACTTGCCACATAGTCAGAGGATATTCCTGGTTTATACCCTGCGTAAACAACAACCTTTTTGTTAGTTTTTGGTTTATAGAACGGATTCCTCACAACTTTTCTATAAACTAAATCCTTAAAAGACTCAAGAACAACCAGAGCGTTCAAGTTAGCTACCTCTAAACCAACTCTGTCAAGATAAAATTCATCATTAACATTTAATTCCCTCAATGCATTGATGTATTCCCTCGCTAAAGCACCGCCGCCAACAGCCAAAACAAACCTAACTTTAGGGTTCTTCTTGATAAATCTCTTAATAAAATCAACAAAAGAAAGAACATAATGAACATCAAACTTCTTACCTTTAAACAGCAAAGAACCACCTAAAGAAACAACATAAGTTTTCCTCGAAAAATCCTTTGATTCTAAATTTATCATTTTTTCACCCAATCAAAGATTCAAAAACACTATGCCTGAAATAATCAAAGCCACACCAAGAACCTTGTTCAAACTAAACTTTTCTTTCAAGAATAAAAACGAAAACAGCACAGTCCAAATATAAGATAAAGATGTTAACGGGTAAGCTATTGATAAAGGCATCAACTTAAGTAGCAACATAAAAAAAATCGTTGAAAAAAGATATAGAATAAACCCCATAATGAGATAACAATTTTTGAATAAGTTTAGGAGACTAAACTTCTTTGAACCTTTCTTAAGCAAGAGTGCAGCAATACTATTGATTAAAGTGCCAATCAATGCAAGCTCCAGTGCTAACAAAAAATTATCCATTTATCTTTAACCTCTTTTTAGGTTTGTTGAGAAAGTGTTATTCAGCACAAAGACACCAAAAACAATGAGGGATATTCCAAAAATCTTGCTAATGCTTAACACCTCACCAAATAAAAAGCTTGATAATAGAGCAACCCAAACAAAGCCAGTAGCAATAATCGGGTAAACTAAAGAAAGCTCTTCATATTTTAATGCAGCTATGATTAAAATTGCGGAAACAAAGTATAAACCTAAAGCTAATATTAATGCAACATTAGTTATCCAATCAAGAGGGTTCAAAGTAAAATCAAAAGAAGCAATCTTGAAGAACAATTGACCTATAGAATTTATTAGTGTTGCCATCAAAACAAAAAACAAAGATTTCTTGTTCATATTCTTTTAATTTCTTCACACATTTATTAAAACTTTCCGTTTAATCAACTCAGTTTAACAAAGTCTAAACCAGATAACAACCTTTTTAAAACGAATAAAATAACCTCATTTTATGAAAAGGTTTTACTTAAAAGATTTCAATGAAAACGAATTAAACAAGATAAAACAATCCTTACCTTATTGGCTATCATTACACATAGATTATGATAACGAGATTTCTATAATGGTTGAAGCCTTCGGCAAACAAAACAAAACTCCTTTATGTAATCCTGTTTGTAAATATTGCTATACCGTTCAGATTCCTAAAAGTGAGAAAGCAAAGCTGGTAAACTATGCAAAAGACCTTTCCCCTCACGATATCTTAAACAACCCTTACATAAAAAACGATGTTCTGGAAGCAAAAGAATATTCCAAAAAATTCAAGCTACCTTTAAGAGTCTGCACATCTGGAAAAGGACTTAATGATGATATCGCTGACTTCCTAATCAAGAATGTTGACATCTTAGAAATAACATTAAACTCGCCTTTTGCTAAAACAAGAGCAGTTATGATGGGAATAAGCGAAGAGCAAGCTGAAAAAGAAATAAATATCATAGTCAAGCTAAAAGGTTCCAATAAAGTTTACTTAAGCAACATTATTTCTAGAGAGAACTATTCAGAAACAAAAGATATCCTTAAGTTTGGCAAGGATTATCCAAAGAACATCCTTATACCCATAGCTGTAACAAAATGGTCAAAGCAAAAACACTTAACAAAATCCCAAAGAAGAAAAATCATAAAACTAAGCCAAGAGTATAAGAATACTGTTTTAGCAGGAACATTTTTCTCAGAACTAACTGAATTTCTACCATTATTCCTTGAAGGCATTAATCTCAACATAAAATTAAAGCACAAAAACCTTCTAATTTCATCACCTTCCTTTGGATTTGTAATACAAGAAATGGCTAA
>Ga0190359_1002264_pt1 | contig 11553 bp, 3 predicted proteins | sample 48721823_MG_FD_161269 | JGI IMG/M metagenome (GOLD analysis project Ga0190359, IMG submission 161269) | Hydrothermal vent microbial mat bacterial communities from Southern Trench, Guaymas Basin, Mexico - 4872-18-2-3_MG | ecosystem: Environmental > Aquatic > Marine > Hydrothermal vents > Microbial...
CCTAGTTTTTTCTTTTGTGGGTTATAAAACTCAGGAAATTTCCATATCGGGAAAAACCATTGTCAATGTAACATTGGAACAAGAGACTATAGGACTTAGTGAGGTAGTAGTAACTGCTCTGGGTATAACCCGTGAAAAAAAGACACTGGGATATGCCGTACAGGAAGTGGGAAGTGATGAGTTAACCAGAACACACGATAATAATATCATAAACACCATTTCCGGTAAAATAGCCGGGGCCCAGGTAACAAGCGGTGGTAGTACAATTGGATCATCCTCCAGAATTGTCATAAGGGGTAATGCATCTTTTAGTGGCAACCAACCACTTTTTGTTGTTGATGGAACGCCTATTGACAATACTACAACAAACTTAGGGGGTGCTGGCGGTGTTGACTGGGGTAATGCGGCTGCTGACCTTGATCCGAATAATATCGAATCCATGACGGTACTTAAAGGAGCCAACGCAGCAGCTTTGTATGGCGAACGGGCTACCAACGGGGTTATCATTATTACTACTAAAAAAGGGAAGAAAGGCCGTAAACTCGGTGTGGATTATAATTCCTCTGTGGTCTGGCAGATTCCCGGGTATTTTCCAAAATACCAGAATGAATATGGTGGTGGCTGGGATGGTTCGGAATATATATATCATAAATGGCTGGCGGACCATCCTGGTCAGAATCTGACATATAATGAATATGCAAAACAATATTCATATAATTATGTCGATGGTATGGGTGGTGGAGTAAATGATAATTGGCCTATAAACTGGGGACCGCGACTGGATGTAGGACTAAAACTCGACCAGTATTCAACTGGCCCGGACAGCCCTTGGATATCACGGCCGAATAATTATAAGGATTTCTTCTTTAATGGATTTACGGCCGAGAACAATATAGCGATTACCTCAGGCGGTGAAAAAGCATCCGGAAGACTTTCTTATTCGAATCGGAGTTCTACGGGTATTATTTATAATACGGACCAAGGCCAGAATACAATTAATGCCAGCTTTACATTAACTCCTAACGATAGAGTTACTGTAACAAGTAATCTGAACTATTTGGTAAAGAAAAGTGATAATATACCGAGAAACGGGTATGGTGGTATAGGTGTTGACTTTGCTTGGACTCAGCGGGATTTTGATATGAAATACTGCTGGGATCAGTACAAAAAGTATGGTAATGTATTTATGTTTCCCAATAGTGATAATTATTTCTATGTCTATGAGCAAACTCATGGTTTAGACAGGGAAAGAGGCTTTGGTAATGTTTCTATCTCTTATAAAATAACCGACTGGTTATCCTTAATGGCTCGCGGAGGTGTGGATTTCTATAGACAAAAACTAAAATCAATTACACACGCTGAAACCGCGGGAAACAGAAGAAAAGGCCGCGGAGGTCAATTTAACCAGACTGATGCTTTCCGTAAGGAAGAAAACCTCGATCTTCTCCTGAATTACGATAAACAATTTGGAGACATTCGTATTAATGGTGTTTTTGGTGCTAATTACAGGGATAACCTTTACAACAGCATGTACATGAGAGCAAATGACCTGACGGTTCCGAATCTGTTCACGATTTCTAATGTGAAAGGGACTCCTTCAGTATCCATGTACGACAGCGAAAAAAGAACAAACAGTGTTTTTGGTTCAGCAAACGCATCTTATAAAGACTTTCTCTTCTTAGGAGTAACCGGGCGTAATGACTGGAGTTCGACACTACCTGAAAATAACAGGTCATATTTTTATCCTTCGGTTAGTTTAGGGTTTGATATTACCCAGGCCTTTCAGATCGAGTCCGATTTACTTTCTTTTGCGAAATTAAGAGGTAGCTGGGCAAAAGTGGGTGGTGATACCGGCCCGTATCAGCTCTCCAAAACCTATGGAGCCAGTTCGTTTAATTCAATTTCGCTGTTTGCTCCGACCGGAACATTGCCTCCGACTAATCTGAAACCGCAGGAAACAACTTCTTACGAATTTGGAGCTAATGTAAGGCTGTTGAAAAATAAACTTTCATTCGATATAACCTATTATGATCAGACTACTGTAAACCAAATCCTGAGTGTAGCAACATCATCTACAACAGGATATAGAGCAATGAGAATGAACGCGGGAGAAATAGAAAATAGCGGTGTGGAAGTAATGTTAAATGCAACAATCCTTAATAATGCTAATGGACTTAGCTGGGATTTGTCAGTTAACTGGTCCACAGACAAAAATATGGTTAATAGCTTGTATGGCGATCTGGAATCTTATGTGATCTCCGGTGGATTCGGTGGTGCTAAAAGTCTTGGGATACCTGGTCAGGAGTGGGGTATTCTATGGGGTCTTCCTTTTGTAAGAGATGATAACGGTAATATTGTTGTAGGAAGTGATGGACTTCCTAAGACAACAAACGTTGCTACAAATTTTGGAACGGTTACTCCTAAATGGATTGGTGGTATTAACAACAATTTCAGATATAAGAACATTAATCTGAGTTTCCTCATTGATATGAAAATGGGTGGTAATTTCTTTAGTTGCACGGCATGGCATTCCTATCCCACCGGTACCTATACGGTTACCACGGAGAATAATGTCAGGGAAACCGGTCTAATCGTTCCTGGAGTTAAAGAAGATGGTTCACCAAACGATATTCGTGTTTCTGCACAGGATTATTACTGCGGTGCATGGGTATGGAATAATCATGAATATTCTATCCTGGATGGTACTTATGTCAAACTTCGTGAAGTTGTTTTAGGCTATAGCTTTAATGTATCACGTATTTCCTGGTTACAGAAACTCAATGTCTCAGCGTTTGGAAGAAATCTGGCAATACTTTACAGAGATAAGAGTACTGCCCGGTTTGGCATAGATCCTGAAGTGGGATTAGGTGGAGGTGAAGGAGGTGTCGGATTTGAAAATTTTCAGTTACCAACCACCAGGAATTTAGGTCTTAAACTTTCTGTAGGCTTCTAGTTGTGATGGTTATGAAGAAGTATTGCAGATTAAATAAAACCAATAATTTTATAAAACTAAAATAAAAAGACATTGAACATGAAAAAAATAGCAATCATAAAATCATTTCTGTTGGCCGGCATCATATTATTGTTGGTTAACGGGTGTACCAAGGACTTTACGGAGATTAACGAAAATCCTAACGCGGCCACTGTAGTTCCTGCAACAAATGTACTTGGACGCGGAATATTATCATCTGCAGGAACTTTATTCGGTGAACGTCTGGATATCTATTATACCGGTTCTTATGCCGGGCATACAGCAGCTATTGGCCTTGGTGATTATGAATACCGTGTTGATATTAATAATAGCATGTGGAGGGGTATGTATATTGCGATGAATTACCTGGTAGATGCAGCCCATTTAGCCAAGAAAGAGGGGAACGATAATTTGTATGCGGCAGCGTTGACGTTAAAGGCTTATGATGCGCAGAAGACGACTGACATGTGGGGAAAGATACCGTATTCGGAGGCTTTCCACCTGGAGGATGAGAATATTTTATATCCGAAGTATGATGATGAGAAAACGGTATATGCCCAGATATTAGCTGAATTAAAGGAAGCAGCCGATCTGTTTAAATCGGGTAATGGGGGTGATATAGGTGTCGGAGATCTGATCTATAACGGGGATGCTGCTAAATGGAGAAAGTTTTGCAATTCGCTTCGGTTAAGGGTGGCGATACGAATATCCTCAGTGGATCCAACGATGGCCAATCCGGTGATCACGGAGATTCTGAATAATCCGACGGATTATCCGGTAATAGAGTCTAACGATGACAATGCTTACCTGTGGTTTCCCGGTGTATCACCGGACCAAGAATTTTGGTACGAAAGGGTAGGAACGAACGGGGGGACATACACGGATCAGTACCGGATGAATTATGTTCTGATAAATGCTTTACAGAGCAATAATGATCCTCGCTTACCGGTATATGCCCGGAAGAACAACAAGGGGTTTTACAATGGATATAAGTTTGGTCCGACGCAATTGAGTGATACGCTGAATGGTGGCAATTATGTGTCGGGGATTGGCGATAGGTTTGGCGATGATCCGGCAGGATTTTCACCCTTCATGAATTGTTCGGAGGTTAGTTTTATCAAAGCAGAGATATATCAGCGGGGGATCGTAACAGGAGATGCACAGGCAGCGTATGAAAATGGGATTACACTGTCATGCGAAGAGAATGGAATCGATGCTGCAGATATTGCGACCTTCCTGGCTCAGCCGGAAGTTGCATGGGATAGCGGCACGACAAGCAATCTGGATAAGATTTACCTTCAAAAATGGATAGCTCTGTTCAAACAGAGTGAAGAAGCATGGTCAGAAGCAAGAAGAACGGATGTCCCATTGATGACCGATGTGTCAAAGGATTATGCTGCTATGCATAACAGACCACCTTTCAGGCTCCCGTATGCCGATGAAGAAAAGACACTGAACACGAATTTCCCCACGGATGTGGTAGAAACAGATATATTCTACGGAACACAGGTGTGGTGGGATACACGGAGCGGTGTGCATTAGTATCAAATAATAATTTATGGGTTTAAATAGATTGAAAAAGAAACAGATAACATTGTTATCTGTTTCTTTTTCAAAATTATTTCAATAATGTTATTCAGTTAATGTAAATATAATGCTTTAAGATGAAGAAAATAAAATTATTGTTATTACTGCAGTTTCTTTTATTTTTTGTTACGGTAACAGGGCAGGAAGCTGGAATGTCAGCAAATATTGATTCGAAAAAATTTGATCCTTCAACCCTGCTCTGGTACAAAAATCCGGCTAAAGTTTGGGAAGAAGCCCTTCCTGTAGGGAACGGTCGTTTGGGTGCAATGGTTTTTGGTGAAACAGGGGAAGAACGTATTCAGATAAATGAAGATACGTACTGGACGGGAGGACCATACTCGACGGTTGTAAAAGGGGGGTATAAAGTTCTTCCGGAAATACAAAAGAGTATTTTTGATGGAAATCCTATAAAAGCTCATAAGCTTTTTGGAAGATATCTTATGGGATATCCTGTTGAACAGCAAAAATACCAGTCTCTTGCAGATCTTCATCTTTTCTTCGATAATAATAAGGATATAACAAATTACAAAAGGTGGCTTAATTTGGAAACAGGGATTACAAGTGTGGAATACACCATGGACGGAGTTACTTATCGCAGGGAAGTATTTTCTTCTGCTCCATATCAGGTCATTGTAGTGAGGTTAACAGCAAGTAAACCGGGAAGTATTTCCTTTACAACGGAACTACGGGGTAAAAGAAACGGATCGATGTCCAACTATGCAACTGATTATTTCAGGATGGATGGCGTTGGGAAAGATGGGTTAACCTTAAAAGGCAAATCAGCCGACTATATGGGAATAGAAGGAAAGATTCGTTATGAGGCAAGATTAAAAGCTGTAGCTGAAGGCGGTACAATGAAGGTGGATGATATTGACCTTATAATTGAGAATGCAGATGCTGTGACCCTTTATATTGCTGCGGCCACAAACTTTGTTAATTATAAAGATGTAAGTGCTGACCCGCATATGCGTGTTGAGCAATATTTAAAAAGGATTAAAGGGAAGACGTATAAAGAAATCAGGGAAGAAACCATTAAAGATTACAAAAGTCTTTTTGACAGGGTATCGCTTACATTGAGCGAAACAAAGGATTCTTATCTTCCGACAGATGAAAGGATTAAGGAGATACAATTTTCTCCTGATCCACAACTTGCCTCGCTTAGTTATAATTTTGGTCGGTATCTGCTTATATCATCATCACGTCCTGGGACACAACCTGCTAATCTTCAAGGTATCTGGAATAACGATATGAATCCGTCCTGGGATTCGAAATATACCACAAATATCAATACAGAGATGAACTACTGGCCGGTAGAGACAGGAAATCTTTCGGAATGTGCCGAACCTTTTATTTCGCTGGTCAAAGATTTAACAGATCAGGGACAACAGGTTGCCAGGGAACATTATGGTTGTCGTGGCTGGGTATTTCACCAGAATACGGATATATGGAGGGTGGCAGCGCCGATGGACGGACCGACATGGGGTACATTTACAGTAGGAGGGGCCTGGCTTACAACACAGCTGTGGGAACACTATCTGTTTAGTATGGATAAAGAATATCTAAAAAGGATCTATCCGATAATGAAAGGATCGGTACAATTTTTCATGGATTTTCTTGTGGAGCATCCAAATGGGAAATGGTTAATCACAAATCCATCAACTTCCCCTGAGAATCCGCCAAAAGGGCCAGGTTACAGATACTTCTTTGATGAAGTAACAGCAATGTACTATTTTACAACGATTTGTGCCGGTTCATCTATTGATATGCAGATACTGACAGATTTGTTTGGATATTATGTTGAAGCATCAAGAATACTAGGAATGGACAAAGATTTTGCGGAAAAGGTAGCATCAGCAAGGAAACGTCTTGTTCCTCCCCAAGTTGGGAAAGACGGGTTATTGCAGGAATGGACCGAAGACTGGGAGCAACTGGAAAAGAGGCATCGGCATATATCGAATCTGTATGGTCTTTATCCTGGCAATGTTTTATCTGTTAAAAAAACGCCGGAATTTGTGAAAGCATGTAAGGCTGTCTTGAATCAGCGTGGTGATGGTGGTCCGGGTTTCTCAAGAGCATGGAAGATGGCTTTATGGGCCAGGTTATATGATGGGAACCGGGCAAACAAAATATTTAAAGGTTATATAAAAGACCAGTGCTATCCACAGTTATTTGCTAAGTGTTACACTCCGTTGCAGGTGGATGGAAGCCTTGGAGTGACTGCTGCTATTACTGAAATGTTAATACAGTCGCACGAAGGGGTAATAGATTTATTGCCGGCCCTGCCGGATGAATGGAGTAATGGTGAATTTAATGGTGTTTGTGCAAGGGGTGCGTTTGAGATAAACATAAAATGGGAACAAGGCAGGGTACAAAGTGCCGAAGTATTGTCAAAAGGAGGAAATACCTGTGTCATAAATCCTCATGTTGAGGTAAGGGTAAGTTGTAATGGTAAAAGGATACCAACGAAAAAGATGTCTGATGGATCGATAAAATTTAATACAAAAAAGGGGAACACATATTTGCTAAAGAGAAAATAAGCTAACCCATAATTGCTTTCATTTAATTTTTATATAGAATATTTTATAAAGTAAATAAATATGAAAGGGATGAATAATGAGTAAGTTTAAAAGGGGAAGGTTTATTATATTATTATCAGTTTTATCTCTGGGTTTGTTGGCAGGATGTACCACTCCGGAGAGAAGAGTCAATGTAGGTCCTACAATACCGGTAAAATCATATAAAAAGCAGGCTGACGGGATTTTGTTTACGATGATGCCTGGGAAAATGAAGGTACAGATATGTACAGATAAAATCATACGTGTCTGGTATACCCCGGTCTCAAAGTTTCCTTCAAGGCCGAGTCTTATGGTAAATAGGACAGTGTGGCCGACTGTAAATTGGGAGATGAAGGAGACAAAAAGAGATGTGACACTTAAAACCAGTAAAATAGAAGTTAAAGTAGCCCTTACAAGCGGGGCAATAACTTTTTTTGATACATCAGGGAAGGTGCTTCTTCAGGAAAGTCCCCAAGGAGGTAAAAAGCTCAATTGCACTAGAGTTGCGGGGGAATCTGTATATCATGCATCCCAAAGCTTCTTAAATTTTCCTGATGAAAATTATTATGGTTTGGGGCAACATCAAAAAGGATATATGAATTACAGAGGAACGATAGTAAAGTTGGAACAGCAGAATACGGTTGTGGCCATCCCTTTTTTAGTAACTAATAAAGGATATGCTCTTTTATGGGACAATAATTCTACGAGTAGATTTGATGCGGGGAGCGGTTTGGAAATTATCCCCAAATCGCAATTATATCAAGTTGATGGGAAAAGCGGAGGATTGACGGGAGAATATTATAATAATTCAAATTTCACGTGTTTAAAATTAACGAGGATAGATACAACAATAGATTTTAATTGGAGCAATGGATCGCCAGATCGTTCTATACAAAATATTTTCAGTGTAAGATGGAAAGGGAAAATAAAGACAATAAACAAGAATGGGTACTATAAATTTTACACTGAAAGCAATAATGAAGTAAGATTATGGGTAAATGGAGATCTTGTAGTTGATAAGACGGTTAACAGTCCGGTACTTGATACAGGGAAGATATGGTTAAATGGGAATACAGAGTATGATATAATGATGGAATACAGTAAGAATAGTGATAATGCGGCAGGAGAGGCAGTAGTTCGTCTGGGGTGGGTTCCGCCAAATTCTCCGGCTAAAGTTGTTAGTTGGTGGTCAGAGGTAGCTGACGCTATTGATTACTATTTTGTTTATGGGCCGGGTGTAGATGAAGAGATATCCGGATATAGAGATATTACAGGACAAGCGCCGATGATGGGTAAATGGGCTTTAGGATTCTGGCAAAGTAAAAACAGTTATAGATCTCAAACTGAATTATTAGATATTGCCGAGGGATATAGAAGTAGGAATATACCAGTTGATAATATAGTTCTGGATTTAGGGTACTGGGGAAAGTACGGCTGGAACGCGATGAAGTTCGACGAAAGATATTTTCCTGATCCTGGAGAAATGGTGAAGGACTTGCATGATAAGAAGTTCCATTTAATGATTTCGATATGGCCAAATTTTGGTCAGGGAACTGCAATCTATGATGAAATGAAGAATAATGGATATTTTATTGGTTATTCGATTAAAGAAGGGTCAGGTAAGACGGGGTGGTATGATCCGTTTAATGCAGAGGCCAGGAAGAGTTATTGGCGGAATATAAACGAATCCTTTTTTAAAATAGGAATAGATGCATGGTGGTTAGATTGTACAGAACCTGCCAGTTATCAAATTGTTTGGCATGATAAAAATACAGCTTTGGGTACAGGTGCCAGGTATTTTAATGCATATTCATTGATGGACACAAAAGGAGTATATGAAGGGCAACGAAAAGCAACATCTGAAAAAAGAGTATTTATCTTAACTCGCTCTGCATTTGCAGGCCAGCAACGTTACAGTGCAGCCACGTGGTCAGGGGATATTGGTGTTGATTTTCCTACTCTGAAGAGACAGATTCCTGCCGGGCTTAACTTTTGTCTTTCAGGTATTCCTTACTGGACTACTGATATTGGAGGTTATTATGGACGGAGCGGGGTTCCTGAAAATCCGGGTTACCAGGAAGTATTTATCAGATGGTTTCAATATGGTACTTTTTGTCCGATTTTCCGTGTGCATGGGAACAGGCAGGGAAGGGCGAATGAGTTATGGTCTTATGGGGGCAAAATTCACCAAAACATTTTGACGAAATATGATAATCTACGTTACCGATTAATGCCCTATATCTACTCACTTGCCTGGAAAGTGACAAGTGAGGGATATACAATGATGCGTGCGCTGATAATGGATTTTGCAAATGATTCAAAAACGGCAAATATTTCGGACCAGTTTATGTTTGGTCCGGCTATTTTGGTGAATCCGGTAACCAGCGCCGGTGCAACAAGTAGGGATGTGTATTTACCCGGAGAGAGATTATGGTATGATTTTTGGACGGGTGAGGTTTTTGATGGTGGACAAACCGTCAATGTTTTTGCACCTCTTGAAAAAATACCTTTATATGTACGGGCAGGGTCCATTATTCCTATGGGACCTTTTTTGCAGTACGCTACTGAAAAAGATCCTGATCCTATTGAATTAAGGGTATATAAAGGGGCTGATGGTCAATTTACATTATATGAGGATGATGGAACAACATACGAGTATGAAAAAGGGAAATATGCCATTATACCTATAACCTGGAATGAAGGGGAACAAACATTAACAATTGGGGAGAGACAGGGTGATTTTCGTGGAATGTTGTCGAAGAGAACTTTCAATATTGTGTGGGTAAGTTCAGAGCATGGGATTGGTTTAGAAGAGACAACAAAAGCGGATAAATCTGTTTCTTATGATGGGAATGCGATATCTGTTTCTCCGGCTCCAACAAAGTGAAAATTAATTATTTTCAGCGGGAAAAGAAAGACAAATTGTAACCCTTAACTAAGAGTCATGAAGGAATGTCTTTTTATAGCATCATTATTATTCATAAGTTTTTTTACGTTGGTTAATGCCCAAGAGGCTGTGATACTTGATCAATGGAATTTTGAAAATATAGCGGAAAGGAAATCCATAGAAGAGAGAGGATTGGTATCTGACACCATTGAGGGGAATTATAAAATAGCTTCGGGAGTAAAAGGTTCGGGGCTGAGGTTAGATGGGTTTACCACGCGAGTGGTGAGGAAGTCAGAAGAATATAGGATGCCGGGGGATAGCTTTACGATAGGTTGCTGGGTTGCATTGGGGAGTTATCCGTGGAATTGGTGTCCTGTACTTACGCAGGAGACCCCAAATACAAAGGGTTACAAATTAATGATAGGGCCGCACGGGGAGGTTAGTTTGCAGGTAGCGGTTAAGGGGCAATGGATATCATGTACATCGGCAGAACGTATGGTGGAATTGCGGAGGTGGCATTATCTTGCGGGAGTATATAAGGGCAAGGAATATATAGCTGTATATATTGACGGGAAAGAAGCGGTATCCATGCCGTTATACGGGAGTATAGATTATGCGCGTGAGGCGCCGGTTATACTGGGGATGGTTGCGAGTGCGGAAAAGCCATCAGACATTGTCAGTGAATTTGGGACATTGCCGGGGTGGTTTAGTTTGGATGGCATTATGGATGAGATAACGGTATATGGGGTAGCCCAGAGTTCATCAACGATATGGCATTATTATGCATCGAGCAAACCGGGGCGACCAGATATTAAGCCCAGGGTTCTTCCGAGGGGTCCTGAAGGGCCGGCTCAATTTGGTGCGTTTTATACGAGGTTGAAGTACTATGATGGATGGGATGAGTTGTGGGCTGTAGATTCTGATCCTGATGTTGTTGTCAGGTTTAAGGATACTCCTGTACGAGTTATTTTCTGGCGTGGTACGCGCTACTCACCGGCGTGGGTATCGGAAAAGAACCAATGGATGGCAGACCAGAGTGTTGAAGCCTGGAATAATGAGGAAGGATGTTTTGAACATATGCAGGATAAATACTGTCGTTTTTCTCATGTCAGGATCATAGAAAACACACCTGCGAGGGTAATTGTTCATTGGAGATATGCACCGGTAAGTTCACATTATCATCTTTGGAGGCCCGATCCGAGAACGGGTCGTGTATGTTGGGTTGATGAATATTATTATATATATCCTGATGGGTCAGGGATAAGGAAAGTAAGTTGGAAAAAGGGAACGTTGGGGTATCCCCGGCAGTTTCAGGAATCATTGCCTTTTCTACAGCCGGGACAAACGCCCAAGGATTTGCTTAATGTTGAATATTGCCATGTAGCTGATTACGAGGGTCGGATAGGAACCTTAATGTATTTGAAAAACCCCAAAGAACATCCTGTAGACTTGGATAATCATTATACGGTTCAGCAATATAATTTTAGATCAAAATATAAGCCTTATATTCTTTATGAGCCGGGTAATTCAATGGAGTTTGCAAGGTATATGCC
>Ga0190359_1002265_pt1 | contig 11553 bp, 11 predicted proteins | sample 48721823_MG_FD_161269 | JGI IMG/M metagenome (GOLD analysis project Ga0190359, IMG submission 161269) | Hydrothermal vent microbial mat bacterial communities from Southern Trench, Guaymas Basin, Mexico - 4872-18-2-3_MG | ecosystem: Environmental > Aquatic > Marine > Hydrothermal vents >...
TCGTTGATTGGTTTGTTCATCGGGTTTGGCACCAGCATACCGGAGCTTAGCGTAACGGTTAAAGCTGTTACCAAGAAAGCGAACAGCCTATCCCTTGGAAATCTGATGGGAAGCAACATAACAGACCCGCTTTTATCCTTTGGCTTGGGGGCTGTGGTGGGGGGTTTTACTGTAAGCCAGAGCGTGCTGGCATATGATTTTGTTTACTGGGGGGTGGCAACAGTTATTGCTTTGTTATTGTTGTTCAATCACCTGAACCTGAACAGAAAAGAATCGTCGGTTCTGATAGTGCTTTATTTGTTTTTCATGTACAGCAGGATTGTGTTTTTTCCCTAGGTAACTAGGATTCAAAAACAGATAAATCGTCTTTTATATGGCTTTTATCAGAGATTTCCCCCACATAATCTGTTAACATCATCTCAGCTGCTTTTTTCCTGTTTTTTGTTTGCCCCAGAACCCACATCAGCTTAACAAGAGCTGTTTCAGGCAGCATATCAGCACAGGGTATCACCCCGCAATCAATAAGCACCCTCCCGGTAGAATACACGTTCATGTTAACGCGCCCGTTTAGTGTCTGCGAACTCATGCAGAAAAGAATGCCTGAATCGGTTCCCGCCTTAATCGAATCAAACAATCTCTCGGAGGTATGTCCCAGACCGGTGCCCTCCAAAACAATCCCCTCATAGCCTGAATCAACAAGGTAATCAATTACCTGGGGTTTCAGTCCGGGATGATATTTTATCAAAGACACAGCCTCGTTTATTTTTGTATTAAGCTCGGGTTTGTTTACGCGGGGAGTATATTCCTGATGTAAGATTATTTCTTTCTCAGAAACACGACCCAGGGGTGCGCAGTTAACAGACTGGAAGGCGTCTCTTCTCGATGAATGCATTTTTCTCACACGAGCGGGGTTGTGTATCAGAGAGATATCATCAGATAGGTTTGCATGCATTACAACGCAAACACCAGGGTATTTTGATTCAGCGGCTGTTTTCACGGAATGAATCAGGTTCAAAGCCGCATCGCTGCTGCCGCGGTCTGAGCTTCTCTGGGCCCCGGTTAACACTACCGGAACAGGTGTTTTCAACATGAAAGCCAGCGCCGCAGCAGTATAGCCTAAAGTATCCGTGCCGTGTGTCACAACCACACCCAAGGCCTTATCGTCTAATTCGCGAGCAACAGACTTGGCTATTGAAACCCAGTCCCCGGGTTGGATATTCTCCGAGAATTTGTTATAAAGCTGTTTACCTCTTATATCGGCTATCGACTTAAGCTCGGGGACAGCCGATATTAACTCCTGGGCGGAAAAAGCAGAATGCACCCCACCGGTCAGGTAATCAACCCTGCTGGCTATGGTCCCCCCGGTGGCGATAACAGAAACATGGGGTTTATCCCCTTTATTCTCGCGGCCGGGTTTAGTGTGTTTTCCGGCCTTAACGCTGCCTAAATCCCTGATGGATTTTATTTTTTTCTTCTCCAAGCCGATGTTGTATCCGTTATCAAGCTTCAAAACAATATATTTTTTATCGGCGAGAGCGGGTCTTTCAAGCAACACACCCTGGTATTTCTTTTCAGTGGTCTTAATCTCCACACGATGAAGAGGCTTAACTTCTTTCATTGTTACTTATTTAACTTCAATACAAATATTATTTTCCTCATAAGTAGATAAGATGGCTGAAACAAAGGATAAAGCAGGTAAAAAATGCACCAGCTGCGAGAAGGAAGTGGATGAGAGATACACAGAGTTTAAATGCCCAAAATGCGGCAAGGAGACCATAGTAAGATGTAGTTCCTGCCGCGTATTAGGTGTAAACTACACGTGTTCTGCGTGTGGTTTCACTGGACCATGATTCTGCTTAAAGTAAATCCCGCTAAACCAGATAAAAAAACAGTGCAAAAGGTTGTTGGCTGCCTGAATAAGGGCGGTGTTATAATCTACCCCACGGACACAGTATATGGTCTGGGTTGCCGGATAGATAAGCCTGATTCCATACGAAAGATAGTTGAGATAAAGAAAAGAAAAACAGATAAACCCCTGTCTATAGCCTGCGCAGATTTTTCTATGATAAAGCAATATGCTGTGGTTGATGAGATAAAAAAAGATTTTATTCTGGATAAAGCGGATAAGGGATACACTTTCATACTGCAGAAAAAGAATACCGTAGATGGGCTTGTTGTGGCGTGTGGGGATACTGTGGGTGTCAGACTGGTTCCCCTGAAGCTGATACGCGATATTATCGCTAAAACAGGGTGTCCCATAGTATCCACTTCCGCTAATTATGCTGGGGGAAACCCACCCGCAGAATTAGATGAGATAGAAAAGGATATTAGGAAGGCTGTGGATTTGGTATTGGATGGGGGGGGGTGTGCGATAGGTAAACCCTCACGGGTTGTGGGCCTGCATGATAAGAAGATATTGCGGGATTAGACGAAGTATTTGTCTTGGGTGGGGTTCTCTAGTTCAACAAGCTTTCCCTCCGGATAAGAGAAGAAACCGTATTTAAGTATCTTGACCACGCCCTTACTTCCGTCTCTTAGCATAACATCGATTGTATCATTTAATCTTCCCCGCTCAAGTGCTGTGGTTGGTGTGGAGTCCAGGTAGGTGTCTGACATCACCGGCGTTTCAATCTCCTTCCATACCGAGACCAGCACAATATCCCCCTCCTTGACCCCTCTAACGATGGGCTGGCTTATGAAGAAGGTTATGGAAACCGCCATTGATGCTGCGAGCGCCCTCCATAGTATCAGCTCGTTGAGGGTGAAGGAATAGAGCATGAGAGAAAAAACGCTGAGCAGCAAAAATAGAACAGAGGTTTTTTCTATTCTGTTGAAGATTGTGTTGTTTTTTAGCTTCAATTTAACTATCAGTAAATTATTGAAATAAGGCTTTAAATTACAAAAAAAGAGAAAAAAATAACCTCTCTTGATAGTGTTTAATAAAATTAGGTGGTGGTTGGCGCAATTGCTTAAAACAATAAAAAAAACTAAATAATCTTAAGCGAGAAATCCTTGGCAGAAGCAGAATGTGTTAACGCCCCGACAGAGATAACATCCACCCCAGTATCAAGGTACTCCCCAAGATTATCTAGTGTTATATTGCCGGACGCCTCTAAAAGCACCCTCTTACGGGGCCCCGTATCAGAGAACAGGTTTATTTCCCTCAGCCGGGACACAGCCTCCCTTATCTGCTCTGGGAGCATGTTGTCGAGCATAATAATATCTGCGCCAGCCTGCGCGGCCTGGATAGCCTGCTCAACATTAGAGACCTCAATCTCTATTTTATGCACGAAGGAGGTGTTTTTTCTGGCTGTTCCAACCGCCTGCTTGATGCTTGTAAAAAGCTTGAGATGATTGTCTTTAATCAAAACGCTATCATATAAACCAAAGCGGTGGGTGTCCCCCCCAGCTATCTTAATAGCCTCGTTCTCAAAGTAGTTGAACAACGGGCTTGTCTTGCGGGTTGAGGCTATTTTCACCCCCGAAGCACGTGAAACATATTCTCTCGTGAGAGAGGCAATCCCACTCATCCGGGATATTATATTCAATGCCGTTCTCTCAACCAAAAGAACGTTATTGGAGGCACCCTCTAAGACAAAAACCGTGGTGTTGTTTCCAACATCCTGTCCATCTAAACGGGATTCAATCACACGTATATCAAAAAGCGTGAATAATTTTTCAAGGATTGATACGCCAGCTAGAGTGCATGATTCCTTGGTTTTTATTTCAGCCTTAATAGTCTTTTTGGGTACGAATTCTGTTGTAATATCCCTTACGCCCCGGTCTTCGTCTATCATATCCATAAGTTTATTTTCAATGTTCATTTTATGTTCCTGCCGTGATATTCAATCTTGCTTCGCTTACGGTTGCGCTCAATGGCAGCCTAACCCAGATTACCTTCTGCTCCGTATACGGGGGGCTGCTATATTTTGGGTCATCGAATACTAGGTTGACTGAGGTGTGCGTTTTAGCGTAGGGTTTAAATCTAACCCTCTCAGTGTAATTGGATATATTCCAATAAAGAATGGCTTGGGCCATGTAACCCCCCCAGAATGTTTTCCCGTCATATCCTGAGATAAGCCTGAATGAGTTTGTTTTATCGGATGCCTCATCTGAGGAAACATGTCCATGGAGGGATGAGGCGTTTCTTGAGGCTATTCGTGTATCACCTATCTCAAGCTGATAACCCATTCTCTGTGGGAGTATTGCATTGAGGTTTTTTGTAGCGAGTTGTCTGGCTGATTCTGTATTGCCTTTCGCCCAGTAATACCCTACAGCCTCCAATACCCCCTTGTTGTCTAAAACCTGAAGCGCGTCTTCGGCCCTAATATGAACGCGCTCGAAATACCTTTTTTCGGTTACCGGTACGTTGAAATGATAAAAAGAAAAAATAAAGAAACTGAATAAAACCAGCATCACGGCAAAAACCGAATCTAATGTCATAACGTATCCTTTTTTCATTTTCAAATCCAAACCGTTAATTTAACCAGAGCGGGACCCCAAAGCTGAGGGGTAATCGGGTGTTTATGCACCTTGAAATACATCTCATGCGGGTCGAAGAATCTGAATCCGCCACCGGGTAGCTGTATCTTATCTATACGGCAGTTTTTTTGGTTTGTGCCCAAATCGCCCCGGTCTTTGATGTCGATTTTGTTCAGTAGGCGCCAGACGGCATCGTCCACAGCATCCTCATCTATTCTCAGGTTTCTATCACATCCGCTTACGGTATAAGACTGTGTGTCAGACCCCGGATAGTTCATTGGTAAATCAACCACCAGATGGTCTGTTGAGGAGGCCGGCCGGTTGAAGTAAGCAATCGTCCAGCGTGCACCGTCTGATGTGGGGAATGTATCATTATACTCTGCTTTTTCAACCACCTTCAGATGATTGTATTCTACTTGAATATTCTCGATTGTGATTTTACCAAGTGAATCAGATGAGATGGTCAGGGGGATGATGCATTCGTTGGTTGTCAGGTTTAGTATGCAACCCCGACACCCGCAGTTGTGCCGAAGTATCGTGTTTATTTTGTCGGGGTTGAGCTCCGCCATCTGCTCGTCGTTGAAGTATGGTCCGCTATTATCCCACTCCCATGGTTCGCTGCTGTCGTTGCCGACATCAATGCTTAGGTTCGAGCAATAACTGGTGTGAATACCCAGGTTTATTGTTTCAGTATGCGGGAAATCCAGCGGACCCAAAAGACTCATATTCACACCAACCTGGTAACCCAACAAAGCTGTTACCTCGAGTACATTGATTTCGCCTTCCACCCCCCAGGGGGCATTGGAGCCGGAGAAAGAATAGGTGTCAGAAGGCCCTACATCGCCTGTTGTGGTTGTCCTGGATTCGTTATATATCAATTCGCCGGTTGATTGATTATATGACTTGACTTTCAGGTTAACCGGGGTTCCAGGACCAACAGGGATGCCGTTTACGTCGGAAACCACACCCCACACCCCAAGCATCTGGGTGGTAACCTGGCTTGTTGCCGCCTGAGAGAGCAGGATAATTAAAATAGTGAATAATGTTTTTTTCATCGGAATAAGTATTAAATATCCCCAAATAAAAGCGCACGACACCTATTAGAAACCACATGATGGATGAGGGCAATCTGTAAGATCTGTGCAGTTGTATTGTCTTATCGCGTATTTCTCTATGTGGGGCTCATCCAGCCTTAAAGTCCAACCATAGGAGTCCATGCAGGTGTTGTACACACAACAGGTTCCCGTATTCGTCTCCCTGCTGAAATAGACGTAATCAACCCATGAGCGGTTGTCTTCATAGAGAACAACCATCCCGTGATCCCATAGATTGCGCAGGTTAACGAAACTTTCCAGCCCAACGAACTCCGCCTCAAATAATTCCCTCGACTGCTTGGCGTACGTGGGTGAGAGATTCAGGCGCCCCTCGCATCTGTCGAAAAAACACGGCCCGTCGACATAACCCGGGTTGGTGGGGTGATAAGCGGATACGTTGCTTGTGAAATAACACCTGTGGTCTTCACTTAGGGAAACATTAAGTATCTCATCAAGCACTGGACCTTCGAAGTTTTTAACCCGGCATACGGTTAAATATTTCACCAAGTCACGTACATTATCCACATCCGAGGGGGAATAAACGTTTCTGCTTCCATAAATGAAATATAAGGGATCTACTGTGTCGTTTAATCCGATTAAAACAGTTTTTGTTGGTATGTTGTAGCCCCGGAAAAAACTTGTGTTCTTGGAGTCCCGCACCTCCATGTTCAGATAGACTATAGCCCCCACATGCATTGAGTCATACATGGCAATATCTATGTCGGCGACCTCCAATCTATCGAATACTATGTCGGCGTTGGTTGCTGCATTGCTTATCTTATCAATCCACTCAAGCAGGGTGTTGTTTAACATGAAATCCATCTTATTGCCTTCGAATGTACCACACAACACCATCTCAGCTAATGCGGCTTGGGTGCCGTTTAAGGGATAATTGAATCCAGTGCAGTTTATCATCTCATAGTCGCTGAAGTTCTCTCCCGTGGACAGAATATGGGCGACAGAGTAATGAATAGAACGCTTACAACTTATATAAGACGCCCTGTATAGGTCTTCCCTTACTCCGTTGACGAAAAAATGGAGCTTATCTGTTGTTATTTTGTTTACTGTGGTCCGCATGTCAGTCTCTGATGTGGAGCTGTAAAATACTATCAATGAAAACAACAAAACCAAAAACATCATGGTCATAATAGAATACAGATAACCTGCCTTTCCTAACGCCATTTTATGATTTATAGGTAAAGCCAGGTTAAATTTGGTGGAAAAAGAATAAATAATAGGAAAGAGAATTAGTATAAGTAACAGTCCATGTGCGATAAAAAACAGCTTAAAGATGAGTTTATTCAAGAGGTTCATTAAACCAACCAGAAGTCTAACACCTAGGACAAAAAGGGTTCTTTTCCTTTTTCCTGGGCTGGAATGGAAACTTAGGAAAGCACGGATAGAGATATCCCCGGAGGAGTATCTGGCGATGCTTATAGCTGTCCCGATATCCGCATTCTTTGCGGCACTGGTGGTAGCGGTTCCTTTTTTTACCATGTTAACCGGGCGGTTGGAAATACTGCTGGTTTTAGGATTCCCGGCGTTAATAGCAGCTTATTTCTTTTTCTACTTTTTTTTTACCCCCAACAGGATAATAAACAGAAAATCCAACCTCATAGACAAAGATCTGGGGTATATGCTTAGAGATATGAGCGTGCAGCTTAGTGCCGGAATACCATTGTTTAACGTCCTTGAGAACATCTCCGTGGGGGGCTACGGGGAGTGCTCTAATATGGCTGATGAGGTTGTGGATGCTATTGGATCAGGGATGAGTATGACGGATGCGCTAAACGACTATGGGCTGATATCCCCCTCAGAGTACATGAGACGTATTATGGGGCAGATAGCTAATGCTTTAAAAAGCGGCACCGATTTAAGCTCTGCTCTTGAGATAATAGGTTGGAGCATACAGCTTGATAGAGAAAACAAAATAGCGCAATACGGGCAGGAGCTTGCAATAATAGGTTTAATGTATATGGTATTGATAATTGTTATGCCCTCGATGGGCGTTACCCTTATGATAATACTATCCAATTTTTTCGGTATGATAATCACAACCCAGCACCTTTATGCCAGTGCTATTCTGGTTGTGGCTTTAGAATTGTTTTTCATATCAATTATACGAAATCGGAAGCCTAATGTTTAGATGATGGACTCCTCTCCAGCAGGCAGGATGCTTGAAAACTTAATAGATGGTATAGTGTACATCATAGAGATAATGCTGAATATCCTTTTGATGATATACAGCCAGATATCCCGTTTTCTGAAATTCATATCTAAATTCATCCCAAGCATACCCCCGAGGTTGGGGAGCGTTGCCCCGGAAAATCTTGAGCAAAAAATAAATGATTTGATGAGATACGGGGGTATCGAAGAAGAAGCAGAAACCTTTCTTGGGTATGCGATAGTATACTGCATAGTTGTTGGTCTATTATTTGGTATAGGGGGGTTTATGCTCGGTTTAGGGGTGCTGACAAGTTTGGGTATAGCAATAGCTTCGTTTTTTTGTGGTTTGTTAATGTCTTATGTGGCTATGTCTGTGGTGGTGGAAAGAAGATCCAGAAGCGTTGAGGAGGCGTTGCCGGATTTCCTGTCTCTTATGTCGCAAAACATCGCTGCCGGTATGACAACATACGATGCCATGAAATCCTCTTCTAGGCCGGAGTTTAGCCCCTTATCTGAAGAGCTTTATAGGGTATCAGGGGATATGTTATCTGGTGTGCCCATGGAAGCGGCTTTGTTGAAAATGACCAACAGGATTAAATCAGACAAGGTGGACAGGGTTATGCGCCTGGTCATAGGGGGGCTTAAATCCGGCGGTGAGCTGCCCCGCGTCCTACAGGAGATATCCCAGGACCTGCAAAGAGAACAGGGTTTATTCAAGAGAATGGAGGGTGAAACCCGCGCCCAGGTGGGTTTTATCTTAATAGGTATCATTTTTGGGGCTCCTTTGCTTTTCTCGGTATCCATACAATTCATAGACCTGTTTTCAATGATATCCGCAGAGGTTGATACATCAGGTTTTGATGTGGCTAAAACAGGTTTTTCTTCAACAATAAATTTCATCACCATGAAGGGAGTGCATATCAGCATCGAGGAGTTCCGCCTTTATGCTGTTACTATATTGTTTATTCTGTCTTTTTTCGGGGCGATTGTCATAGGGCTTTTAAGATCGGGCAAGGTAGTAACCAGCAGCAATGTGATGTTGGTCCCTGTTCTTGTAATAGCCTCGATTGGTGTTTTTCTTTTAATGAGATATATAATCTCTCTGATGTTTAAGGGAATGATAATTACAGGCTCGGGCGTATAAATCGGTAGATTAAGCGGGAACCAGCGTATGCGGGGACCCGGGAGAGGGTGTGAGAACGATGTTGCTGGTCCACACGATAAATCTGATTCTCAGCGTTGGTTTAAGTATTGTGGGTGTGGCATCGCCCAGTTTTTCTATATCAAGTGGTTTGGTTAATGTTACCGTAGCCTCGTGTGGAACAACCTCCAAGAGATGTTCTCTATTTGCATGGTCATCATAGGGTGAGAATCCAAAAACGCACTTATCTATTGTATTGTTCTCTGTAAGATAAAGTGTTTTCACATCATCTGAGGTTAATGTATCACCGTATATTCCCACATGATCCAAGGAGCCGTTTAATCCTCTTCCCACTGTAAAGACGGCTTCATCTTCGGGGGGTAGTGTAAAGATGTGGGTTGTTGTTTTCTCCGGCACACCATTGATGTAAATGGTTTGCTGGTTTGAGCTCATATTTAGGGTGTATACGATATGATGCCATCTGTTGGGGGTTAATCTGGTAGCTGAGTGGGTTTTGACGATTGATGGCCCGGGTCCCACATTATAAACGCCCCCCTCCACATGTCCTGCGGGCGTTATTTTAAGGTAGTATGTGTTGTTTTTCTCTAAAAAAACCGCCTCCTTTAATTCCTGGGGGGATACCCAGGCCTCTATGCTCAAGCCAGAACCGGGATACAGTGTGGGGCTGCTCCCAAAGTCAACATATTCTTTTTTTCCCTTAAAGCGAAGCGCGGAGCCCAGATAAGCATCAATGTATGTGGCTCCCCAAATCAAGCCGTCGTTGCGTCCCATTAAATCATATGCTGTTTTACCATAGTCTTCATCGAACATCCAAAGGCTTATGAGGGATGAGGGATAATCTGCGTAAACAAACCTCTGGTTTCTGATAAACAGATAATCTGAGTTTCCGCAGTAAAATTCGCCCCGCATAATGTTATCGAAATACTGTCCTGCGAAACAGCTTTTTACTCCCGAGCGGTTTAGGCACTCTAACTCCAGGAAAAAGTCGTAGTTACCTAATCTAAGAAGCCTCCCGCGTGTTGATGGATAGTTGTTTCCGCAGAGATATATTAAATAATAGAGCTTGTCTGCATCAATCAGCCGGTTTTGCACGAAATATGTTAAAGCAAACCCGGGTTTCGCAGTTGTCTTAAGGGGTTTTTCATCGGTTAAGCCAATTAATTTAGCATCAGCGGGTTTTTCAACCCAGTCGGCGGGTATCCCAGGAGTTCTTATAAGCTGCTCTAAAACAGTCTGGCCAACCCACTTCATTTCGTCTATTTGTTCTTTGTTTAATATGTCGTATGATGCCTGATCCCAGGCATAGACGATTAAGACCAAAACAAACAAGAATACAACAACCGAGGTTGTGAAATCGGTTGTGAAGGCCTGTGATTTATTGCCTAAACTCATTTTCAAGGGTATATTACATTAATTTCCTGTTTTTTATCTAGTTCTATTCTCTCCCCGTTGGAGTTAACCCAAACCCATTTTAGGGTTGTTGATAAGTTGTTGGGTTTGATTACCATGTAGGTGCATGCGGGATTAAACTCGAATGCACCACCCACAAGGCCCTCGTTGTAATACCACTTAACCCACTTCAATTCAGGTCCGAGCTGTTCTAGAACGCAGGTAGAGTATTGTTTTGTTGGATGTTTATGTCCCTGGTATCCAAAATTAAGATATATTATTTTGTCGGCAGGCAGGGATGTTGGCTCATAGTGTTTAAAGATTAGGGAGGTGGTGCCTGTGTCCTCGTTTAGGTAGAGATACGTAAGTAAATCGGTTGAATTATCCACAACACCAGGAAACGAGCTAGTCCGCTTCCCGCTGAAAGGGATTATTTTAGACTCAGTAGAGCCTTGTTTCAGGTTATAGTTGAGGTTTTCCGCAAGACATATTGAATCCAGATTATTTGCTATTCTAATTCGCTGTGGTTTAGTAACCAACATTTTGGTTTTCCCGGTGGTTTGGTTTGTGAAGCAGTTATCTAGAGTACACTCCATTTTCTCGGTGTATGTGGGGGAGAATTTGTTGATGTCATTGAGTTTAATGAAAACGCTTGATTCGTTGTTGTGTAGTGTAATCTGATAGCCGCCGTTGCCCAACATGTGAGCGGGTAAATCAACCAGATGTGAGTGGCCGTGCCCTACCACACAAATAGAGTTGATGTTCTCAGCCAGTTTTCTGATAACCTGTCTTAAAACCACCTCTTTTTTTAGATTAGATGTTAGGATAATCTTGTTATGGAATAGCAAACCCATAACCAGAGAGATAACCAGTATGAGAGATAATGTAGTCAAAAATTCCGTGCTCACCTGGGATTTAGATGCCCTCTTTTGGTTTTTTTCCTTTAGATTAAACATTTCTAACAGTCAGGTTTATGGTATCCGCCGGGGGGGGATTATGCTCTATCACCAGCATATAGTTTCCCGGAGTGCAATCTGGGGAACATATGGAGCTGAAATCTGCTTCTAGATCGCCTCGCACAACAGCATAAACATCAGTATGTGATTTATCGGATAATGAAGCCACAGCAACACGCATCAATATCAAATCGCCTTTAACATAGAATCTTTCCACATTAGAGGGTATGGTAATCCGGGTCTCTGTTTTAGAGGGATAACCCAGAAGGTATATGAAATCTGATTTATCCCTTAGGCGGTTCAC
>Ga0190359_1002266_pt1 | contig 11551 bp, 11 predicted proteins | sample 48721823_MG_FD_161269 | JGI IMG/M metagenome (GOLD analysis project Ga0190359, IMG submission 161269) | Hydrothermal vent microbial mat bacterial communities from Southern Trench, Guaymas Basin, Mexico - 4872-18-2-3_MG | ecosystem: Environmental > Aquatic > Marine > Hydrothermal vents >...
AAGAAAAAGCAGATATTAGAAAGGGTGATACCAAAAAAACCAATTAATAATAGGAAGGGGAAATATCTTTTATCAAATAATATTTTCCAGTTCCCTTTAAGAGTAGCTAATAGAAAGAGGAAGATACCGGCGATTAGGCTGCTGAAGGTGGCAAAGAACAAGGGATTTATTAATCCTGTACCATATTTAATAATAATAGGCAGAGCCCCAGCTATAAAAATAGTGATAATTACAAATATTATTCCTTCTTTTTCCTTCTTTTTCAAAACGATTACTCCAATTAAGTTACGAAATACTAAAAACGAATTATATTTCCCCAGGACAAATTTTACTTAGTTCTTTCCCATCCAAACTAACTTTAATAGAACCAAATTTTAGACCAAAAACACCTTTACAATTTTTTAAAGGAGTATAAACAGTGAGACATTTCTTTTTAAAATCAAATTCCTGAATGATACCTAAACTTATCACAAATCCCTGATAATTATCAAGAGAAACTAACAAATTTTTATATTTATCTTCCTCAGTAATAATTATTTTCTCAGTATTAAATCTTTTTTTAATCTGAAAAAAATCATTAAGCCTACCAGGTACTCTTCCTTTGACGATTATAAATATCCCTTCCCAGGTTTTCTCTGCATAGACTACCTCGACCATCAATACTCTCTCCAAGAACCCTAAATCTTCTTCTCCTAAAACAATACCCGAACAATAATAACTTCCTCTCAGAATTAAATTATTTAAATTGAGGGTTAAAGACGAAGAGTTTTTAAAATATTTTCTAAATTTTTCTTCCCTTATTTCTCTACGTTGAAGATAAGTCTTTCTTCTTACTTCCGCACAAGGAGATAATCGATAAATAATTGTCTCTTCATTTAGGATAAATTTTTTTAAAATATGTTCTAATTCATCTTTTTTTTGCAGAGCAATAATATGGCAAGGAGAAATTATATCAATCATATATTCTTTTAGAGTTTGGCCAGGAGTCCCTTTTATTAATCCAGTAGTATCTATAATTATTATATCTGCCCCCTTCCTTTTTCCTTCATCAATTAATTTTTTAGCTCCACAAATAGTAGATAAAAAATAATTAATGGGTGAGGTAGACCCCACGAAATATAAAATATCTGGTGAGACTTCTTCTAAACATTTTATCATCTTATTAATTACTACCATCCCCATAGTAGTAGGAGGTCCTAAATCAGATTGTCCCATATCTACATCAACAATTCCTGCCCTTCTCCCATGTTTAACCCAATAATTGGCAAATAATAAAGTACAAATACTTTTCCCGGTATCCGTAGCTCCTAATACTAATACTACTCCCTTATTTTTTAAAATCTTATTGGCTATTTCAATCCACTCACCGGGCATAAAATATTCTCCAGATAATTTTTTCGTTCTCATCTTTTACCTCAATTTATTATGATGGATTCGATGAATCGAACCTCTACCTTAATTCAGATATATTCGAGAACCTACTCCAAAGTTCTATCTTGCATCTTATCTTATAACTAGCTAACCAAGCAACTAACTAACCATTCAACTAATTCAAAGCGAGATACGACTTACGAGACTTGTCCCTGTGAAAACAGGAATACTAGATACGTATTCACTATATACTCGGTACTCAATACTTATAGTTAATATATTCTACATTTCTTCTAAAATTCCTGCTATATTAGAAAAATTGTGATATAATAATCTATGAGAATAGCAATCTATCTTCTTAGTTCTGACCTTCTCTCTTCCGAGGGAAAGGAGATGTGAAGATGAGAATAAAAATATTCATTTTCTGTCTTATTTTAATACTTATTTTTTCTTGCTCTCTTAAGGGAAATTATGCCAACTCTAAACCATCTATTTATCTTCTCCAAGTAAACGGTACGATAAACCCCATCACCTCTCAATATGTAGTTGGGGGGATTGAAGAGGCAGAGGAAGAAGGGGCAGAATGTTTAATCCTGCAATTAGATACACCAGGGGGATTGGATACCTCAATGAGGGATATTGTAAAAAAGATGCTAAATTCCACAATTCCTATTATAGTTTATGTCTCTCCTTCAGGTGGTAGAGCAGCTTCAGCCGGGGTATTCATCGCCTTAGCCAGTAATATTGCTGCTATGGCTCCAGGAACTAACATTGGTGCTGCTCACCCCGTAGTTTTAGGTGAAGGAGAGATTGATGAAGAAATGAAAGCTAAAATGGAAAATGATGCCGCAGCCTATATTAAGACTATTACTGAAAAGAGAGGAAGAAATGCTGAGTGGGCAGAAAAGGCAGTAAGAGAAAGTGTATCTATTACTGAGCAAGAAGCCATCGAAATTGGGGTAATAGAATTTATCGCCAATGATGTAGATGAATTAATAAAAATTATTGATGGCGTAAGAGTGGCTACAGCAAGCGAAACCAGGGTACTTAAGACCAAAGACGCAGAATTAATCCCTATGAAGATGTCTTTTAAAGATTTATTTCTTAATTCCTTAACCAATCCCAATGTAGCTTATATTTTGTTGTTCTTAGGAATTTACGGTATTTTGGGTGAATTCAGCAATCCAGGCTCTTTCTTTCCGGGAATTGTAGGGGGAATATCTCTTATTTTGGCCTTTGTAGCTTTTCAGAGTATACCAATAAATTATGGAGGCCTCATCCTGATAATATTCGGCATTGTACTCTTTGTTTTAGAAATATATACTCCTACTTTTGGAGTGCTTACTGCCGGTGGGGTTACCTCTCTTATTTTAGGTTCTTTTATGTTAACTAAATCCATGGCTCCTTTTTTAAGAATCTCTTTAGGATTGATTATCTCTATGTCTATAGCTACCGCAGCTTTTTTTGTATTCGCTTTAAGCAAAGGGATTAGAATTCAATGGAAAAAGCCGCTTACTGGCAGAGAGGGTCTTATCGGAAAAGTAGGCATTGCTAAAACCGATCTTGACCCAGAAGGTACTATCTTTATCCATGGAGAAAGATGGCAGGCTTCTTCTACTAAGGGTGAAACCATTAAGGAAGGAGAAGAAGTGGAAGTATTAGAAATAAAAGGCCTTAATCTTATAGTTAAAAAATATGAGCGAAAGGAGTAAGTCGAAATGGAAATAATTGCTAATTTACAAGTTTATTTAGGAATTTTCATAATAGTCATCATTATCTTATCTCAGGCTATTAAAATACTACGAGAATACGAAAGAGGAGTAATCTTTAGATTAGGAAGATTGGTTGGCGCTAAGGGTCCAGGGATAATTCTCTTAATCCCCATTGTAGATAGAATGGTAAGGGTAAGTCTTCGTATTGTAACTATGGATGTCCCAGCTCAAGAGGTAATTACCAAAGATACAGTCCCGGTTAAAGTGAATGCAGTAATCTATTTTAGAGTAGTTAATCCGGAAAATGCAATCGTAGAAATACAAAACTTTGTCAATGCTACTTCTCAAATTGCCCAGACTACCTTACGCAGCACCTTGGGGCAGATGGAATTAGATGAAATATTATCACAGAGGGAAAAAATAAATCAGATCCTGCAAAAAATTGTGGATGAACATACCGGCCCCTGGGGAGTTAAGGTTACTGCAGTAGAGACAAAAGATATTGAATTACCTGAGGGTATGAAAAGGGCGATGGCTAAACAGGCTGAGGCAGAAAGAGAAAGAAGGGCAAAGATAATTCATGCCGAAGGAGAATATCAGGCTTCAGAAAAATTAGTCAAAGCCGCAGATAGAATTGCCAAAGAGCCCATTGCTTTACAGCTTAGATATTTGCAGACCTTAACTGAAGTGGCCACTGAGAAAAATTCTACTACTCTATTTCCCATACCTATCGACTTGATTAAACCTTTTCTGAAAAAACTAAGTTCAAAAGAAAGTAAAAAGAAATAAACAAAGGTCATTCCTAAAGAGATTAGGAATGACCTTATATATATTAATAAATTAATCTAAGCGGTAACCTTATATACTTTATCCCCATGGCGAACTCTATTTTTTACTTTTATACCAACTGCATCGCCAGTTTTAGCAGACTCAACTACGTGATGTTCAATCTGCATAGAATTTATTTGCTGTTCAAAATCAGTAGTATGCCCTAAAAAATGAACAGTATCACCTATATTTAATTCTCCATTCTCTATCTCCAGAGCAGCAACTCCTATTTCAGCAAAGTAATCAGTTACTTTTCCTACAAATACTTCAGCCATTTTTTTACCCTCCTTTACCTTAATAATTTTTAATAAGCTCGGGCAAAATACACTAAAGTAGAAGATTTCTCCCCACAATAGATACATTTCCCCGAAACTTCTTCTTGTTCAAAAGGAATGCACCTGATACTTGCTTTAGTTTCTTCTTTTATTTTATCTTCACAATCCTTATTCCCACACCATTGTGCCTTGATTAAACCCTTTTTCTTTTCTATTACCTCTTTAAACTCACTATAATCGGAAACTTCCCGAATATTCTCCTGTAAAAATTTCTTAGCTTTTTCCAGAAGATTTTCCTGAATTTTATCCAATAACTTCTTTACGGTTTCGCCTAATTTATCTTCTTTTACTGCTATCTTTTCCCCACTGTCTCTTCTCACCAGCACTACTTGCTCCCGAGCTAAATCTTTGGGCCCTATCTCCAATCTTAGGGGAACACCTTTCATCTCCCATTCGTTGAATTTCCAACCAGGAGTATATTCATCTCGAGCATCAATTTCCACCCGAAAATCTCTTTTTAAAATAGTTCTGATATGCTCAGCTTTTTCTAAAACTTCTTTCTTAGTCTTATCGAACATAATAGGCACTATAATTACTTGAACAGGGGCAACTTTAGGAGGTAATTTCAACCCTCGTTCATCACCATGTACCATAACTAAGGCGCCAATTAATCTGGTGGTAGTCCCCCAGGAAGTTTGCCAGACATATTTTTCTTGTTGGTCTTCATCTAAATATTTAATATTAAAGGCCTTGGCAAAATTTTGTCCCAAATTATGAGATGTCCCCGCTTGCAGAACTTTACCATCAGTCATAAGGGCCTCTAAGGTATAAGTATGTAATGCACCTGCAAATTTTTCCTTTTCGGTCTTTTTCCCCACAATTACCGGAATAGCCAGATCATTTTCTATATAGTCTTGATAGACCTGATGTAATATTTTTAAGGTCTCCTCTTCGGCCTCTTGCTTGCTTTTATGGGCGGTGTGGCCTTCCTGCCAGAGAAATTCGGTAGTCCTTAAAAAAAGGCGGGTCACTTTTTCCCAGCGCACAATATTCACCCATTGATTTAAAAGGATAGGAAGGTCCCGCCAGGACTTTACCCATTTAGAATAGAGGCTACAGATAATGGCTTCCGAAGTAGGACGGACAGCCATCCTCTCTTCTAACTTCTGGCTTCCACCATAAGTAACCCAGGCTACCTCTGGGGCAAATCCTTCTACATGCTCTGCTTCTTTCTTTAATAAACTTTCCGGAATAAATAAAGGAAAATAAGCATTCTTATGTCCAGTTTCCTTAATCCTTCTATCTAAACCAGCTTGCATATTTTCCCATAGGCCATATCCATAGGGCCTGATTACCATACAACCTTTTATAGTGGTGTAATCAGCTAACTCTGCTTTTCTTACCACATCTATATACCACTGTGAAAAGTCCTTTTCTTTTGAGGCGATTTTTTTGACAAACTCTATATCCTTCTCCACCAAAATATTCCTCCCTCGCTTGCTCCTTGTTTTGTTGCAGTTTTGTACTTTATCTATTTAAGATTTTAACATATTTTAATCTAGTTGTCTAAAAATTCTTGTATCGCATATTGTGGGGAGAATGTAATAATAAGTGATAAGTATAATATGTGATAAGAAAAAAGTTGCAAGATGCAAAGTGTTAGTTGATAGTTAGAATACATAATATTTATCTAAAACATCCTCGAAAATAATAAAGAATACTAAATAATATAATTATCTTTATTATATATTTCTATATCATATATACTTTAAATACATGCTATAATATATGGGAAATATTCTTATTAATTTATGTTTTTACTTACAAAAAATTAACAATATATTTGACTTTTTATTAAGTATACGATATATTAGTACAAAATATATTTAAAAGGAAAAAATGTGGATAGTAAAAAATTAAGTGAAGAGGTTTTAACTACTTTAAGACAAATTGTCAGGGCAATGTCTATCCATTCAAAATCTTTAGTTAAACATTACGGATTGACTTCCCCTCAACTACTCATTTTACAAGAACTTTCTCATACTAAGCAAATTTCAATCGGAGAAATAGCCAGAAGAATTAGTTTGAGCCAGGCGACAGTAACTGATATTCTCGACCGATTAGAAATTAAAGGTTTAATTATGCGAAATAGAAGCGATGCTGATCGACGGCAAGTTCTTATAAGAATTACTCCAAAAGCGAAAGAGATCATGGATAAAAATCCATCTTTATTACAAGAAGAATTTTTAGCAGAATTTAATAAATTACAGAAGTGGGAGCAGCATCTAATTTTATCTTCAGTAGAAAGAATTGCTTCTATGATGAAGACCAAAAAATATCTGAAAATTAAATAAGATTTATTAAGTTTATTACTAACCGAAAAACTTTATGAATTGCTAATTGCTCCCCTGCATTATTTCTTTAGATAAGAAAATAGATTAAATTTTTAAACAATTTAAGTTGTTGTCAAGGAGGTTTGTTATTTCTTTTTTACTTTTTTTAGAATATTATCATAGTAAAATTATACAAGAAATTTTTAACCATATTAAAATAGTTGTTATAAGTGTACCTATTTCGGTAATAGTCAGTGTATTTTTAGGGTTCTATATTTCTTCCCGACCTAAATTGGCCAAATATGTCATTAATGTAACCAGCATCTTGATGACTATACCCAGCTTAGCTCTTTTTGGTATTATGGTAGTTATTTTTGCACCATTTAAATTAGGTCTGGGAATCGTTCCAGCAGCTGGAGCAATCATCATTTACTCTTTACTACCTATTACCCGCAACACTTATCTTGCTTTAAATCAAGTAAAGCCGGATATAATTGAGGCAGCCAGAGGGATTGGAATGTCTAACCAACAGATTCTCTGGAAAATAAAAATTCCTTTATCTATTCCGGTAATTATGTCTGGTATAAGAATTGCTATTGTTATGGGAGTAAGTGTGGCAACTTATGCCTCTCTTATCTCAGCAGGAGGATTAGGTTATTTTATTTTTGCGGGTATTGGCCGGGCTAATATAATTATGGTATTGGTGGGAGCAATTCTTGTTTCTGTATTGGGCATAGGAGCAAACTTTATTTCTTTGAAAATAGAAGATTGGATAACTCCCAAAGGACTTAAAGTAAAAAGATAATTAGGAGAAATAATCAATGATAGAATTAATTAATATAACTAAATTATTTGGGAAAAAAATTGCAGTAAATAACCTTAGCCTTCACATAAAAAAAGGTTCTATAACTATGCTTATTGGCCCTTCGGGTTGCGGGAAAACAACTACTTTGAGGATGATAAATAGATTAACTCCATTTGATAAAGGAAATATCATCATAAACAGTACTTCAATCACTGAAGTAGATCCTGTTAAACTCAGAAGAAATATTGGATATGTTATTCAAGAAACAGGTCTCTTCCCCCATCTTTCTGTCTTTGAAAATATAGCTATTGTCCCTCGTTTGCTTAAATGGGAACAAAAAAGAATTGAACAGAGAGTTGAAGAACTTCTTGAGTTAGTAACTTTAGATCAAAGTTTTGCTCAAAAATATCCACTTCAACTTTCCGGAGGCGAAAAGCAAAGAGTCGGATTGGCAAGAGCATTAGCAGCTGAGCCAGAAATACTGCTTATGGATGAACCTTTTGGAGCTATTGACCCTATAAACAGACTTAAACTGCAGGATTCATTTTTAGAAATACAGGAAGAAATTAAAAAAACTGTGGTATTTGTAACTCACGATATTAATGAGGCTATAAAATTAGGAGATAAAATTGCTATTATTAATAAGGGCAATTTGATTCAATATGACAATGTCTCCCAAATACTTAGCAACCCAGCAAATGAATTTGTAGAAAATCTTTTAGGAGAAGACAGAAATCTTAAAGCACTTTCCCTTAAGAAGACAAAAGATTTCGTAACCAAAGATGGTTTTATAACTGTATCACATAGTGAACCTCATGAAAGCGTTAAGAAAAAAATGCTGAAAAAAAATATTAAGATTGCTTTTGCCTTAGATGAAAGTAATCATTTAAAAGGTCGTTTCTTATTAGAGACAGCAACGAAGACTAAAAAACTAAGGTTTATCTATAATCCGGCTCCCTGGATTATTGAAAGACAGAACAACTTAAACGAAACTCTTTCTAAAATGCTAGAAATAGGCGAAAAACAGCTCCCAGTAGTAAATAGAAGAAAAGAATTTGTTGGGCTTATCAAATTAAGCAATATTTTTGAAGAAGTGAATAAAAAAGATTTATTTTCTGAGGAACAAAAATAATCATATGAATATATTATCGTACTATTTTACTAATTTAGGAAAAATTATGTATGCTTTAGAGATACATATCTTTATATTTTTAGTATCCCTAACCTTTTCTATAATAATCGGAATAGCTATAAGTATCTTTATTACCCAGGAAGACAAGAAAAAAGTCGGAAGATTAATCCTCTCTGTTACCGGAGCTGCCCAATCAGTCCCCTCTCTGGTAATTATTGCTTTAATATTTATTTTTGTGGGTATAGGTATAAGACCGGCTATTATTGCCCTGATCATTTATGGTCTGGTCCCCATTATTTTCAACACTACCTCTGGTATTCTTAGTGTTGGCCAAGAAATTATTGAAGCAGGTAAGGGAATGGGTTTAACCCAAAATCAATTACTTTGGAAGGTAAAAATACCTATAGCCCTTCCAGTTATAATGGGAGGGATAAGAAGCTCAGCTACAATTATTATTGGCTCAACTACTGTTGCGGCAGTAATTGGAGGTGGAGGATTGGGAGATTTTATATTTATCGGCTTAAAAATGCAAAAACCAGAAATGCTTATATCCGGCGCATTAACTGTTTCTTTGCTGGCCATAATAGTAGATTATATTATGGCTATTATTGAAAAAAAAGTAGTCCCCAGGGGATTACAAATAAAAAAAATTTAAGGAGGTTGTTGTTATGAAAAATCGCATAGGTATAATTGTTATCTTTGTATTAATTTTCTGTTTGGTTTTAGGAGGCAGTTTAACTGCCAACGGGGCGGAAACTAAAAAAATCGTGGTAGGAGCAAAAGATTTTACAGAACAATATGTCCTGGGGAATATGATTTCTCTGTTGTTACAGGAAAATGGTTTTAAAGTAGAAGAAAAATTTGGAACAGCTGCAGCTATAACTAGAGCAGCATTAATAAGCGGTCAAATCGACCTTATGCCTGATTATACCGGAACTGCCAGTGCTGTATACTTTAAATATCCTGAAAAAATCAATGACCCGGTAGAGCTTTATGAAAGAGTAAAAAAAGATGATCTAGAACAAAATAATATGGTATGGATGGGTAGAACTTCTTTTAATAACACCTATGCGCTGGCAATAAAAAAAGATATGATAAACGAAATGGGAACAACTATCTCTAGCTTGGCTGAATATGTCAATAAAGATCCAGAAAAAGTTCTTTTTGCAGTCAATCATACTTTTTATGAAAGAGAACATGATGGTATTTTTGCAATGGCAAAATTTTATGGTATGAATATTTTAAGAAAAAATGTAAAAGCTATGGACACCGGATTAACTTATGAAGCCATCAACCGCAACCAGGTTAATGTAGCTATGGTATTTGGTACTGATGCCAAACTTAAAAAATTTAACCTATTGGTTTTAGAAGACGATAAAAATTTCTTTCCTATTTATAATATATCAATAGTTATTAGAAAAGATGTTCTAGATAAATATCCAGAAATAGAGAAAATACTGCTACCTATTACTACACTTATTGACACTGAAGCTATGATAAATTTAAATTACGAAGTAGATGGAAATGGAAAGCCAGCTAGAATAGTTGCGGAAGAATTCCTTAAGGAAAAAGGGTTAATCAAGTAAATAAATTAGTGTATAGCGTTTAACGAGTAGCGTAGAAAAATTTAATAACAAGTAATGGCCAATATGTGAAAAAACATTGGAGTGTAAGAAAATTATAGAAGATTAATTCATTAAGCCCGATTGTAAAATTGTAAAGACTTGGGGTGGATTTATCCGCCCCTATTTTTATTTAAAATATGATATAATTAATTTATATTAAAAATATTTTTAGAATCTAAAAATTTATGGACTTTATTTAGGATAGGCAAAAATGAAGATTGGAATAATTTCTGATACACATGATAATCTACCTCGGATAAAAGAAGCGGTAAGAATTTTTAACCGGGAAAAAGTGGAATTGGTCCTGCATGCGGGTGATTTTGTTTCTCCATTTACTTTTTTGGAATTTAAAAATTTAAACTGCTCTCTAAAAGGAGTATTTGGAAATAATGATGGAGACAAACTTTACCTTCAGGAAAAATTTAGGGGGATAGGAAAGCTTTATCCTACGCCATATAATGTTAAGATAAATAATAAAAATATTGTTATACTTCACAAAGAAAAATTAATAGACGCTCTAGCAGAAAGCCAGAAATACGATGTTATTATATACGGCCATACTCACCGTATTGATCTGCGTAAAACCGGAAAAACCATCATTATAAATCCTGGCGAATGCGGAGGCTGGCTTACCGGCAAAAGTACCATTGCCTTATTGGATCTGGTTAATTTAGAGGTAAAAATTATAGATTTAGCAAGTAACTAATAAAATAGTTAGATTGTTAATACGCAGGGGGCAGACCTTGTGTCTGCCCGTGATGAGTAAGATGAATAATGTGCTGTGGAAGTTCGATTTATCGAACCCGTAATGAAACGGGGCGGATAAATCCGCCCCTACTTCTTCTTCTCTTGCATCTTCCTAACAAGCTAACTATTATATACGCTAAACGCTGTACGTTCCAGGCTAGGTTTATTCTCTCTCACTTGCTTCTTGTAACAGTCTCAGAGTCTGTTCCAGTTTTTGTAGTTCTTCTCCGTATTTACCCCAATTACCTTCGCGAGCAAACTTCTGAGCATTCTCAAAATATCCTGCTGCCTCTTTAATTAAATCTTTAAGGGTCTTTTCTTCACCTTCTACAATTTCTTTCTCTGGGAATGTCCCAGCAAAAAGCTTCTTTAAAGCTTCGGTTAAATCTATACCTATCTTCACATCATAACCATTGGAGACAATAACTCTTTTTAACTCGGGAATTTCTCCTTTTTCTGCCCTCAAATATAAAGGTTCTACATAAATAATTGATTTTCCTATAGGAATTACTAGTAAGTTCCCTCGAATAACTGTGGAACCCTTCTGCCCCCATAGTGTTAATTGTTGAGAGATTTCTGAATCCTGGTCAATTCTTGCCTCTATCTGCATCGGGCCAAAGATTAATTTTTCTTTAGGAAATTTATAAACAATCAAGTTACCGTAATCCGGCTGGTCATTCTTGGCAGCTAACCAGGCAATCATATTATTCTTGGTAGAAGGAG
>Ga0190359_1002267_pt1 | contig 11551 bp, 8 predicted proteins | sample 48721823_MG_FD_161269 | JGI IMG/M metagenome (GOLD analysis project Ga0190359, IMG submission 161269) | Hydrothermal vent microbial mat bacterial communities from Southern Trench, Guaymas Basin, Mexico - 4872-18-2-3_MG | ecosystem: Environmental > Aquatic > Marine > Hydrothermal vents > Microbial...
GATATCGTCTGGAGGTTCCATCTTGCCGGTTCTCAATCTAGATAGTTTTGAAAAAGATTTTGCAAGGAAAATTCCCAGTTCGGGATGTACGAGTCTAAAGAAGAAATTGGACAGGGGGTTGTCTAGTATAAATCTTGTTAGTTTACCAGATAAATATAGTGTATCTCCATGGGTAAAGAATATTTTATATTTATTGATTTCAAGAGAAAAACCGTATTTATTGACTTTAATTCCGATTTCTTCAAAGAATTTGAGACGAAAGAAGTCGTGATTACCACTTACAAAATATACTCTCTTCTCCTGAGCAATTTCTTTGAGCAAACACAGAACCTCAAAATAATCTTTCCTTATGAGATAGTGATACTCGACCCAGAAATCAAAAATATCGCCGAGCAGGACGAGAACATCGCAGTTTATTATTTTCCCCTTCAACAAGTCAGAAAATCGTGCTTGCCTGATTTTATCTGCTTTATCAACTCCAAAATGCGCATCAGAAATTACACATATCATATTCTCAATAATAATTAGAAGTTTTTTACTTTTGCATTAAAAACATTATTTTAAAATTAGAACTTTTCTTGAAATTAAAACATCTCCAACTTTTACAGTAAGAAAATATAGTCCATTCCTTAAATCTCCCACTTTAATTGACGATTTATGTGCTCCAGGACCTACTGTTCCTAAGGGAATCTCTTTAATTACTCTACCAACTCCGTTGTACATGGTAATTGTTATATTCTCCTTTCTGTGAATTTCAAAATATATATGTAACCTATCTCGTTCAATATATATCGTATTAAAAGACAACTCAATATTACTGGCCCTATTCTTCGAATCTTCTTCTACAGGGACAGTGGCATTGATAAGCCCAATGTCATCTATAAACCATCCAGGGAAGCTTCCACTGGTATCAGAGGCGAAGTGAAATCGAATTTTGAAATAAGTTCCTTGAGCTATCCCATCAAGACTGAAAAATGCATATTCCCATCCTTCACTGATACCGGAATAACCAGGTAGATCTCCGAGTGCTGCTACAGAATTACATGGGTATCCGTTAGTGGGTTGAATTAGAGACCAGGTATTACCTCCATCGATAGAAATTTCCACATTTCCTCCATCTACATTTTCTTCTGTATTATACCAATTGCAAAATACAAGTTCAGGATTATCGTATTCTGCATAAAATGAGATGGAATAGAGAGTCAGGTCAGAAAGGTCCGTGTAATTTCCATCAAGGACTGTACCCCATGCATTTTCACCAGATACAACCTGTGCTGGTCCGTAAGTAGGAGTTCCCCATTCCCATCCTCCAGCAGGGGGGTCAGGTGTGAATCCACCGTTTGAGGAATCGAAATGAATCACATAGTCTGCGACTATTTGGTATCGGAAAACTGCATCATTTGATGTGTTTTCATCAACCGAAAGAGCAGTATAAGTAAATATGCTCCATGCTGAGCTGGAAAAGTATGGAATAAAAGGGTCAAAATATACATGTGTTGTTTCTCCAGGTGAAAGATCCATAACAGTAACAGTATCTTTATAAAAATCATTACCAAGATGATTAATTTCAAATATAACATCAAAAGATTCAATTGATGTGCCGTTATTCGTTACGATAACTTCTGGTATAATGGTAGAATCTTTCTTTACAATACCAATCGGGCTTACCACAGAATCTATGGCTACATCATGGGTGAATTTGCTTTCCGCTGCTTTTGAAGAAGATGCTAAAGATAAAGGTATTAAAAGCAACACTATATTAAGCATTACCTACCTCCTTACCACGTTTCTCCAATAATAACTTATTACCTTTTTTAATTCAAGTTTCTCAGCTTTTACGTTTAAGATAAGCCCGGAGAGTACTCTTTATTTTGCGAATCATTAAGATATTGATTTCTGTTTTTAAGACAGTTTCTACAAAGACATAGGTAAATGCCCCTACTATTAGCTCTACCAAGACCTTAAAAAAGATACCTATAGGCAATAATGCAAAAAGTCTTATAGTTATTGCCATTATGCCTCCGCCAAGAAGATTTTTCCATATTTCCCCGAAAAAATTTCTTACTTTAAATATTCTGTTTACCAATAGAAGCTGTGAGAACATGACGCAGGCTTCAGCTATTACAGAGGCTATTGCAGCTCCAAGTGCGCCGTATACAGGGATCAGTAATAGGTTAAAGAGGAAATTAATTATAGCGCCTGTGCCAATGGACAAGGTATACCAGCTGTCTTTACCCATTGGGATGAGTACTTGGTTTCCTAGTAGTGAAGACCAGGAAAATAGAATTATGATGGGACTTATCACTTTTGCAACAGTAATTGCATGAATAAATTCTTTGCCGAAAAACAGCGGGATAAATTCAGGAGAAACAGCATATAGCCCGAAAGCTATAAGAAACGAAAAATAACTAATAAACTGGAAAGACATTTTAATGTATGCCTTAAATGTCTCAAAATTATGAGTAGCTACTAAATTGGACATTCTTGGCCTCATCACTACATTAAACGAGGTGGCAATGGTCAAAGAGACTCTGACAAGCCTTTGAGGCATTGCGTAAATCCCCACTTGGAAACTTTCCGAAAGTAAACCTAACATTGTTCTATCCAATGCTGTATATATTTCCGTGGCAATTTGAGGAACAAATAGTTGAAAGGTACCTTTTAAATGATAAAGAATTCCTTTTAAAGTTGGCTTTATAAATTTGACATATCTGGTTACATAACTCCAGAGAATAGCCTGTCCCAGAAAATTGCTGCCCGTATTTATTAATACATACAATCCCACATGTTCTCTTTTTTTTATAAGACATAGAATAAGTATTAAGCTCAGGATTCTTGTTAGAATTGTTCTGAAGGCTATTCTTTTGAAATCTTCAAACCCTGTAAATAGCCATGAGATATCGATAGCTGCTGTGAATAAGGTTAGTGTAAAAAATAAAAACACAATGTTATTTGCAAAGTCAGCCCTTTGTATTAATAATAAGTAAAGGGTTATGGAGAAAGAAGAAGTAATAAGTTTTATAAAAAATATTTCCCAAAAGGTTTTGCTAACAGCATATTCGTCGTGGCGAGTATAGGCAACGGCTCTATTACCATAAAGTGCTATGCCTAACATAGCTAAAAGAAAAAAGTAGCGGACAATTGAACTGGCAAAGGCGAAGATACCCATCCCCTCTGGTAATAAAATTCGAGAAACATAAGGAATGGTGATCAGAGGAATAAGAATATTGGAAAGTTGCATAGATAGATAATATAAATAATTTTTACTTATACTTTTCTCCATATCTCCATAAATAAATGATTTTACTTTTTTGGTGAAAGAAATTATACATTATTTCATATAGTAGAAGCAATATGAAAGAATTAATAATGGTATAAGAGCAAAATTTAAATTTAATATCAGAGCAGGAGAAGAATTATAGGCTCATAATAATACTTGAATAATTTTAAGTGCTGTTTTAATATATCTCCTGTTGTAGTATTTATTTTAAAGAAAGGAGGAAAATGTGGTCGAGTTAATTAAATTGTTTATAAAATACAGAAGAGTGTTTATTATTAACTTCTTTTTAGCAGTTGGAATTGCTGTAATTTTGTTTTTTAGTCTACCAAGGAAGTTCAGAGCCACTGCTGAAATTATGCCGTCTCTTGAGCCCGAAACTATTATGTCCATTGGGACATCTCTTACTATGGCAAATCCACTTTTAAGTTTTATGGTCACACCTGCAGATATTTATGCACGGATTTTAAAAAGTAGATCGGTAATCGAGCCAGTAATAGATAAGTTAGATTTGCAGAAGAAATTCAAAGCAAAATATAAGGATGTATTGATAAAGAAATTGCAAAGAGCGATTGAAGTCAAAACATATCCTGAGGGTTTAATTGAGGTTTCATTTGAGCATAGGGATAAATTACTAGCCACTCAAATTGTCAATCAGGCTATTTCAACACTTGATAGCGTTAATAAATATACTGTGAATACAAAAGGTAGAGAGTTAAGGCTCTTTCTAGCACAAAGACTTTCTGAGGTTAAGAAAGAGCTTTCAAGCTATCAGGATTCACTGAAGAATCTGCAACAAAAATACAAATTCATTGAGTTGACAGACGAATATGCAGTTGTAGCAGAAAAATATACTGAATTTTATGCTAATCTTTTACAAAATAAAACAGAATTAGAGCTTTTAGAAAAACTCTATGGAAAAGATTCTAGACTATCCTTTGTAGAACAAAAGAGAGAAAAAATCAAGATATTAGAAAATTATATAATACAAATGCTTAACGGGAAAAATAAGGATAATCCCAGTTTCGGGCCAGGATTTGCGTTACCTTTTTCCCAAATACCTGAAGTTGCAAAGAAATACATAATGTTTTTGGCAGAAATAGAGGCTAGAAAAGAAGTGTACGCTTTTCTTTTTTCCAAATACGAAGAAGCCAAAATACTTGAAAAGAAAGATACCCCGACTCTTAGTATACTATCATATGCTACTGCACCACAGAAGAAATCATGGCCAAAAGGTAGTTATCTGGTTTTTATATCCGTTATAATTAGTTTTTTCGTGAGCATATTATATGTGGCGTTTATGGAAAATAAAGAATTGCAAGACCTCTGGAATTATTTTAAAAAAGAGATAGCAGAGGACTTTTCGTTCTTTTCAAGATCTTCTCGAAGGAATCTTTAATCTTGCATAAGCTAGGCTTATGCTTAACAATAGACAATAAATCTCAATTCCTGAGGTAGTATATGCTTTCATATCCACAGAAAAGTTCACAAAACTTGCAATTAAAGAAGAAATTAATGAAATAACGGTGATATAGATAAAAAGGTTTCCTTCCGTCCGTTTCAGAGTTAGCCATAATTCTTTAAGGATAAACAAATAAAGCAACAAAATTGCCAATGCTCCAAATATTCCTATCTCAATTAAATTATGGAGAAAGAAATTATGAGCATGCGCTAAACCAAATTGAAATTGAGAATACTGAAAATTACCTATTCCAACTATGGAAAATGGATGGCGGATAAAGTGTTCAATAATTTTTTTCCAAGTTATTAATCTTAACTGAATAGAAGGGTCCATAAGAATGAAGTTCATGTTTAATCTCATTTTCAAGATTGGTATTCTTGTCGTAAATAAGTAAAGAGAAAGAAGAACCAACGCAGAGCTGAGATAAAGATAAGTCCTATGTTTTTTATTCATTTTTTTGAAACTTAGAAATACAAAAGTAAAAATTGCTGCAAATGAAGCTATAAGTCCGTTTCTTGATCCTGTTTTAATAAGAGCGAGGGAGAGTGTGAAAAAAATAAACATATATGCTAATTTAAAAGTTTTTCTTTTTTCTAAAATAAATTTACCTAACGTTAGAGGAAGGGTTATAGAAATTAATATTCCACCAGTGTTCGGTGCTTTGATAAGAAAGGCTCCTTCTCGCATATAAAATTTTCCAGTTAGAACGCTCCTTAGACCACCTGAAAAAGCTATCGGGAGTAAAACAAAAACCAAGGCTATAAAGTAAATATTAAATATCTTTTGGAGAGTTTGAAAGTCTTCGATGGTGCTATACAACACAAACGTTAACACATGTAAGCTCAGAAAGAAGAAAGTAAACCAAGCGATGGTTTTGTCATAGGCGAAAAAAATAGAAATAAACGAGGATAAAATAATGGTTAAGAGCAAAATTGGGTAAGGAGCCTTGAATTTGCCTTTGATAAAGTCATGAAATAAATAAAATGCGAAGAATATTTCGGTTAATATGGATGCCTTTATATATATACTATCTACCAGGTAGGGATATAGCAACGGTATTATTTTTGTGGTAAGTACCGGTATGGTAGTATGTTTAGGGTATGCACCGATCTCAAGGATGTAAGCAGGCAGAAAGATAGTAAAAGGATAAATATACATAACTATTTTTCGATCCTTAGCAAAAAGGTAAAAAAGTAATAAGAATAAAATTGTAAGTATACGGAGAAGGTCTTTTAGTCCAAAAAGCATATATCCGCCAAAGCCTACAAAGTAAAAAGAGAGTATCAATAGTATCCAGACAAGTTTATAAGGATGGTCTTGGGAAAGTATACCCACCCGTTCATTTTTTTGCATGATAAAATTTTAATGTTTCGGTATATTATAGTAAAGTTTACGGATTTTTGGAGTTAAAAGGAGAAATAAGATGGTAGTATATTCCAAGGTTTTAGCTTAGAATATAATTCAATTTAAAAAGGAGGTGAACAGTGCAATATAGAATTAAGGACAATCTGATCGTTATTATAATGGAAGACGGAGAGAACTTTACTGAGAATATTAAGAAAATGGTAACTGTTAAAAATTTCCCATCCACAGCTGTGGTAGTATCTGCTCTTGGTATGCTGAAAAATATTAAGTTGGGTTATTTTGATGGTAAGGAGTATATACTTCATGAGATAAAAGGTCCTTCAGAGTTACTGGGAATCAGTGGAGTTATGACTAAAGGGACAGATCCTTCATTCCACTTTCATATTATAATAGGGGATGAAAACGGTCATACTTTTGGGGGGCATCTTATGGAAGCTTTCGTTTGTAATGTAGTAGAAATGTTTCTTTTGCCTTCAAACATTAAATTAAAGAGAATACTGCGTGGAAAGTTGAAAATATTGGATTTTGAAGAGAACTGATGCTGCTTTAACTCTTTATGTACACTGTGAAAATCCTCCCTGTGCAGGAGGAGTTAAATGTCCAAAAATAATTATCATTATAAAAATTAAACTCTACCGGCTGGGCTCCCATGCTATTAAGGTTTGACCCTTTAAACCTTTTAAAAGACCTTTTAACATTGCATAACAAGATAAACAGAAATAAAACGCTATGTGGAATAGTTTAGGAGCATGGCGATTAAATCTTAGTTCATATATTGCCCCACATAATGCAAGCAAATAGAAGCTTACTTGAGTGATCAAAGCGAGATCGTATATTCTGCCTCGCCCTGTCAGTAAAAGACTGGAAAGCAGGAGCAAAAAGATAAATACACCAGAAAACCAGCGTAAAATTTTGTGAGAGAATAGCTGTAGAGTGAAAAAGCCATATTTTAAAGGATTTAAAAGTTTCAAGAGATTCTTATCTTTAAAAAGACTGTAAACAGCCTGTGTTACCATCCTTACTCTACGATGAAACTCTTTTGCAGATTCAGTAGTGGTGTTCTCCCAAGCCACAGCTTCCGATTCATAGATAACACGATACCCTTTTTGAACTACTCTTAGAGGTCTCACAAAATCTTCTTGAGCTTCTGGAGGAAGTGATTCAAATAAAGATTTTCGAATGGCATATATGGCTCCATTTCCACCAGCAGGTGAAGATATTTTGCTTTCTATCCGTTTAATAAATTGTTCATATTGCCAATATATTCCCTCTCCTGCAACGCTCTTATTTTCTTCATTGTTCGAAATTTGATACTGTAATTCTCCAATAACACATCCAACTGTATTATCAGCAAAATTTCGAATTATTTTCTTTATAGCATCTTGCTTATACATACTATTAGCATCTGAATATACCACAATTTCTCCCTTTGCTATTTTTGTTGCTTCATTTTGGCAAAAAGTTTTTCCCTTTCGTCCTTCAATCCTAATTAGCTTGATCCCTTGATTTTCATAACTTTTCACAATTTCGTCGGTCTTGTCAGTCGAAGCATCGGAGAAAACAATAATTTCTAGCTTATCTTTGGGATAGTCCAAATTCAAACTGTTTTTGATTTTGCTTTCGATAACTACTTCTTCATTATATGCTGCAATAATCAGAGAAACTGTAGGGTGGTAGTTCTCGTCTGTTATAATTTCTGATTTACGAAGTAAGGATAATAGATATAAGAGAACGGGATAACCAATATAGGTATAAAATAAAAGGAAAATTGAAATCCAGAAGATAAGTTTTACAGCTAGCATCACCTCAATATCTCCCTATACATTGTGAGAAGTTTTTCTGCTTCTTTAGCCCAGTTATACTTTTTGAGAACCAATATTCTTCCATTTTGTCCCATTTGTTGAGCTTCTTTGGGGTGAGTTATGAGGTACTCAATTGCTTCTGCAATCTTTTCTGGATTAAGAGGGTCTACGGTTAATCCACTCCCTGTCTTTTCAATTATTTGTTGCCATAGGGGAAAATTTGAAGCCACCACAGGTAGTCCAGCAGACATATATTCAAAGAGTTTATTAGGTTGTGCTTCTATGTGATTGGGCTTGGGATGAAATAGTACAAGGCCTACCCGGGATTTCCCTAATAATTGTCTTAATTCATCTCGTGTTTTCCAGCCTAAGAATTCTACATATTTCCACCCGGGTAACTGCTTCAATTTTGTTTCTAAAGCAGAGGGAACAAAATTGCCTATCAAAAGCAATTTGATACCCAAATTTTCGGGTAAATACGACATTGCTTGGATCATCTCCTGTGCGCCTCGGATCTCCGTAATCTGCCCTACATATATAATGTAAGGAGGTCTTTCTAAATAAGGTATTGTATCCTCAATAGTGATTTCATTTAAAATCGGGAAATTTTGAACTATCACAGTTTTAGAATGTGGAAAGCGATGCGCTATTGCTGGAGTTGCTGCGACAATCTTTGTATAAAATCGGCAAGCTATTTTTTCAATTAATTCTGCAATTTTTGCTATTATCCTGCGTATCTTTGCTGGTATCCAATACTTGCTAAGAATCTGCCGTGGAAAATCTTCATGTACATCATAGATTACTCGTTTTCCTAATAGACTGAGTAAAATAGCCACTGGAATAAGTTCCGGATCATGGAAGTGATAAATAGCAGCCTTTTCGTATAGAGCCAATTTAAAGGCATACCACGGTAGTACTAGTATGCGAATTAGTCGGTTATAAAGTATTGGGAGGGCAATGATTCTAATACCTTCAACTACTTCGTTTTTTCTATATTGGGATATTAAGGTAACATTGTAGCCTGCTTTGGCCAATGTATTCGCTTGCTTGTAAAAAATGCGTGTATCAAATGTGTTGTGAACAGTAGTGAGAATGCAAACTTTATTCACTCTTAAGCGCTTCTTCATAGACCTCTATGGTTTTTTTGGCATTTTTTCCCCATGTACAGTTTTCCAATATAAGTTTTCGAGCTCGTTCCCCAATCTTTTTGGCCTCGTCGGGATGCCCCAGAAGATAGTCAATCGCTTTAACTAAGCTTTTCGTGTCTTTAGGTCTTACCAGGAATCCAGTATAACCATGGTGAATAATACCATCTACGCCTTGTCCCTGAACACCTATAACTGGTTTAGCATGGGCCATAGCCTCTATATAAACCAGACCAAATGTTTCCCGCCAGCTTGGAAGCACAAAAATATCGCAAATTGACATGTATTTCATAGTTTCTTGATGTGAGAGTTGTCCTAAAAATTCTACATGTTTATCAAGGTAGAGGTTGGACACAAGCTCCATAAGACTTTGTTTCATTGGACCATCGCCTATTATTAAGTAAAGTAAATTGCTATATTTTTTCACTAATTCTTTTAAGGCGTAGAGGACTATATCTATCCCTTTAGTGGGAATCAAACGGGCAACACTTAATATTATCTGACGTTCTCCATATTTACTACGCAATTCTTTGTCAAGAGGACAAATTTCTTCCGGATATATTCCGTTACAAATTGTACTAACTTCTCTCCCGAACAAAGATCTAAAGGCTTTACTCAGTCGGGGGCTGGGTGCAATCACTCTGGTTGCAAAGTTAAATACCTTGGTGAGGGCTTGGAAACATTTTTTGCTCCGTTTAGCGGTGATATCTATATCAGTTGCTCTTAAGGTAACCACAAGTGGCTTATTATATCTTTGACTCAAAATCATACCTGCGTAACCATCTGGTAGAGCCATGTGAGCATGGATTAAATCAAAAGTAAAGTCTTTATACAGATCTTTGATGAGCCTTTTTATACCGTGATACATACGAACTCCAGATGATGAGAAATATAATGCTCTGGGAAATGCGACATATCTTGGACGATAAACTTCAATTCCTTCTATTATTTCGTAATTAGGAATTTTTGAATACAATTTCCATCCTTTACTCAGGTAGTTAATGGGGAAAGGAGTATAAGGAACTGGAGAAACTACTTGAACTTTACAGCCTTGAGAAGCAATAGATTTTATCAAGTTGTGTACTGCTTTTCCCCAAAATAGATCATAATAGACCGGATAAAGATGAGATATATGTAAAATATTCATTTTTTAATACTTAATTTCCTCAACACACTTTAAAATCATTCCGTAGTTATCTTTATTCCACATTGGTTGTAAAATTATACATGAATTTCGCAGAGACCACAAGTTTTCGACGTAATTCATTTAAATATATTTCAGAAGTATTTAATAATGAAGAAAGGCGCTAAGATCAGTCAGAATCAAATTCTGTAATTACCTTACCCCCAGATACTTCAATATCCCCCTTGCTGCCTTTCTTGCGTCTGCAATAGCACTTACAATGTCACCTCTTCTATTTACTACATCACCGCCTGCGAAGAGTCCTTCTACTGAGGTCATTCCGTTCTCGTCAACAATTATTCTAGTACCTCTTTCATCCAGCTGGATTTTGCCCTTGAATTCCTCATTAAGAAGTGAATAATCCGCTCTCTGCCCAATTGCCTGTATCACAGTATCCGCTTCCATTTCATATACCTCGTCCTCAATTGGAACCGGTTCGGGTCTTCTCCCGCCTCTGTCAACCATCCTGGTCTTTACATATTTTACAACCTTTATGCTACCATCTTCATTTTTCACGATTTCAACGGGCAATGTCTGGGTCATAAAAATCACACCCTCGTCTTTGGCTTCTCTTTTCTCTTCCTCATGTGCAGGCATATCCACCCATCTCCTTCGGTACATGATAATTACTTCTTCTGCTCCCAGTCTCAATGCGGTCCTAGATGCGTCCATAGCCACATCTCCACCACCGACTACGATTACCCTTTTACCAATCTTCACTTCTTTACCCATGCTAACGTCCCTAAGGAAATCTGCTGCCTGAATGACTCCCACAGCGTCTTCTCCGGGTATTCTCATTGTTAGGCCTCGGTGGGAACCAACTCCTATGAATACGGCATCATACTCTTGAAGCAATTCCTTCAATTTTATTTCTCTACCGACTTTTATATTGAATTTTATCTCCACTCCTGTACTCTTGATGAATTCTATCTCTTTTCTCAGTACCTTCTCTGGAAGTCTGTACCTCGGGATACCATATCTCATCATTCCACCGGGTTCAGGATAGGCTTCGTAAATGGTAACCTCTATACCGTATTTTCTCAGATAGAATGCCAGCGTCAATCCTGCAGGACCGGCACCGATAACTGCCACACGCTTTCCGATCTTTTTCTCTTTATCAACTTTTATGACTTCCCCGTAATTGTCAACTTTAGACGCCCCAAATCCTTTGAGATATCTTATCTGAACCGGCTGTCCCCTCCAAGAATAAATACATGCGTCTTCACAGTTGTGGGTACATACGATTCCGCAGATTTCCGGAAGAGGATTGTTTTTAAAGAAGATGTCAAGAGCATCTTTATATTTTGCTTCCCTGAT
>Ga0190359_1002268_pt1 | contig 11540 bp, 9 predicted proteins | sample 48721823_MG_FD_161269 | JGI IMG/M metagenome (GOLD analysis project Ga0190359, IMG submission 161269) | Hydrothermal vent microbial mat bacterial communities from Southern Trench, Guaymas Basin, Mexico - 4872-18-2-3_MG | ecosystem: Environmental > Aquatic > Marine > Hydrothermal vents > Microbial...
CATTTTCCAGGCGAATCGCCGGGTGCTCGATTCTCCCGACGAGATTTACGTGGGGCAGAAGCTGATCATTCCGCCGCTGCCCCGTTCCGCCCCGCCGAAGAACACGGTGGACAGCGCGTTGCCCGACGGCATGTTCGAGAAGGTCGAGTCCATCGGCCGCGAGCAGCTTGCCGGTATCGGTCGCAAGGAGACGAAAGAACGCTATTACGTGGTCCAGGACGGCGACAATCTGTGGAAAATCGCCTCCTCCCAGCTCGGAAGCGGGGCGCGGTACGAAGAAATCGCCAAGCTCAACGCCGATATCCTCAAGGGCAAGGAAGTCCTGGACATCGGGGTGCGGCTGCGTTTGCCGTCCAAGTAGCAGGCGGACCGGTTGATGTCAAACGGTCGCTCGGTGGCTTTCATGCGTTCACGTTTCTGTATTGTCCTGGTGGTGTTCTTCTTCGCGGCCACCCTGATTCTGGCCGTCTACCTGCGGGACTCCAACAACAGCACGTTTTACACGCTGCGCCGCTGTAAGATCGAGCAGGAACGGCTGCGGCAGGAGCTCTGGCAGAAGCAGCTTCGCGTGGAGAGCCTGATCAACCCGGCGGCGATCTCCGAACGGCTCGACCGGTAAAACAGGCCGCTCTTCGACGCGAATCTCCGGCGGCAGTTCGCGCCGGCGTTCGTTTTCGGCAAGATAACGGTACAAACAGGCAATGGCTGGCATGCAATCCCAAAGAGTAGTCCATTCTTCCGGCGGCACCGAATCTCGCAGCGGCCCCACCGGCCGCAGAGAGCTGATCACCATCATCGTGATGATGGCCCTGGTGGTGCTGGCCTTTTTCGGATTGGGCTGGCGTTGCTACTATCTGCAATGCTGCTGCGGCGAGCTCTACGCCGAGAAATGCGCGGACCAGCAGCAGGCCTTCGTTCCGCTGGAGCCCCAGCGGGGCGCCATCCTGGACTGCCAGGGCAGGGTCCTGGCGGCGAGCAACCAGATCCGCACCGTTTTTGCCGAGCCCCGCATCATCAGCGAGCCGAAGGAGGTCTCGAGCCGGCTCTCGCCGATTCTGGACATGCCGGCCCACGAGATTTGCCGGATCATCACAGAGGCCCGGCATCCGGGCTACGTTGCGATCAAGACCGAGGCCAGGGCCAGCGAATGCGAGCAGGCCCGGCGGATTCCCGGGATCGGCGTTCATTACAGTTGGCGAAGGCACTATCCGACCGGGGCGCTGGCCTCGCACGTCGTCGGGTTTACCAGTATTGACAACCAGGGTCTGGCCGGCGTGGAGTTCGAGTACGACCGCCAGTTGCGTGGAAAAGGGGCGCGAAGCACCTTCTTCGTCGACGTGCACCGTCGGCCCATTGCTTTCTGCCTGGACGGGGAGGACGACAGGGGCATTCCGACCCACGGAGCGGGCGTGATCCTGACGCTTGACGCGACGATCCAGCAGTTTGCCCGGGAGGAGCTGATCGGCCAGTACGAAGCGTACGAAGCCGAGGGGGCCATGGCGGTCGTGGTCGATGCTCGCAACGGGGCGATCCTGGCGATGGTCTCCTTGCCCGATTTCGATCCGGCCGACGCGCGTCACGTGGCCAACACGGATCCGAAGCGGCTCTACAACCGGGTGCTCACCGATCAGTTCGAGCCCGGCAGCATCATCAAGCCGATCGTTACCGCCATCGCCCTGGATACCGGCGTGGTCAGCCGGCATACGACGATCTTTTGCGAGAACGGCAACTACCACGGGCGGGGTTTCGGGCGGATCGGCGAATACCGCCGGGGTTTCGGCGACCTGACCATACGGGAGATTCTCATCAATTCCAGCAATATCGGGATGGCCAAGATCGGCCAGCGGCTCGGCGCCGAGCGGCTCTACGAGGGGCTGACGCTTTTCGGGTTCGGCCGGCCCGTGGGCGTCAAGCTGCCCGGCGAGGCCGCCGGGCGCCTCTGGCCGCCCTCACGGTGGACCGGTTACAGCGTGACCCGAATCCCGTTCGGGCAGGAAATCTCCGTTACGGGCCTCCAGATGCTCCGCGCCTTCTGCATGCTGGCCAGCGGTGGGCGCGTCGTCCAGCCCCACCTGATCAAGGCCCTGGTCGAGCCCGACGGCTCAATGAAGGACATGCGCCCGTCGCCGCTGCGCGTCGGGTACGTCATCAAGCGTGAGGTGGCCGAGTGGGTGGTCCAGAAGGCCCTGGCCGACGTGGTCAACGAGGGCACGGGCAAACGAGCGCAGCTCGAGCAATGGCAGGTCTTCGGTAAGACCGGGACCGCCCAGATCGCCAGGCCGGACGGCCGAGGCTACCAGGACAAGGCCTACATCGCCTCCTTCATCTGCGGCGCCCCGGCCGAGGACCCCAGAGTCGTCGTCCTCGTTTCCATCCGCCGACCCAACGTGGCCCTGCGTAAGGGCTACACCGGCGGCACCGTCGCCGCCCCCGTCGCCGCCGCCATCCTCAAAAAAACCCTCCAATACCTCCAGGTCCCCCCCAGAACCGAACCGACCGTCGCCACGCGCGACGCTCAAGCACCCGTCGCCCGCGTCGGCTGGTAGGCCGTGGTTTCGTGCCCAATTCCGTTTGAATCGACGGATTCGCCCTATGCCAGTAGCATGATGGGAGCAAGGCGATACCACAGCGAATGATCGCATCGCCCGTACCACTGGGCTGCTGCGGCGCTCGGAGTGGTTGTCAGCAGAGCCCCCACGAGACACGGGAGTACGCAAGAACCGGATGATCCATAAACCAGAAATGCGGTTTCCGGTTGGTGCTACGGCGTGTCGGACGGTTCCTGCTGGATGATTGGCATGGCCGGCGGAGTTCCCACATAGCCCTCGTTGACACAGAACTGGATGATGTCTCGGGCCAGTGGGGCCGCGTCGCTGGAGCCGTGCTGGCCGCCCTCGACGACCACGGCGATCGCAATCTTGGCTCCCTCGTCGTCCTCGGCGAATCCGGCGAACCAGGCGTCGTAGGGCCGCTCGGTCGAGCCGGTCTTGCCGTAGACTTTGACTCCCTGCCGAGAGAGCATGCTGGGGGCAAACTCCTTGTGGGCCGTGCCGCGTTCTTCATTGACCACTGCGTCCAGGCCGTCGTAAATGGTTGTCAGCGTTTCAGGGGAAATCTCCAGGTCGATCAGTTCCGTGGCGACCGAGGCGCGGGGACGCAGGAACAGACGCGGCGGTTTGTGCTGGCCGCCTCGTGCGATGGTCGCGAAGGAATTGGCAACCTGGAGCGGGGTGGCCCACAGGTTGCCGTGGCCGATGCCCGCAAGGGGCCGGTCAGCGGGTCGCAGAGGCGGAAGGTCCGCCAGCGAATGAATTTCTCTCGTCCGGACGCGCTCGCTGCTGATCTGCCCCGGGGCCTGTCGCAGTCGACGCGGTTCCCACTCGTCGGACTCGGTGGCCGGACAGGCCAGCGGCAGGGGGTGTCCGTAGCCGAAGTCGAAGAGCCAGCGCTGGAGCACCAGCGGATCGAACCGATTCGCTACCTGGGAGAAGTAGATGTTGCAGCTACCTTTTATGGCGTTGCGGGCGTTGTTCTTCCAGTACCAGTCGTGGCCGGCATGGTGCTGTTTCCAGACCCAGCAGTTGGGCCAGCCGCTCGGGGCCGGCCGGGCGGGGCAGGGGATCACCTCGTCGGGGGTGGTCAGCCCTTCCTCCAGGGCCGCCACGAGAATGATGGGTTTGACGGACGATCCGGGCAGATATTGTCTGTTGATGGCCCGGTTGAACAGGGGGCGATTCGGATCGTTGAGCAGCTTGCCGTAATCGTACCGGGCCCGGTTCAGGTCGAAGGTCGGTACGGACGCCATCGCGAGGATGTCGCCGGAGCCGATCTGTATGACGACCGCTGCGCTGGGGGCGTCGTAATTCGGGTTGAGCTGCGGGTTCGTGAGATACTCCTCGATCTGCCGTTGCAGCTCGATATCCAGCGTGAGCGTGACGTCGTCTCCGAAATCGGCTTCGGTGTCGCGGACGAGTTGGCCGTCGATGTCGATAACCAGCTCGCCCCGTCGGCCCCGCAGGATGGGCTCGCAGACGTACTCGACGCCGTCCTCTCGCCCGCAGAGTTCGCCCTTGAGATAACGCGCCAGGCGGTCGTTCTTGAAGAGCTCTGTGTCGCTCTTCTGTGTGGCCGGGCCGACCCAGCCGATGGTCTGCGCCGCGACGGGCCCGTAGGGGTAGAATCGGTGCCCTCTGGGCAGGATTTCGACGTCGTTGATGTCGATGAACTCTACTTGGGCGCGGAAGATGTCATCCTCGGTTTGAAGCTCCAGCAACGAGTGCATCTTGCTCATTTCCGGCAGATCGTCGACCTTGGCGATCCGGCTGTCGCGTTCGGCCTTGTCGGGGAATTGCCGCTCGAAATCGCGGACGGCGCGGGACAGCGGCACGCTGACGAGCCCGCCGTATTCGGCGATCAGGTCGGGGTCCGGGTTGCTGCGGGCCCAGGCCAGAAACGTCCGCAGGTCCCAGATCGCGTCGTTCACCCTCTCGATGCGGCTTCGTGCCTCCTCGGCGCTGAGGCCGAAACCGGTGCACTTGGCAATGATCTGTTCGAGGTCTTTTCGCTTGGCGTCTACGAGGGCGAGGAAGTCCACCATGGAGGGGTTGGTGGCTTTGGCGACGGCCCTTTTCCACAGGATGTCCAGGACGCGGTCGTCGAGGAAGCGGGTCAGTTGATAATCGATGCAGATTTGAAATCGCGGGACATCCAGGGCCAGGACCCGGCCCTCGCGGTCGAGAATGCGACCGCGAATCGTCCGGAGCTGTGTGGAGAGGCTGCGCTGTTCCCGGAGCCGCTCGATCTCCTCTCGCAGCCGCGAGTCGGCCAGCAGTTGCATCTGCACCAGCCTCAGCACGCAGACCAGCAGCGGAGCCAGGCTGATACAGATGAATATCTTGACTCTCTTGGTGTACATCCCTGCCTACCACCCCGGTTGTTTCGTTGATCGCAACTTCGATCCTGTTGCTGCCGGCGTTACGTCGTCCCTCATTCTGATTCCGAGCCGGGTCGGCCGCGCCAGCGTCCAGCCTTATTCATACGCATCCACCAGGCCGTCGGCAAGAACAAAAGCGGGCCGAGGGCTGCCGAGTAGAGCGGTTGCCAGAGCAACTCGGCCACGAGGTTCGGCGCCACTGGTTCGGCCCGGAGAAAGGTCAGCAGGTGTCCCAGCAACGCCGTTAGGAACCCGACCACGAATATCGTGGCGATCTGGTGCGGGACCTTCCGGATGGATACGATGTTGTGCAGGTCGGAGAGGACGGTTCCGAGGATGCCGAAGCTGATGATCTGCGGCCCCATCAGACCCATGGTCGGACTGATCAAATCGGCCGCGAAGCCGATGGTGAACGAGGTGATGACGACATCGTTGGCCCGGCAACGGGTGGCGAAGAAGACCAGCAGGATCAGCAGCAGGTCCGGCCGAATATCCGCGCGCCGCAACGCCATGACGTCGACCACGGTCGTCTGCAGAATGGTGGTCCCGACGATCAGCACCGCAAAGCGGATCCAGCGCATTCAACGATTCCTCCGCAACGTCGTGCCTTGGCCTTGAAGCATTCTCCCACTACGCATCGGTCACTTGGGTATTGGCGCCGGCATCACGATGAAAACGTTCGCCAGCTTCGTGATGTCGCAGACGGGCTGGACGGTGATATCCCACAGCAGGGGTTCGGCGTCGTCGATTTCGCACTGCGTGACTTCGGCCGTAATGACCGGGACCGCCAGCAGGCCGGGCGTCTTCTTGGCGTAGACCAGGTCTCCCTTGCGGACCTGGTACGTGGCCGCCGAGACCAGGGGGATGCGGGCGACGTTTCCGCCGCGTCCTTCCATCACGCCCGGCACATCCTTGGTCCCGATGTGCACGGGGATCTTCGACGTGGGATCGGTGATCAGCTTGACCTTGCTGGTCTGGGGGCCGGCGTCACTGACCGTTCCGATAATGCTGTTGTCGGCGAGAACGAACTGGCCCGGCGCCACCCCGTCGTCGGTGCCGCGATCGACGAACAGCTCATTCTGGGCCCGACCGGTCACCGTAATGATCTCGGCCAACAGGAAACCCATGCGACTCCATTGCGGTATGGTGCGCAGACGCGCCAGTCGGTCGATCTCCTTGTGCGCCTCCTCCAACTGGGCCTCGAGATTGGCTACGTGGTTGCGGAGCTGACGCTGGGCCACGATCACCTTGTCGTAGTCCGGGGCGCCCGGCCTGTTGGGCTGCGGCAGCGGGCGGGCGGCGATGGTCAGGCCTCGACTCGTCGCCAGCGGCCACCGGAACAGCCGGGTGTACGCCAACTGCAGCTTGCCGGTCACGCGCGGCGGCGCAAACAGGAAGATCAGCCCGCCCAGCATGAACCAGGTGAACAGCATCCGCCTCGATATTCTGGTTGGCCACTGTACCATAATCGTCGATGTACCGTGCGGATCGTGAAGACGGCAACGACCCGCGCCGCAGCGGGGTCCGTCGCACATCCCGGCGCGACTACTCCCATCCCCGTTCGTTGTGGTCCATCGTGTCCTTCCACAACTCGAGGTTCTCGAGATACACGGCGGTGCCCCGCGCGACACAACTGAGCGGGTCCTCGACCGCGTGCACTTTGAGGCCGGTGGCGTTGGCCAGCACGGTATCTATGCTCCGCAGCAGGGAGCCGCCCCCACAGATGTGAATCCCGTTGTCGATCAAATCGGCGGCCAGCTCCGGCTCGGCCTTTTCCAGCGTGCCGGTGACCGCGTCGATGATCGCCGCGATCGGGTCCTTCAACGCCTCGCGGATTTCTTCGCTCGTGATGACGATCTTGCGCGGCAGTCCGGAAATGGTGTCCCGACCGGCGATCTCCATCGTCAGCTCCTCTTCCAGCGGCGCCGCCGAGCCGATCTGGATCTTGACTTTCTCCGACCGCGCTTCGCCGATGAGCAGGTTGTACGTCTTCTTGAGATGGTTGATGATGGCCTCGTCCATGTCGTCGCCGCCGATGCGGATCGACTCGGCGGTAGCGATGTCGGCCAGCGACATGATGGCCACTTCGGTGGTTCCGCCGCCGATATCGACGATCATGGAGGCCGTCGGGTCGGTGATGGGCAGGCCGGCGCCGATGCCGGCGGCCATGGGTTCGTCGACCAGGTAGACCTTGCGGGCACCGGCCCGCTCGGCGCTGTCGATGACGGCGCGCCGCTCGACGGCGGTGATTCCGCTGGGGATGGCGATCACGACGCGCGGGCGAACCAGGCCGCCCCGGCCGTGGACCTTGCGGATGAAGTAGTTCAGCATCGCCTCGGTGACTTCAAAGTCGCTGATGACCCCGTCCTTCATGGGGCGGATCGCGCTGATCGACCCGGGCGTCTTGCCCAGCATCTCGCGCGCCACCAGACCGACCGCCTCGCCGTCGTTGAGAACTTTGTTGGTCCCCTTGCGCACGGCGACCACCGAGGGTTCGTTCAGGACAATACCCTTGTCGCGCACGCATACCAGCGTCGTACAGGTACCCAGATCGATACCCATATCCATGCTGAAAAAGCCGAGGACTGAGTCCAATAGCACAATCGACTCCTTTCTCAGATTGCCATTGGCTATTGTGAGTATCGCAAGGCGGTATCGTCAAGAGGAATTTTCGCTATGGCGTGCCAAAAATCGTCCCGTACTGCGTGTAGCACTTGAACGCCACGAACGCGGCACTGGCAATGACGACGCCGAGCGCGACGGCGAGGATCGCCGTGTAGAGATTGTTGGCGGGTGATATCTTTCCCCCGCGAGCTTGAGGCATTGGACTCATGTAGGACTAACCTCCTAACCGCACAGCTTGCCGCAGACCCGATGCCGGGAAGGGCTCAAAGATTCGTCGTGACGGCGTCGCCGACGCGCGGCTCGACCTGGATCAGGTCCAGGATGCCGACCGCCTTGTCGGGGTAGACCTCAAAGATGAGGATGTCACAGACGAACTGCTCGCCGCGCGTGACATGGAACTTCATATCCTGCCGCACCCCGGCGGCCGCTCCGATCGAGATTTCGGCCAGGCGATTTTTGGGATCGACGCCGGTGACCTTGCCGTCCAGGCCGATCTTCTGGGCCGCCCGTTGCGGGGCCGGTTGCGCCACGGCGCGGGTCGGTGTCACCGTCTGCGGCCGGGCCGCCACCCGTCCGTACTGCTGGAGCATCTGGTTGAGCCGGGTCTCGACCTCCTGCTTCGCTTCGGTGAGCTGCCTGTTTTTCTCCTCGAGCTGGGCGATGACGGCCATCTTCTCCAGCAGGGTCTGGGTCGTCTCGTTGAGCTCCTTGGTGCGCTTGGTCTGCTCGGCCCGCAGCGACTCGATCTCCTGCTGGACGTTCTCGAACAGGCGCGTCTGCTCGGCGGCTGCCTGGTTGGCCAGCTTGACCGCGGCGGTCTGGTTGGCGACCTGCTGTTCCTTGAGCGTGTTGTCCCTCTTGACCGCGTCGAGCTGGGCCTGAAGCTCAGTCATCGCGACCTTGAGATCGTTGATCTGCCGGTCCAGCTCGGCCTTCAACTGCTCGCTGGCCTGCTTCTGCTGCTCCTCGGAACGGACCGCCGCATCGCGCGCGTTCCGCATGTTCTGGATCTGGCTCCTTTGGCTGTCCGCCGTTGCCCGGTAGTTCTCCGCGTTGGCGACGTAGGTGACGACGATGCCGCAAAGGAATATCGAGAAAACGGTCAGCAGAACGATCAGAACCTTCGTAAGCGTGCTCAAGACAGGCTCCTTTCAGCAATTACGGTACTATTCCAGAAATCAAATACTCTGTTATATAGGACGTTGAGTCGGTATTCACCACGCGATCTGCGAGGACCCGATCATGTGAAACGTCACACGCTGTCGCCCACGTCCCAACACTGTTTCTGCGTACTGTAATTTTACGCTTAGCGGGGCAAAAGGTCAAGTTATTTTTCCTAAACAGCCCAAATAGAACAGCCTGCAAGGGGGCGTAGGGGTCGTTAGAGCGGGTTATCGGCCGTTGCCGCCCGATTGCAGCACGGCCTTGGCAGCGGCCAGGCGGACTTGACGGGACGGGTCGGCCATCAGCTCGGGCAGATGTTTGGTCAGCGATTTGGAGCCGATCTCGCCAATGGCCAGGGCCGTCAGGACCTTGACTCGCTGTTGGCCCTGGGGGTCCATGTCGGCCAGGTCATCGCTCTTAAAGACGTGCAGGACCTCGGGCTCGCCGATGGGATCGCCCATCTTTCCGAGCTCGGCCGCGGCTGCCAGACGCACCTCCAGGACGGGATCGTCGAGCATCGTTATCAGGGCGTTCTTGGCCTCTTCGGTCCCGAGAGCCCCCATCGCTCGTATGCCGAGAACCCGGTCGTCGGCATAGGCGCTGATCAGGCGGCTCCAGAGCTTGGGGTAGATGCGGTCGTCTCCGAGCATGGCGATGGACTCGGCGGCCTGGAGGACGACCTTGTCCGCCGAGGCGTCGTCGCGCAAGGCCCAGTACAGAAAACGGACCGCATCCCTGCGGCCGCTCTTGCCCAGAAGCAGCGCCGCATTGGCACGCACCGTCTGGTCTTCGCTGGCGATGGCGTCGCGGAAGACCTTGAAGGAGTCGGCATTGCCCAGTTTCATCAGCGCGTAGGCGGCCGCCATCTTGACGTTGGCATCGCTTTCGTTGGCTAATTGTATGATGTCATTTCGGGCCAGGGCGTACTCCAAGTCACCGACGGCCACGGCCGCGAGAAATCGCACGGGAGCGATCGGGTCGTGCAGCAGACGCTGGACCTTGGGCATCAGGAGAACTTCTTTCGTCCGGGCGACCACCTCAACGGCGTTGGTGCGGATACGCGGGTCGGGATCGGCCAGGCCCTCGATGACGACGCGCAGGGCTTGAGATTCCAGGTTGCCCCCGTCAATCGCAGGTCGTTCAGGCGGGCGACCGTCGGAGAGAAAAACCGGAGCAGGTTGCTCACAGCCGGAGATCGTCAGCGTCGCACAGAGACAAGCGACCGCGCCGGCAAGCCAGGTGATACGAATCATACAGACACCTCTGCGAGGTCTGATCGGGGATTTCTTATCGGGCGTCTTTTTCCTTTGCGTGCCTGCGTCGCCGGCGGATGAGCCCGGCCCCGCCCGGCAAGATCACCACGGCGCCGAAGGCAATCGCACAGCCGGTGTCGAGCCACTGCCCGTGCCGGCTGTAGAACGTCACTCTTGTGTCTATCGGCATTTTGTCGGCGAACCATCCAGCCATACCGGTTCGGTCCATGGCCCGGGCGGGAAAACCGTCGCCGGCGGCTGCGTAGTCGTTGCGAATCCGGCCGGCCGAGTCGATCAGGCAACTGATGCCCGTGTTGACGCTGCGGAGGATCGGCAGCCTGTTTTCCACGGCGCGAAAGGCGCAGATGGCCGCGTGCTGAGGCAGTTCCGTGCTGGGGATGACCCGGGCCGACCCGTCGAGGAACCGGACGAACCAGCCGTCGTTGCTGATGTTGACGAGCCAGTGGACGCGCTTGCGGCCTTGCTCGTCGAGGGCGAAATTCCGGGCCACGTACGGCACCGTGTCCTCGTAGCAGATGATGACGCCGAAGCGATACGGGGATTGGGGATTGCCGATTGGGGATTGCCGGTTGGGGATTGCCGATTGCGGATTAGCGGCCGGGGCCATCTCGAAAATCGTGTAGTTCGTGCCGTGCTCGAGGGAATAGTCGAAGTTGTATTCCTTCGGCGCGAAGCGGCGAAGCTGGCGGTAGAGCCAGTGGAAGCGCTTGCGGAAGGGGATGTACTCGCCGAAGAGGACCAGGTGAATCTTGTCGTAGCGGCGCGGATCCAGCGAGCCGTCGGCCCGGTAGAAGAAGGCCGAGTTGTAGTTTCCCAGGTAGGGCTTTCCCTCGAAGTCTCTCATGACCTCGGCGCCGTAACCGCCGACGAGCACGTGGGCCGTATCTCGAGCATGCTCGCTGAGGGCCTTGTGGAAGGCCTTGTCCTGCTCGGGCTCGGGGTCCAGGTAGGGCCAGAGATCGGGCTGCAGGATGCCCTGGACCATGGTTTCGGGCCAGACGATAAGCTCGGCGCCGGCCTCGGCGGCGGCCTTGCTCCTGGCCATGAGCTCGGAAAACAGCACTTCGCTGGCCTTGAAGCTGCGCTTAACGGATTGCGGCACGTTCGATTGCAGGGCGGCCACCAGCGGGCCCTGTTCGATACACTGCTGGCCCTGGCGGATTCTCCACCGGCCGTAGAAGACCGTGCCCAGGACGACCGCGCTTGTTACGACGATGCCGAGAAAGGCGATTTCCGCGCCCTTGCGGCGGCGGCAAGTTGTGCTTGCCGACGGGGGCGCCAGGAGCGGGCTCAGCCACTGCCAGGACGCGGCGTTTTTGCGCTGGCTGAGGCTCACGCCCAGAATGACTAAATCGGCCGCGAGTCCGTTGACCATGGCCAGAACGAAAGACACGCCGGCGGCGCCGACGAGGTCGGCGACCTGGATGAGCGTGGTGCTGGCGTATTGGCTGTGGCCCAGGAACCGCCAGTAGAAGCCGCCCAGAGGGAAGCCGAAAAGGCGCTCGACGCCGACGAGAAGGACGGGAAACGCCAGAAACAGTGGC
>Ga0190359_1002269_pt1 | contig 11539 bp, 10 predicted proteins | sample 48721823_MG_FD_161269 | JGI IMG/M metagenome (GOLD analysis project Ga0190359, IMG submission 161269) | Hydrothermal vent microbial mat bacterial communities from Southern Trench, Guaymas Basin, Mexico - 4872-18-2-3_MG | ecosystem: Environmental > Aquatic > Marine > Hydrothermal vents >...
AGCAGGGGGCCAGGGTCAAGGAGGTCTGCCCGCTTACCTACTCAAAGGTGGGCCTTCGCAGGGTGAGATGGGTAGTGGCTGTGCCCGTGGATTCCCGGATAAAATCCTACCGCGGCCTGCGTGGCAGGCGGATTTCGACCGAGGTTGTAAACATCGCAAAGGCATACCTGAGGAAAAAGGGGATCAAGGCAGATGTGGAGTTCTCCTGGGGGGCGACAGAGATCAAGGCCCCGCTACTCGCTGACGCCATTATAGAGGTCACGGAGACAGGTAGCTCGCTTGCCGCGAACAACCTTCGCATCCTGGACACAGTGCTATGGTCGGAAACCGTTTTTATCGCTAACCATGCGGCCTGGAGGAACTCCTGGAAGCGAGACAAGATTAAAACTCTCGCACTAATGCTGAATGGCGCATTGGAGGCCGAGAGCAAGGTGGGGCTCAAGATGAATGTTCCGGAGAAATCCCTTGAAAGGGTGACGAAGATACTGCCTGCCTTGCATACCCCTACTGTCTCCAGGCTCTCGGATAAGGGCTGGTACAGCCTGGAGGTGATGGTGGATGAAAAGGTAGCGCGTGATCTTATCCCGGAGCTCAAACGGGCCGGAGCCACCGGCATCATTGAATACCCCATCAACAAGGTGATCTATTAGCAGGACATTCCCCGAAATTTTTCGCCCGTTACACCTGGTGAAATCAAAAAATCCTCACAGTTATTTGGCTTACAGAAAAACCAGGGTGATTTTCGGGGAATGTCCTGGGTCTATTAGCCAGAGCCTCAGGCGTTAAGTTGTTCCATCACATGGGTTACAGTTTCATGAAGGGAAAGCGAGAAGGAGGAAGTACTCCTGGTTTCCTTTAGGGCCTTTGATGGATGCGGGCGCGACGGCCCGGCACTCTAACCCCAGGCTCTTTGCGAATGTCTTGATCTTTTCCACGGCCTGGTTCTGCTTGTCCGGGTCTTTGACCACTCCGCCTTTTCCCACCTGCTTTGGGCCCAGCTCGAACTGCGGCTTTACAAGCGCGAGTATCTCTCCGCGGCCATTTAATATCTCAATGATCTTTGGCAGGACCTTTTCAAGTGATATGAAGGATACATCCACGGTAGCAAGCTCGACCTTATCCTTGATGATGGCTGGATCAAAATGCCGGATGTTGATCCCCTCCAGGACCTGGACCCGATTGTCGGTCCTTAGTTTCCATGCAAGCTGGCCCTTGCCCACATCCAGGGCATATACCCGGGCCGCACCCTTCTTCAGCATGCAGTCTGTAAAGCCGCCTGTGCTCGATCCCACATCCAGTGCGGTCTTGCCATTCAGGTTTATGTTCCACTCCTTCAAGGCGCCTGCGAGCTTCAGTCCTCCCCGGCTTACATAGGGACATGGGTCTTCCCGGCAGGTGATCTGTGCGTCGCGGCTGATCATTGTTCCGGGCTTGTCCTTTATTCGGCCTTGAACCAGAACCGCTCCGGCCATGATCATGCCCCTTGCCTGTGAGCGGCTCTGGGCCAGGCCTAGATCAACCACCAGTATGTCCAGGCGCTCTTTGGTCTTTGGACTCATTTAGTGCTTGTGGAAACCGGTTCTGGCAGGAGTTCCTGCTGGCTTAGAAATTCCATGCACTGCCGGGCAATGCCTTTGGCATCCAGGCCGTATTTTTCCCTGAGAATTTTCTGCGGACCATGCTGGACGAACTCATCCGGTATGCCTATCCGTTTCAAGAACACATGGTTGTAGCCCGCTCTTTCCATCAGCTCGAGCACGGCAGAGCCAAAGCCGCCAGCCAGTGCATTCTCCTCGATCGTAACCATCCGGCCGACCTTCCCGGCCAGCTCCAGGATGAGAGTCTCATCCAGGGGCTTTGCGAATCGGGCGTTGACCACCGTGGCAGAGATACCCTTTTCAGCAAGAATTTCCGCGGCCTTGACAGCCTGTATGACCGGATTCCCCAGTGCGATAATGACCAGGTCTTCGCCTGTGCAAAGAATCTCGGCCTTGCCATGAGGGATGCTTTTGAGTTCCTGGTCCAGCGCTACCCCGAAGCCCCGTCCCCTGGGATACCGGATAGCCACAGGCCCCTTAATCTGAGTGGCTGTGAAGAGCATGTGCCGGAGTTCATTCTCGTCCTTCGGAGCCATTACAGTCATGTTCGGAAGATGCCGCAGGTAAGACAGGTCAAACAGCCCGTGATGAGTAGGGCCGTCCTCGCCTACTATGCCGGCGCGGTCCAGGCAAAAGATCACCGGCAGGTTTTGCAGGCACACATCATGTAGAATCTGGTCATAGGCCCGCTGTAGAAATGTGGAGTAGATGGCCGCCACGGGCTTGTATCCTTCACATGCCATTCCCGCGGCAAAAGTGACGCAATGCTGTTCCGTGATGCCCATATCAAAGACCCTGTCGGGAAATTTTTCATAGACCTTGTCCAGGCCGGTGCCCTGTGGCATGGCCGCGGTAATTCCGATGAGCCGCGAGTCCATCTTGAAGAGTTCAATCATGGTTTCGGAGAATATTCCGGTGTAGGTCGGTGGCCCGGAAGAGACATGGTTTATGTCCCCGCTTTCGAGGTTAAAGGGTCCGGTGCCGTGGAACTCCATGGGCTTATCCTCGGCAGGCGTATAACCTTTTCCCTTTTTAGTCAGAACATGTATAAGGATCGGCTCATTGAATTTTTTGGCCCTTCTGAGAATGGAGATCAACTGCTCTATCCGGTGGCCGTCCACCGGGCCCAGGTAGTGATACCCCATAGCCTCAATGAGTATTCCGGGAGTGAAGAATCCGAGAAAGCTCTGCCGCCACCTTCTTCCAGCCCAGGAGAGCTCACGCTGGAGCCACTCCGGAAGCGGCCGGACCAGCCGGCGCGTGGTGCGCGTGAACCACATTGCAGGACGGGTGGCCACTATTTGGCTGAGCAGTGTGGAGAATGACCCCACGCTGGGGGCGATTGACATCTCGTTATCGTTAAGTATCACGATGATGTTGTTCAGTGTCCGTTCCAGTGATCTGGGGGTTTGCGTCAGGGCCTCCAGGGCCATGCCCCCGGTTAGTCCTCCGTCGCCTATCACGGCCACCACCTTGTTGGGCTTGCCGGCCAGCATCATGGCCTCGGCCATGCCGAGCGCCGCGGAGATTGATGTGCTGGCATGGCCGGTTCCAAAGGCATCATAGGGGCTTTCATCCCTGCGGGGGAATCCGCTTATGCCTTGGTATTGACGGATGGTCTTGAACCGGTCTCGCCTTTCGGTAATCAGCTTGTGAGGATAGCTCTGATGCCCGACATCCCAGATGATCTTATCCTCCGGTGTGTCAAAGACATAATGCAGGGCAATGGCCAGCTCCACCACGCCCAGGCTGGAAGCCAGGTGTCCTCCATGCTCCGAAACAGTGGTCAGGATTTCATCGCGAATCTCCTGCGCCAGCTTGCGCAGATCATCCCTGGATAGAGAATTCAGGTCTCGCGGGCCTTTGATCTCATCAAGCAACCTCGCTCCCTGGCTAAAGTTTTGGAGCGTGGGCGACTTTTTTCCCCAATTCATCTTGCTCCATTCCTGATCAATAAGTCCTGGATACAATATATTCAGCCAGTGACCTTAATGGGTCTGCCCTGTGATCGAACCCGTCAATTGCGGCGCAGGCCTTCTCGCTCAACTCCCTGGCCTTGCTCCTTGATGCCTCAAGGCCGTGCAGTGCAGGGTATGTGGCCTTGCTCAAATTCTTGTCCCGGCCCCGGACCTTGCCCCATTCCTTGCCGCCTTCCACATCCAGCAGGTCATCCACGATCTGAAACGCGAGTCCTATGGCCATGCCGTAGTTAGTCAGTGCTTCCAGCTCTGATGGCCCTGCTCCACCCAGCCTGGCGCCGACCCGGACAGAGGCGGTTATCAGGGACGCGGTTTTATGTCTGTGGATGAATTCAAGCTCTTCCGGTCGGCAGGGCTGATCCTCTTTCTCAAGGTCAAGCACCTGTCCGGTGACCATTCCCTTGAGACCGGCCGCATCGGTAATCTCGGTGATGATCTCCAGGGCCAATACAGGGTTAATGCCCTTCTCAAGGGTCTCCCGTGCGATCAGGTTAAAGGCCTCGGTATTCAGGGCATCCCCGGCAAGGATGGCAATGGCCTCGCCGAAGACCTTGTGGCTGGTTGGCTTGCCGCGACGAAGGTCGTCGTCATCCATGGCGGGAAGATCATCATGGATAAGCGAGTAGGTATGAATGATCTCGATTGCACAGGCAAAAGGAATAGCTGTTTGCTCATCCCCTCCCACTGCTTCCGTGGCCGCAAGAGTGAGGATCGGCCTGAGTCTTTTCCCCCCGGAAAAAACACTGTAGCGTACCGCCTTATGTATCTCCTCCGGATAGGTGTCATCCCTTGGAAGATGCCGCTCCAGGGCATCATCCACAAGCCGCCTGCGCTCCCTCAGGTATTCCTCCATGTCCATGCTCAGTCTTCTCCTCCAGACCCTTCGGGCTCGGACTCCTCAGCCTCCGGTCCCTCGGGCTCAAATTCTCCATAAAGCGGCTCTCCACCTTGCTCGCCCACCAGCATCTCGATCCGCTGGCGCGTCTGATCCAGGTATTGCCGACAGGCCCGCACCAGCTTGACCCCTTCCTCAAAGGCCTGAAGGCTCTCTTCCAGAGGGATGTTTCCCTTCTCCAGCCGGGCCACAATTCTCTCCAGGTCCTTCATCGCCTTTTCAAATCTGAACCCTTGTCCTCCAAGTCCCCTGGATTTCTTCTCTTCCTTAGTCATGAGCAAACCCCTCTTTTTCGTCTTTTTTCGTCTCTTTCGTCTCTTTCGCCGGCGCGGGAATCTGTTATTGCAATTTATCCAACAGGGGCGCCAGTGCCATGACCGAGTCCGGGTTTACGCGTGCTCCCAGCAGGCGAAAGCCCCAGTGCAAATGAGAGGCGGTGGACCTTCCGGTCATTCCCGCCTGACCGATCACCTGTCCTTTCTCCACTTTGTCTCCCGGCTTGACCTTGTATTCGGAGAGATGAAAATACATGCTGTATATCCCTGAGCCGTGATCAATCACCACGCTCTTGCCTGAAAAGAAGCAATCCCGGACCATTACGATCCTTCCCGCGTTCGCGGCCCGGACAGCCTCTCCGGAAGCCGCGCGCAAGTCCTGCCCGGTGTGAGGGCTCTTTGGCTCCCCGTTGATGACCCTGCGTAGTCCGAATCCGCTTGTTACATCTCCGGGCACAGGCCGTTCAAAGCTTCCATTTAGAAATCTCTCATTGCTTTTCTGGCTCCAGATTTTTGAAAAGGCCGCGGAGTCATCCCTCACCCTCTTCAGCGCGGCTTCATCCAGCTCGGTCATCTTCCGCGGGAGTGTCAGGTGTTCCTCCGGAAACTCCCTGTCTCTGACAGGAATAATCACCTTGAATTTCCTGCGCACTCCTTCTGGAAAACCGATCTCCAGTGCAATCGGATACCTTCCCGGAACCATGTTCAGGTCTATTCCCAAAAGCGCGTACCAGACCTTTCCCTGCCTTGCCGGGAGAAAGGGAACATCTTTTCCGGCAAAGGTTCCCCGCACCTGGACCATGGTCTGCTCATTCATTTCTATGTAAATCAAGAAAGCCTCTCCTTGATGAAGTTCAGTCCTTCTCTCATCGCCGCCTGCGTAAATAGATACCGAGAGTTCCTCGGACTCGCAGGTGTTTGCGGCCACAAGCTGGCAAAGAAAAAGACAAAGGATGATTCCTCTTAAAAAGACACCCCTGGTCATCAGACTGTTCCCTCCGGGTCCATTTCTGCAGATTCTTCGGATTTGCCCCGCACCTCGCACTCCAGCTCGCCTCGCTTAAGGATCAGCTCAAGCCAGTCCCCTGTTTCCACCCTTTTTGCATCGCGTATTATCTCTTTTGAGTCCTTGCGCCGGGCAATGCTGTACCCGCGGGACAGGGTGGCGAGCGGGGACAGGGCATCCAGTCTCCCTGTCCGGCTTTCAAGCCCCTTCATTTCCCTCTCCATTTTCGCGGACATGGCCCCCTCAAGCGCGACATCCATTTTCGCGATCTGCATAACGGCCTCTTTATAATATACCTGTGGATGCTGAATGGAAAGGGCTCTTTCCAGATGCTGGAGCTTGCTTTCCCATGGAACAAGCCCGTTTCGGAGCGCCCTTTCTATTTTCCAGAGTTGATCATCAAGGATGAGCATTCCTTTTTCTATGTCCCTGCGCGGGTCTGGAAGAGACCGGGCGAGCCAGAGAATTCTCTCCCTGGCCTGTTCCTGCCCATTCAGGATGGTGCTGACCAGGCGTTCCTGTATATCCTGCACCATATCCTGCATATCTTGTTTTGCCGTGGTTACGAGTTCTGCGGCCGCAGTAGGGGTAGGAGTCCGCATGTCCGCGACGAAGTCCGCTATGGTGAAGTCAACCTCGTGGCCCACTGCCGAGAGCACTGGAATCCCGGACCGGGCAATGGCCCTGGCCAGCACCTCCTCATTGAATGCCCAGAGGTCTTCCAGGGAGCCGCCTCCGCGTGCAAGGATTATCAGCTCCAGAGGCCTTCTATCTTTGGGCCGCGAGATTTTCGGATTATTGGCCAGGTCAAGGGCTCCGGCCAACTCCTCTGCCGCGCCCTCGCCCTGCACGCGAGATGGGATGATCAGCACCTCGATTGGGGCCTGCTTGGACTTGATGACGCGGAGCATGTCCTGAATTGCGGCAGATGTGGGCGAGGTGATGATGGCTATCCGGACGGAGTATTCGGGCAGGGGTTTCTTTCTCCCCGGGTCGAACAGGCCATCCTTGTCAAGCTTTGCCTTTAGCTGTTCAAAGCGCACCTGGAGAGCCCCGATGCCCACCGGGTGCATCTGATCAAGGATCAGTTGATATTCCCCGCGTTGATCGTAAACACTTATCCTTCCTTTGCATACCACCTCCATGCCGTGCTCTGGCCGGAAACGAAGGTATATATTCTGAAACCTGAACATCACGGCGCGGAGCATGGCCTGCTCGTCCTTGAGTGTGAAATATAGATGTCCGGAACCCGGCTTACGGAGGCCTGAGATTTCGCCCTGAACCCAGACCTCGCTGAAACTGGTTTCAAGCTGGTCTCTTATCAGGCCTGTGATCTCCGCTACCCGGTAGATTTTTTTCCCGGAAAAAGTCTCCTGCCTGCTCACTGGACCATCTCCGATGCGGGCACGATCTGGTATCCTGCCGCGGCCAGTGCGGGCAGGGACTGCTCAAGCACCGCGATTGTCTCCGGGTATGGATGGCCTATGCCAATGGCCTCGCCATCCTCGTCAGCCCTGTTACAAAGCTCGATTATCTTGTGCCGGATAGCCCGCTTTTCCCGGATGTTGTCGAGAAAGACATTGCGCTCCGCCGAGGGAACGCCCATTTCCTGTGCAAGGATGAATCCGGATGTATCCTTTGTTGTGCGGGAGTCCACAAAGAATAGACCTCGCGAGCGAAGCACCCTTATCACTGGTCGCATGTGGTCAGGATCGGAGGTAAAAGCAGAGCCCATGTGATTGTTGATCCCGACTGCATGTGGAAGAGAATCCAGTGCCTGGTTCAGGGTGTTCTTGATCTCTTTAGAGTTCATGGAGAGCAAGAGCGCGCCCTGACCCGGGTCAACCGCTGGATACCCCGCAGGCTCCATTGGCATGTGGAGAATGACCTCTCTGCCTTTCCTGACAGCCATAGCTGATACATCCTGGCTGTATATTTGATATGGCAGGATCGAAATCGTGATCTCAAAGGGGATGTTCAGGATTCTGCGCGCTGAATCCAGGTTGTAGCCTAGGTCGTCAATGATGATGGCGATGCGGGAATAATTATGTGAGGATGCTGTGGGCACACGCGGCGGATTGAACACCGCTCCTGCAGAGCCTCCGGATTTCTGTATGAGGCTTGCGGAGAGCAGGGGCTTTTCACTACTGGCCCGAAGATAGACCGATCCGCGGGGATCATGCTCATGGTAATCAATTCGGACATCGAATCCGTGGTCTGTCCATAATCCGTGGATGATCTTTTCGGCCAGGATGATCTCGGTGTCTGTCAGGAGTTCGATACGAAGGTGCGGCCTTTCGCCATCCGGATGTGAGGTGTTTTCTATGGTCAGATCAAAGCGGCTGATGGCTGGCTCGTCCTCAAGCGCCTTTTCCGTCTCGATGATCACCAGCCTGATTTCTTCTTCGCTGATCTTGGCGGGTGTCGGGATAAGATGAAAATGCCGGCCAGCCCAGTAACTTGTTCCCGCGATAATCAGGGCGAGACAGATGAACCAGAAGAGTCTACGGGTTTTCGAGGAAGAAGGCTGTTTTCTTTTTTTTGCTTTTTTTTTCTGCCGGGCCATTCCCCCTACCGCGTGCTCTCAGATTTAACCTCGCTCTGGCTCAAGGCGCCCTTTTTCCTGAAAGTGCTTTGAAAGACCTCCCAGCTTTTTAGCAGGTCCAGGGCGCACTTCAATTGATAATCCTGTATCTCTGGACTTTCTTCAGGTGTTTCAGGTTCGGGCTTCATTGTCTCCGAGGGGGGCTCCTGTTTCCCGACATCCTCATGCTCAAAGTGGTGAATGAGGTCTTTTTCACGGATGAAATACCTTTGTTCGTCTTTCTTCCTGTTCAGGGCGGCCTGTTGTTCCGGGGACAGGGGTTCCACCCAGATGTCGGGCTTGATACCTTCCGCCTGGATGCTCCGCTCAGCGGGTGTGTAATAATAGGCGGTGGTGAGTTTCAGCCGGGAGCTATCCTTGAGCTTGAGCAGGGTTTGAACCGAGCCTTTACCAAATGTCTGGGTGCCGAGTATGACGGCGCGGCCGTGGTCCTGGAGTGCGCCGGCCACGATCTCGGAGGCGCTTGCCGAGCCGCCGTTTACGAGCACTATCATGGGGAAATCCTGATATGTTCCGGGCTTATGGGCATACCAGACATGGTTGTCGCCTTCGCTTCGGCCCCTGGTGCTTACGATAGTGCCTTCGCCGATGAAGAGGTCTGCGACTTTTACCGCCTGCTCGAGCGGTCCTCCGGGATTGATGCGGATATCCAGGATCAAGCCTTTCAAGCCCCCGGGAGTGTTTCCGAGCAGTTCTTCCATGCCGCGCCTCATATCTCTATCAGTGTTTTCGTTGAATGTTATCAATCTTATGTAACCGTATTTTTCCTCTATGCGCTCCACCTTTTTCACGCTTTTGATCTTGATGATATCCCTGATGATCTTGAATTCCTGGGATTCCTGCCAGCCCTCGCGCATAATGGTGATGGTTATGGGGGTTCCTTTCTTGCCGCGCATCCTGTGCACCGCCTCCATGAGGTCCATTCCATGAGTTGACTCCCCGTCAATTTTGATTATCCGGTCGTCAGGCTTGAGTCCTGCGTTCCATGCAGGCGTGTCTTCTATCGGTGCGATCACGGTAAGCTGGCCGTCTCTGATCCCGACCTCTATTCCGAGTCCGCCGAACCTTCCGGAGATTTCCACCTCAAAATCAGTGGCCATCTGTGGGGGAAGGTGGACACTGTGAGGGTCCAGGGCGGAGAGCATGCCCTTGATCGCGCCATAGATCAGCTCCTTGGCATCCATCTCCTTGACATACTTTGCCTGGACATCGCTCAGGACCTCGTTAAAGACCTCAAGGTATTCGTATGTGTCCCGGGCCACGGCCCTGGCGGTTTGCAGTCTGCCCATAAGAAAAATAGAGACAAAGGCCAAGACCATAATCAGGACCAGTATAGACAAGGTTCGAAACCAACCTGGCCTGGGGGATGAACTCATTTGAGACCTCCTTTGAAATTGTCCTTTCGCGAATTATACCAGCCCATGCCGGAATTTTCAATGTGATGTCCACAGCCCTACCATCCCCCGCCTGCTCCTCCACCTCCGAAACCGCCTCCGCCGAATCCTCCGAAGCCTCCGCCTCCGAATCCTCCGAAACCGCGGCCAGAGCCAGCAAGCCCGCCGATAAACAGGAAAGGCAGGATTCCCCTGGACCTGCGTCCGAAAAAGGGCGGCAGTAGAAAGAAGATGAGAAAGAGCAACCACAGCAAATTACCGAGGTTGAAGGCCGGTTGCACTGAATGAGGCCTCGGAACCGGCGATGGCGCTCCGGTCAGGCTAACACCCGCATCCTCTGCTATCACCCCGGCCATAGCAAGTGTCCCGTTGAAAATTCCGGCAGAGAAATTTCCCTCACGGAAATACGGTGTCACATAGCTATCCCTGATCCGGCCTACCTTGGCATCCGGCAGAATCCCCTCCAGGCCGTATCCGGTCAGGATGTAAAGCCTTTTATCCTTGACCGCGACCACGAAGACTACTCCATTGTCCTTGCCTTCCTGGCCCGGCTTCCACTTATCCGCCACGGCCAGGGCATAATCAAAGATGTCGTAGGGATTTGTGGTCTCCACGGTAAGAACAGCTATCTCGGCCGTGGTCTTCTCGTTTAGCTCATCAAGCAATGCAGAGAGCCTGGCCTCGGTTCCTTGATCAATCACGCCCGCATAATCATTGACAAAGCCTTTTGCCTCTGGCACGCGTATGTCCCCTGTCGAGGCCTGTGATGCCAGAACGAAAAGCACAAGCGCTACCCCTGCGCGTCTCAATTCTCTCCTCCGGATTTATCCTCCTGGAGCTCATCCACTGCCTGGGCAAGAGCCCGCGTCTCGGCAAGATACTCCGCCATCAGTGCATCACGCTGGTTTTTGCCGAGTCGCATCTTCTTGCCCTTCATCTTTAATATCTTGCGAAAACTTTTCAGCTCAACCCCAAGCCTGTTCTCTGCCCTAGCGATCACCTCCTCGGGAGAGCTTCCCTCGGATTGATCGCCTAGCAAAGGAAGGAGATTTCTTAAAACCACCATAAAAGACTTGAGAGACCCCTGGAGTAAAAACTCTATCCGTGTCCGCTTGTTCTGCGCATCAAGGCAGGCCTCGCGAAGAAGAAGGAGCTTGCGTTTCAGCTCAGCCTCGCACTGTAGCCTGAGGTCTGCGGGAGCGATTACCAGGTCTGCGAGCGGGTCATTGCCGGAGACGACCCTGTAGGCGGTCTTCATCTCGCTGAACTCAAGGGGAAACACATCAAGTGACCGGCGGATGTAATGCTCATCCACGACCAAAGGGGTGGAGATTCGCTTGCGCCAGAAATGTCTGACCTTGCCTGCCAGACTCGCAAGCACCTGGAAATCCAGGTTGTCCACCACCACCATGAAATTGAGGTCTGAGCGACCTGGAATAAAGTCTCCGCGCACCGCGCTCCCGTAAAGGACCACGGATTTGAGCCTTTGCCCAAGCGCGTTTTGCAATTCGCCTGTAAACCTTTCAATCAAGGTTTCCCTGCGACGATCAAGACCAGCCATCTTGGCCTCCCTTCACTGTAGTTTCTGAATTCAGGATAGCAGATCACACCGTAGTTGTAAAACCACGCGGCCCCCTCGGTGCATCGGCAATTAACATGGTTCCTTTGTGCGTGGGTGTGCGACATAAATGGTGACTATCCATGAAATATACGGCTCCTCTTGAGAATCTGTGGGTAATTGGGTAATAGTGACCATTACCGGAATTTTATCCCTGGATCAGTTCTTT
>Ga0190359_1002271_pt1 | contig 11530 bp, 10 predicted proteins | sample 48721823_MG_FD_161269 | JGI IMG/M metagenome (GOLD analysis project Ga0190359, IMG submission 161269) | Hydrothermal vent microbial mat bacterial communities from Southern Trench, Guaymas Basin, Mexico - 4872-18-2-3_MG | ecosystem: Environmental > Aquatic > Marine > Hydrothermal vents >...
CCAGGGATAAAATTCCGGTAGTGGTCACTATTACCCAATTACCCACAGATTCTCAAGAGGAGCCGTATATTTCACGGATAGTCACCATTTATGTCGCACACCCCCAATTTCATTACCCCCTTCCTATGAGCGAGGATTTGGGGTATATTGAGTGTTAATTATTTATTAACAAAAGGAGTTAATGGTGTCCACTGAAAAGCGCATAACCGGCTCAAGCCCCCCTGATAAAAATTCCGTGCGTGATGCCGTGAACAATTCTCCATATTACATCCACATCGGGATGAGGCTTGTTGAATTCACGGAGCAAGGTTCCAGGATGGAGCTTGTGGTAAAGCCCGAGCATAAGAATATCTGGAACACCGCACACGGCGGGGTGCTTGCCAGCCTGCTGGATTCAGCCTGCGGGCTGGCCACGGTCCCGGTGATGGAGGGCAACGAAACCACGGTCACCCAGGACCTGCACATCAAATACATGGCCCCGCTACGCGAAGGGATTATAACAGCGTATGGCAAGATTGTTCATAAGGGCAAAGGATCAATCGTGACCGAGGCCGAGGCCTTTAACGAGGACGGAATTCTTGTGGGAAAGGGCTATGCGACCCACAGGACCCATCAAACCCGGAAAAATGAAGGAGAGAAATAATGCTGAAACTGGATTTAATTCTTCTTTTATCTTTTGTAACCATGATTACAAGCTTTGCGGCCGGGGCTGAACCTCCACGGCCTGAGCATCCTAGGCCTGACCTGATACGGGATGCCTGGCAGAACCTTAACGGGGAATGGTTTTTCCAGGAGGACCCGGAAGACCGAGGTGAGGCTGATGAATGGTTTTCGCGAGAGAGAATTGGAATTGAAAAAGGAGAAAAATCAGGAAAAATCATTGTGCCGTTTGAAATCGAGTCTCGCTTAAGTGGGATAGCCCGTGAGAATCCCAGCGAGGTGTTCTGGTATTTAAAGCGGTTTGAGCTCTCGGAGGAGCTAAATGGCCGGCGGGTAATTCTGCACTTCGGCGCGGTTGACTACCATGCAAAGGTCTGGCTGAACGGGGACTACCTTGGCGAGCACAAGGGCGGGTATACGGCTTTCTGCTTTGATGTCACGAGCAATCTGAAACCGGGGGAGAATCGGCTGGCTGTCCGGGTGTTTGATTCCAAGAGCGTTCAGCAGGTGCGCGGCAAGCAGACCTGGAAGGACCAAGGATGGGGAATCATGTACACTGCTGTCTCGGGCATCTGGCAGACGGTCTGGCTCGAGGCCGTGGGGCCTGTATATATAATAAGGTATGAGATATGGCCGGAGCTGAATAAGGGTCAGGTCAGGGTCAGGGTCTTTACGGATAGGCCCGAGCAGGGAAATTTTCTTTCCGTAACTATAAAGGACCCGCAAGGCGCGTTGATAAAATGCCCGGATAAAGTGGGGCTTGAGTCCACGGTTACAGAATTGATCTGGAGGGTTGAAAACCCTCAATTATGGTCCCCGGATGAGCCCAACCTTTATGACCTTGAATTCCAGATAACTGACAGCCAGGGCAAGGTGATTGACAGGGTGGCCGGCTATGCGGGCCTTCGCACCATTGATGTCCGGGATGGCGAGGTGCTTCTCAATGGAAAGCCAATATACCAGAAGCTCCTCCTTGTGCAGGGATATTACCCTCCCGGGGTCTATTCGCCTGCCAGCGACGAGGCCTTCCGTAAGGATGTGGAGGCAGCGAAGCTCATGGGCTTCAACGGCGCACGCATCCACCAGAAGATCGAGGACCCGCGGTATTATTACTGGTGCGACAGGCTCGGATTCCTTATATGGGAAGAGATGCCGGGCTTCATGTTCTGGAAGATCAACCAGATTCCGAAGCGCTCAAGCCGGGCACAGTTTCAAAACGAGATGAGTGAGATGATCCAGCGGGACTTCAACCACCCTTCCGTGATCGTGTGGACCATATTTAATGAGACCTGGGGTCTCATGGATGCAGTCTGGAATCCGGTTGCCCGGAGATGGTGGCTTGAGTGCGTGCGGCTTTGCAAGGACATTGATCCCACCAGGCTGATTGTGGATAATTCGGGCTGGCTTCATAGAAAGACCGACATCCTCGATGTACACCATTACATCCCGACAGTAGAAAAATCGGAGGAATTTTATAAGACACTTGAAAAGCCTTCCTGGGGCATTTTGCGTAATATTCCCAATATAGCAAGGGGGGTACTGACAATGCCTCCGCTCTTCTGGGGCACGAAATACAAGGGCCAGCCAATCATCATCTCGGAGTATGGAGGCTTCGGATTCTACAAGACAGAGGACCGGTCGCTCCTGGACAACTACCGCTCCTATACCCAGGCCATCGGCCAATACCCCTATATAAAAGGATACTGCTACACCCAGCAGTATGATGTGGAGCAGGAGCAAAACGGACTCCAGACCCAAGACCGCAAATTCAAACTCCCGCCGGAGGATATTAAGAAAATAAATGATTCGATAAAAAGGTGAACCGAACCGCAAGTCTCAGGCCTCAAGTCTCAAGCCTATTTTCACCGCAAATCCTACAGATCCGGAGGGTCCTACAGATGCGTAGCAGACGCAAAGGGCGCAAAGAAAAAAATATTTATCCACAGATTACGCAGATCGAAGATCCGTAGGATAAACGCAGATTCTCTTTGAACTTTGAACATTGAAGCCCTGATCCCAATTCGCACCAATTCGCATTCTTTTTCATTTTCTAGCCACATTTTGATAATTAGGTATGGTGTCCCCATAATTCAATCTACTTCCGGTTCGAAGTTGACATCCATGTTCATGGCTTCGGCAATTTCTTCGAGGTCTCGTCTGAGGTCTGCGATTTTGATGGTTGCGGGCACTGAGAGCACACATCTCATAGAGAAGATGGGCGTTCCGGATACCGGTGCTGAGCCAGTATGGGTTTCCAGGGATTCTATGTTGATCTGGTTTGCGTGGAGAATTTTTGTGATCTCGTGTACTATCCCGGGATGATCCATTCCCGTGGCATGAAGATGAAAGGGCATGGCCGGGGCCTGGGTACCTTTACTCGGTGTCTCGGTCTGCTTGAGGCTGAATGCCAGACCCGTGTTCTTTTCCAGTTCAGGAAGGCTTTTCCGAATTGCCTTTACCGAGGACTCCTCTCCGGAAGCCAGTAGTATCAGGGCGAATTCACCTCCCAGCACCGCCATGCGCGAGTCCTCTATATTCAGGTTCCGCAAGGCCAGGAACGAAGCAACATCATCCACGAGCCCTGTCCGGTCAGGCCCTATCCCGGAAAGCACCATAAATTTTTTCATTGCTATATCTCCGCCGGGTTTTTCACCAGTCTATAAGATTCCGCACAAATTGACAAGCAGGCGATTTTTTTGGTTTAATATCTAAGCAAGGCGGCAGGGGACCTGAGATGAATTGCTATCGGCATCCGGAGCGCGAGGCCAGGCGGCGGTGTTATTTTTGTCGCAAGCCTATCTGCCCGTCCTGTCAGATCACGCTTTCCCACCATATCTTTTGCTCCGAGGTCTGCCACACATCCTGGCAGAGGGCTGAGGCGGAAAAGAAGAATCTCAAAAAGCAGGAGAAGAAGCCCACCACTGCGGACAGGGTTGTTGTGCTCCAGAAGCAAACTGAAAGGCTTGCCCGGGCTGTCATCTCATTGGGCCAGCGGCTTGATAGTATTGAAGGGAAAAAGAAAAGGGGAAGAAAGCCTGGCCGGGCTCGGGTTATTGGCATCTCCACCATGCTTATGCTTGCAATAGTCGGGAGTCTTGCCGGAGGCCTTGTGTGGTATAGAAGCAATCATTCTGCAAATCCCGGGGTTGCTGATTTTGAAAACCCTTTATCTTTAGAGGACTCGTCGTATTTCTCAAACCCTCCGACCCTTGAGCTGGCCATGAAGAATATCGAGCTTACGAACTCCTGCTTTGCTCTTTACGGCGAGGCCCCTGGAGCGAGCCAGGTTATCCTCTTTCTCAACGGCCAGGCTGTGGCGACTGCGGCGCCGGACCACGGCAGTTTTTCCTTTCAGGATGTAAAGCTGAAACCCGGGGCGAATTTGATACAGGTGGCTGGCGAGGATGATGATGGGCATCGCTTATATTCATTGGGCAGATTAATAGAAAGGATAAGCCGGAAGATCGCAAAGGTACCGAAGCTACCCGCTCTCAATTACATGCGTGGACATAGGAAGCGCATGGAGCTGGCCCTGACCTTTGATGCCGGTGCCGAGGCCAATTACGCGGGAAAAATTCTCGACATTCTCAGTGAAAAAAACATCAAGACCACGCTTTTTCTCACCGGGCAGTTCATCGAGAAATACCCTGAGATAGTCCGGCGGATTGTGGCAGACGGGCACGAGGCTGGAAATCACACTTACTCGCATCCTCACCTCACCACCTATAATCAGAACCACCGTCATTATACCCTGCGAGGTATCACCAGGGAGTTCTTGCAGGCTGAACTGACCAGGACCGCGGAGCTCTTCACCGCGGCGACCGGGGAGAAGATGAAGGGCTGGTGGCGGGCTCCTTATGGCGAGCAGAACGCCCAGTTGAGGCGCTGGGCAGAGGAAGTCGGATTCAAGCATGTGGACTGGACACGCGGTCCGGGACGCAAGAATTACGACATCCTGGATTGGGTCTCGGATGAGCGCTCGAAGCATTACCTGACTGCGGATGAGCTTTACAAGCGCTTTGTCAACCTGGATGACGGGGTTCCCGGAAAGGCTAATGGCGGGATAATCCTCATGCACCTGTCCACGGACCGGAAAAAGGATTTCCCACATTTGACCCTGCCGGATGCCATTGACGCCATGCGCGAGAAGGGCTACCGCTTCGTCAGCGTCTCCCAGATGTTTCCCGAATAGAATAGATGCTTCCTGTTTTCTAAAGTAAATCGAAGCGTCTCTATTTCTTTTTCTCTCGCAAATCCTTGAGCGCGGGCAGTGCTCCGAGCCCGTCTGCTTTCTCCACGGCCCGGTTCACGGCCTGGGCCACGGCGGAGGCCGCAAGAATACCTAGCTGGTTGATCTCGCCATTCCTATCGCCGGCGCTTATTGCAAAGACCACATCCCCGTCAAAGGTGCTGTGCACCGGTGACAGGGTTCTTGCAAGCCCTGCCTGTGCCATTTGCGCCAGCTTTGCGGCCTGCGGCTTTGAAAGATTTGCGTCCGTGGCCACAACCGCGAGATTGGTGTTCTCGCCAAGACCGATCTCCGGGGCTTTCTTCATTTTCGCCAGAGCCTGTGCTACATCCAGGAATTTTCCTGTCTCCGGGTCCCGACATCCTGCCAGGATTTTGCCTGTCCGGAAGTCAAGCACATCCCCGAAATTATTTACCACCACCAGGGCCGCCACCCTTGTCCCGTCCAGTGTCTCCATGCAGTATGAGCCAACACCTGACTTCATGGCCCCGGTCTGAAGAAGGAGCTTACCCACTGTTGCGCCTGTGCCAACACCCACACTCCCTTCCTCCACCGGCCCCTCGGATGCGGCCCGGCATGACCGGTATCCCATTGGGGCGTCCGGTCTGACCTTTTTGTCCTTGAAGCTCAAGTCAAAGATGATCGCGGCAGGCACGATCGGCACCACGGCCACGCTGGTCTGGTATCCTATCCCGCGTTCCTCAAGCCAGCGCATTACGCCATCAGCGGCGCCCAGGCCATACGCGCTTCCCCCGGCCAGGCATATCGCATGTAAGCGCTCTGCGCTGTGCATCGGGTTCAGGGTGAGCAACTCGCGGCTCCCGGTGGCTGTGCCGCAAACATCAACTCCACCCACAACACCCTCTTCGCAAAGCACCACTGTGCAACCGGTCCCGTGTTCAATATCCGAGGCATGTCCGACCTTGATTCCTGGGATAGCTGTCAGGGTATTATTCATCTGGTTTCTTTCAATCCAGCTCCTGGATGAGCTTATTGATCTCCTGTGAGAATGTGAGGTTCTCGTTGGTTACCCGCAGTCTCTCGCACAGGACCTCGGAGAAGGACTTGTAGAATTTCCGCTCTATCTCGGTATTTCCGGCAATGAGGTTTCTGAAGTCCGCGCGCTTTATAACGATGCATTCCGTGTCCTCGTGAGCGACCACCGTGGCTGACCGGGGAGCGCGATCCACCAGGGAGATCTCTCCGAAATATTCGCCCGGTTTGAGCAGGGCCAGGGTGTGATCTTCGCCAAAGGAATCTATCTTGACTATCCTCACCCTGCCTTTCTTGATGATGAAAAGCGCATCCCCCTTGGCCCTTTCCTTGAAGATGACATGGTCCTTTTTATAACGCTCGCGGTGGGCCACCATGCTTACGCTTGCGAGTTCCGTGGACTTGAAATTTCTGAACAGTGGAATCTTCTTAAGCAGGTTTACATCTTCCATTGTCTCATCCTTTCAAGACAGCCCGCGGGACCATGCGCGCCACGGCCTTTGCCAGGTTGGCCCCGATAACGGTCTCAATCACCACATCAATATCCTTGTAAGCGGCAGGAGCCTCTTCCTTGATGGAACCCCGGTCCTCGCATATCAGGTATACCCCTTCCATGCTCTTGGAGAATTTCTGGTCCGAGACTGCGGCTTCTCTTTTTTTCCTGCCGCGCTTTCCGCGCTTTCCCGCGGCCTGTGTGCGGCTCATCACCCTGCCTGCGCCATGGTTGACACTGAACATGGTCCGGGCGCCATCGGGAATCCCTATCAAGAGATAGCTTGCCGTGCCCATGGACCCGGGGATAAGCACAGGCTGGCCCGTATCAGCGAAGACCGATCCCTTCATGTGCTCGGCATCAAATGCCCTGGTTGCGCCCTTGCGATGAATGAGAAGGAGCTTTCCCCCATGCCGCTCGAACTTGGCTATGTTGTGAGCTACATCATATATCAAGTGCATGGGCATGTCATCATAATAGTGCCTGAAATTATGCTTGACCAGCACGGCCATGAGGTGCCGGTTGGCAAACGCGAAGTTTGCCGCGGCGTGCATTGCCCCGAGGTAACTCTGTCCTTCCTTGCTTTGGATAGGGAGGAAGCAGAGGTTGTTGTTTGGCTGGCCCCCTCCGTGGCTGTCATCATAGGCGCGGGCAAGGCGCATGTAATCATCTCCCACCTGGTGTCCGAGTCCGCGAGAGCCGGAGTGGATCATGACAACGGCCTGGCCCTCAAAGAGGTTGAATCTTTGAGCAAGGGCATGGTCGTAAATTCGCATGACCTCTTGAATCTCTATGAAGTGATTGCCCCCGCCAAGTGTTGCGAGTTGATCCTTTCCTCGCTCTACGGCCCGGTCAGAAACCGCGGATCGGTCTCCATCCATACAACCCTGATCCTCGATGCGGTCAAGCAAGGGCCGCTCCTCTTCATCGTCCCAGAACTCCCAGGCCCGTGCGCCGGAGTGTTTGATCTCGAAGAGTGCCCTCACTCCCCCCTCAAGCACTGCCACGAAATCATCCCGTGATAATCGAACATTCTTCTTGCCCTCCCCGAGCGGGATGTCGCGGTGAATGCTTTCCGCTATCAGCTTGAGGTCAAGCTCTTTCGCCCGGAGAGGAGTTGTGAGAAGCCGCATTCCGCAGTTGATGTCATAGCCTACCGCGGCCGGGACTACATGATCCCGGAGCGCGACCACACAGCCGATGGGCACGCCGTAGCCCTGGTGGATGTCGGGCATGCCCAGGGCCGCCTCCACTCCGGGCAGAGCGCAGGCCGCTTTTAGTTGCTCCACTGCAGTCTCTTCCAGCCGGATTTCCTCCCGGGCGAATATCCGGGCCGGGATTTTCATCTCCCCGGAAGCCGGGATCAAGACCTCGTTCTCGTTCACCCTTTGCGGGGCCAGTGCTTCAATTTTCAATTAGTGGCCTCGTTTTTTAAAAGATAAAGACAGGGTTTCATGTTTTTTCCATTCGAGTCTCTGTCATTCTCCGGCCTGGCCTGCTGGTCCTTCAACGCGGAATCTTTTCATCAAGAGTAAAGGGTGTCTTGTTCCTGCCCGGATGAGCGCTCGAATTATCTGGGCTCCTCGCTGGATATTCCTGCTTTGCAATTTTTCGCCCCCCTCGCCGTTCTCGCCGTTCTCGCCGTTTTCGCCGTTCTCGCCGGAGGCCATGGCCAGAATTTGTGACAGGTGGTATATGGGGAGTTTGCTTCTTTGCGCGGCAAGCCCGACTGAAAGAATAAACAGGCACCCGGTGCAGTGCGTCACCAGTGCATCCGCGCCGGTCTCCCTGGCCTGCCTGAGCCTTTTTCCTATGCCCTGAAAAATATCCACCACGCTGAAGCGGCCTGCGCCTGCGCCGAAGCCACAGCAGAGGGAGTGCTCGCGGTTGTTTTTCATCTCAACTATCCTGACGCCGGTGAGGCTTAGAATCTCTCTTGCGCGGTCAAAGAACTCTGATCCGAGAGCCTTGGACCAGCAGGAGTCCTGGAGGGTAACGGTCATGTCGAGCTTTCTCTTTATTTCGATCTCGCCGCTTTTTATCCGGTCAAGAAGCCAGGTTTCCAGGTCAATCACTTCCAGGTCGAACTCGATTCCGAATGTCCGGGGGAATATCTTCTTAAGCATGGCATACTCGGCCGCGTAGAAAGGGATCACTTTTTTAATACCCATTTTCTGGAAACGGTCCTTGACCATCATCCCGATTTTTTCTACGAGGTCAAACAGGCCGAGCTGGTAGTAAAGCGCGCCGCTTGTCCAGAATTCCTCGGTCCCGATTATCTCGACATCCTTGAACAGCTTTAGATCGAGCAGGTAGGGGAAAAGGCATGTCATAGTGCCGGTAAAAAGCACCTCGGAGCCTTTCGGAGGTTTAGCCCATGAGTCCAGGCTTTTTTTCTCGTGTTCGGAAAGATAGGGTCTCAGGTTTCGCCACAAACTCAGAGGCTCGCTCGGCATAACCACGCGGGCAAGGCCTGGCAGGCCTTTATCCTGGTATCTCTCAAACCATCGCCACAGGATAAGCTCGTATGGCAGAAGCCCTGACTTGCAAAAAAGGTTACAACTAAAGCAGGATGTGCAATGCTCGATAACAGCCTCAAGGTTTCGGCCCTGGATAAGGTTCTCTATCTCGCGCTTAGAGCCCTCTTTATCAAGATCAAAGACCGGACATTCCGCCAGGCACTCCCCGCACCTGTCACAGCTATCCGGATCGAATATCTCACGCCCCTTCCATTGCACCGCATCCATCGCGACCCCCTTACAGCCCTTTTTGATACCATTCTTTCGCGACTCTTGCAAATATCTTGAAGCTTGATAGTCTTTATAATCAAGTCGGATCGCTTTCATGGAGACAGAGGATGAACTGGCTTCAACTTGCCTATGAATATGGAGTGGGAGGGCTTTTCTTCTTCATCACCGTGTATCTTTGTTTTCGCGAGGGATGCTCAAGCCTTGATCACCCGGTTGAAAGGCGGACCTTCTGGATTCTGCTCCTGGGCTATATAGGGTATCTTGGAGTCCATGTAATCTGGATACTCCTGGTGCGGCAGTAAAAGGGGAAAGTAATGACAGAGGTTCACGGCACACCGCTGGATTACGGGATCATCTTTTTTTACTTCTTGTTCGTCCTGGGCTTCGGCAGTATCTTCGGCCGTTATACTCGCTCTACGCGGGACTTCTTCTTCTCAGGCCAGCGTTTCTCCTGGTGGCTGATAGCTTTCTCATGCATCGCGACAGTGGTCGGGTCTTATTCCTTCATCAAGTACTCAAGTCGCGGCTTTGTGTACGGGCTTTCATCTAGCATGACATATCTCAATGACTGGTTCGTTGCGCCGCTCTTCATGCTCGGCTGGCTACCTATCATCTACTTCTCAAGGGTTTCCTCTATTCCGGAATACTTTGAAAAACGCTTCAACCGGCCGGCCCGGATCATGGCCATAATTTTCATCATGCTCTACATGGTGGGCTATATCGGGATCAACTTCTACACGCTCGGGGTGGCGCTCAAGGCTGTGCTGGGAGACATCGGGGTGGAGAGCGTTCGGCAGGCTTTCCATATTCCGCCTGAGTTTTACCAGAGCCTGGGCGGGCATGCATTCGCCTGGGCCGTGGTCATAGCGATAATCTGCGCCATCTATGTCACTGCCGGAGGCCAGACCGCTGTTATCATGACGGACCTGCTTCAGGGCTTCCTGCTACTTATTGCCGGGTTTGCACTCCTGTTTCTCGGTGTATATTACCTCGGGGGCTGGGAGCGCTTCTGGAGCGGACTGCCTGTAACCCACCGTCTGCCCTTCTCATCCTTTAACTCGGACCCTGCCTTTCCCCATGTGGGCATCTTCTGGCAAGACCTGTTTGGAAGTACCATGGCCTTTTATTTCGTAAACCAGGGTCTGATCATGCGGTTTCTCGCCTGCAAGAGCGTGAAGGATGGCCGAAAGGCTGTCATAGCCGTTATCCTGGTATTGATGCCCCTTGCGGCTATTGCGGTAAGCAGTGCTGGCTGGATCGGCAGGGCCATGGCCAGCTTCGGCATCATCCCCCAGGATACGGATCCCAAGAAGATATTTGTGATCGTGAGCGAGCTTGTCACAAGGCCCGGCATCTTCGGCCTGATCCTGGCCGCGCTCACAGCCGCCCTGATGAGCACGGTTGACACCCTGATCAACGCGGTCTCGGCCATTGCCGTAAACGACATCTGGAGGCCATTCGTGGTCAAGAACCGTGATGATCGCTACTACCTGAAGTGGGCGCGTATCTTCTCGTTGTTCTTTGCCCTGCTCGGACTCTGTCTTGTCCCGCTTTACGCATCCTTCAAATCAATATACGAGGCACACGCCGCGTTTACCGCGGCCTCTACCCCGCCGTTGATCGTGGCAGTTATCCTGGGCATGACCTGGAAGAGATATACCCCCTGGGCCGCGTTCTGGACTTTGCTCGGCGGCGGCATGGCCGTGGCCATCTCCATCAAGTGGCCTGTCCTGATCTATCCCTTCTTGCACGGCATACCTACACCGGGAGGCTTCATCTACATGCGCGCTCTATACGGGCTCATTACCTCCGGAGCCATCGCCGTGATAGTTACATACCTGACCAGGCCCAAGCTCGATAGCGAGCTTACCGGATATATCATCAGCACCATCGCGCGCGCCAAGGAACTCTTCAAGGGCGGCCCTCCAAACGACCGGGAGCCGGGTAAAAAGATGCTTCTCACATTATGCGAAGCCGAGACCGAGGAAGGCATACTTGATCCAAAGGCCATGGATGCTATGAAGGCCAGGCCGGGGGACCTGATCTATGTCAATGACCGGCGTTGGTGGACTGGTGGACTGCGCTCCATACATGTCAAGGCAGGAGAGCCTGAGGCCAGGTCCGGCGAGATACTGTTGTCCCGGTCAAAGATCGAGGAATCGCGTCTTCGTCCGGGTGAGAAGGTGCGGGTGGAAAAAATCTTCTAACCTTTCTCCCTCCGCGGTATCCCCTCCGGCATCCCGTTTTGATTCTATTGCGGAAAAAAGATAAGATGCAGGTCATGAAAAGCGATCGGGCCGCCTTGATCCTGGTTTTTATCCTCTCATTCGTGCTCCTATTCATGGAGATGATAGAGCCCAAGCTCTTTCAGTTCATGCGGATATA
>Ga0190359_1002273_pt1 | contig 11519 bp, 12 predicted proteins | sample 48721823_MG_FD_161269 | JGI IMG/M metagenome (GOLD analysis project Ga0190359, IMG submission 161269) | Hydrothermal vent microbial mat bacterial communities from Southern Trench, Guaymas Basin, Mexico - 4872-18-2-3_MG | ecosystem: Environmental > Aquatic > Marine > Hydrothermal vents >...
CCATCGCAATAAAAACCTGCAATAGCAGTACCGTTTGTCGTATCACTATCATAGGTTACAAGCCCGCTATTATTCAAGACACAGGTTCCAAAATCTACGCTATCATCTGTTAAAGTTATACTGGTACTCTCATTGACCTGAAAAGTGACCGTACCAACATCAGTAGTGGCAAAACCGGTTATTCCACCTATCATTGACAGTTTGTTCAAACTGATTAAAGTGCTGCCAATAGAGACAACGATTGCCGCAACAAGCATAACAACTAACCCTTGATTTAATTTTTCGTTATTCATTCTTTTCTCACCCCAAATCTAACATTACCCTGATAATGTACAGGTTTTTCCTTCATATCTTCAGCTCTTGCTACCGAAAAAGTAACCCTGCCTGTAGTTTTATCTTCTAAAACCCTTTCTCTCATAATTCTGTTTGCTTCACTCACTACAAAAAGTGTGCTTACTATAGAAATTATAATCAACAGGGTTGCCAAAACCAAGACTACATTTTTATTTGTTGTCATTTTGAGTTAAATACATAAACATTTCTTTATAAATTTTTCTGTTGCGATTCATCAATTGGAACTATAACTGCAATAAGAAAAACTAGAATCCTTTTTAAACAATGTTAATAAACTATGTTAAAAAAGTATTTATGTAATATGAATAGATTTTTAAAAATCAAAAATCAAAAGATTTTTCATGACAAACGTTTTCATTACATTTGAAGGGATTGATGGAAGCGGCAAGGATACATTAATAGAGCATTGCATCCATTTAATAAAAAGCAGGCCAGAAGTTTTTGGCGATAAGTACAGCAACATTTGGATAACGCGGGAACCAACAAAAATCACTTGTGCTGGCAAAAAGCTCGCCCAAAAATTAAAACACGGCTTCGCATCAAAGTTCGAAGCAGCGCAGCTATTTGTTGAAGACAGGATTGAACATTCAAATATAATTAAACAAATTTTACCGTATTCTCACGTTCTCTGCTCACGGTATGACTTATCAACATTAGCTTACCAGAAAACACAGGGACTTGATTTTGAAGAATTATATAATATGCACAGATATAATGAGTCAAAAGGCACTCTAATTCCAAACCTGACCATATACATTAAAACCGATCCACATATTGCATTTAAAAGAATTCATAAACGAAATGAAAATAGAAATGAAAACAGAGAAATTTTTGAAACCCTGGATTTTCAAATTGAGCTTTCAAAGAATTACGATTTTGTCATAGAGAAGCTGAGAAAAAGGGGCAGGGAAGTAATCACGATAAACGGGAATACGGAACTGGAAGAAGTCAAAAAAGAACTTAGAAAAGCATTAATAAAAGTCCAACATAAAATTACAAAAAAGCATTAATTTTTAATTCTTTTGGATTTAATTCTGAAAGACGCTATCAAAACTAATAGTACTATAAAAAGAATGTACATTATTACTTTATAATTAGCGCTTTTTGTTTCTGTTAAGGACAATTCTCTGGTCTCAGAAACTATTTGTTCACCTTGTTTGACGTAAAAGATTATTGAAAAATTGTTCTGCACTGGAAAGGTTAACGGAATCAACAACGTTGTGGTTTTGCTCTCAAGAGGTTTTAATTCTGGTAGATAGAATGAATTAGTTTTAGTTTTTCTCCCGTTGGATTGCACTTCATAAAACACCTGCATTGGATTAAGATTCTCTGACAACCGGTTCTTAAACGCGACTAACAACTCAACAGATTTCTCATCTTTGTTAATCAAGGAAACAGAAAGATTGTAGGGGAATTTAGGAATTTTCAATAAGGTGCTTTTATTTAACTCATAATCATTACAAACTAATGAGGTTTCAACAGCAATCTGTTGCGCGTTGGAAGGAAAATCGTTAATATTTAAAGCAAAAGACCTCTGTTCTTGAGAGAACATTACGGGAATCTGAAAAGACTTTTTTAATAACTGTTGCTTAGTCTGATAATCTTTCATCCCAACCTCAAGCGAGCAATCAAACAAGTCCTGCCCCTTGTTAAAGATAAAGACAATTACTTGTTGATTGTCCAATTTTTGCTTAATCTCGGCAAACATATCTGGATAAGGGACTATGACGATTATCTTTGCCACGATAGATATCTGCGCAGAAATGCCCTCAGTTTCTGACAAGATTTTCTGGGTGAAAACTATGGGAAAAATGTGAGTGCCTGGTTGCGCTGCCAAATCTTTAACATAAAAAACATAATTAACTTTTTGTTGACTGTCTTGAGACCTGAACGAAAACGAGCTTTTATCAAAAGCGATGTACTGTGAAAGCGAATCATTATACGAAATTGAAACGATGTTGTTCTCATCTACTGAATCAAAGATGATGAAAGAGCCCTCAAATGTGGAATCGTTCGCATTATCAAGATAATATACTTTTTCCGATGGAAGAACAGATAACGAAAACGAAATAGATGGGAAAAATATCACTAGAATTGTTAATGTGATTAATACGAAAACAAATATTCTCTTCGAATTGGATTCATTTAGAGTTTTTTTGTCCATTTTTCATATTTAATTTTGATGATTCTTTCAGAATGAAAATAGCGTTTTTTACGAATTGAGAATTCGGAACAATGATGATTTCATTGTCCTGAGTTCTCAATCTTGTTTCAAGCAGGTCTATGTGTTCTATTTGACCAGTCACATCCTTAATCCTGACAAATTTGCCTTCACTTACGCTTTTCTTTGAAAGGATATAAATGCCCGCAGTCAAATTTGGAAGGAAATCCTTTATGGAAAGCGCAACGAAGATTATAATTAGAATAAAAATAAACCCAGAAATTATATTAATTATCACACTTGCAATACCCATCACATTTAAACCCAAAGCTACGAAAATAAGTGCCACGACAAACGACGCTACCAGAGAAATGCCTTCTTCAAGTTTGATATCAAAATTCGTTATCGTTGAGAAAAATTTGTTAAGATTAAACTTCGATAGGAAATTTCTAAGGAGATTGTTTGTGATTTTAGCGAGCAATAATCCAAACAAAATTAGGAAAACTCCTATTGAAAAATTGCTGATTGCCAGTGCAAAGTTCATTTTATCAACCTACAAAATCTACAGATTTTACCATTAGTGGGATAACCACATTCCTCACAAAAATTCATCAATTCTGAGGTTTGTTTGTTATATTCTTGTTTGATATTATTGATTGATTTTATAAAGTTTATTTTTTTTGATTTATTCTCAAAAAAGATATTAAATTTCTTTTTCATTTTAAGTTGAGTACTGGCGAAACTGCGGGGGCATTCTATGTTCGTAAAAGGAACAGCATTTGCAATGCAAAATATCATGCTTTCTTTTTCAGTAAGATAATACAAAGGTTTAAGTCTGCCTATGAGTTTTAATTCTTTTCTCGTTTCGGTCATTTTACCCGAACGCAATAGATATTCGGTATTTCTGTTAAGCAAATTGTTCATAACAAAGAATAATTCATCATCAAGGTTGTGACCTGTAATTATGTAATCAAAACCATTTTCAAAAGCAAATTTATTAATCAGGTATCTTTTAAAAGTACCACATACCGAGCAAGCATAATTTTCATCAAAATTGTCAATGTTTTTATGATAAAGTTTAGGCACATCTATAATATTAAGTTTTAACCTTAAAAAGTTTGATAAACGTGTAACAGTTTGTTTGCAGGAGACAGAATAATTCCTTATTCCTAGATCCAAATAAATCAATTCCAAGCTTAAATTGTAATCGTTTTTGATTTTATTTAAGGAATAAGCCACTGCTGATGAATCCTTGCCACCACTTACTGCGATTAACACTTTAAGATTCTTCAATCTTAAGGAATCAAAATATTTCCTAATTCTCTTCTCGAAATATTTGATAAAATGCTCCTTGCATAATCGTTCTTCTTCATAAATTGCTCTGCTCTTGCAAAATCTGCATTTCATTTTGTATACTCATCTTGCATACTTAAAATCCAAAAAGTACTAGTTCGGTTATTAAATATCAAGAAAATAGAAAACAAAGATTATTTAAACAATATCCTCCTCAGAAACAACGACCATATCTCCTACAGCGATAACCGCGCTGAAAGGTATCAAAATATTGTCTTCGTTATCTCTTTCAAGATTAAGCTTCTCTACAGAAGGCGTTGGATTCTCTAAAACCAGATGAATCAACTCTCCTGATTTTGTTTCAAAAATAATATCTGCAACCTCCCCAAAGCGTTTACCACTTTTGCTAATCACAGTTTTACCAATAATCCTCTTTGATAATTGTTTCGAATCTTCCATGATGCATTAAATAAACAAACACATATATTTAAAACTTTTGTTAAATGCAAAGGATAAAATCTAAAACGGCTCTTATGAAATCTAAAATAAAACATAAACTATGATTAATTAACAAATGCAAAAACTCACCAAAGGGTAAATGAAATTCTAATGAAAATAAAGAAAAGCTGATGCCTCGCTCGGGATTTGAACCCGAGTCCCAGCCTCGAAAGGGCTGGATGATTGGCCGGGCTACACCAGCGAGGCATAAAAGTTTTGGATAAAAGATGCGTTTTTAAACTTTACGATTTTAAGTGAAACTTTTTAGAGAATATTCTTATTGATTAACATTAGTGTTTAAGCTTCTTACAATAGAATAAGGAGTGGTCTTTTTCAAAGGGATCAAGAATATACTGTTTCACATCATCAAAACAACGCGAGAGCTCTTTATTTACTTTTGAGAAAATTTTGTGTGGCTTTGAAGAAATATCTATGCTTCTTGCTTTAACTGATAACAATGCTTCGCCGTTCTTTTTTAAGAAAAATCTAACGTTTTTTAATAGAATCTCAACTTGATTCGGCTGAGCTACATCCTGAAATAAAAAGTCGGATGCCAAAACCGTGTTGTAATACTCTTCAGGTTTGTTCGCATCACTAAATACTGGAAGAATGTTTTTTCTCTTTTCAGCCAGCAAAACAAGATTGTAGATAACAAAAGGACTAAACTCTACCGCAAAAATTAGGCCGTTAGTTACAATATCGGAGATATGACTTACGGTGGTCCCCGTAGCAGCTCCAAGATAAAGAACTGTTGAATTTGAATTCAAGTTTAAGTTATCAAGGCCCTTGAAAACCGCCGCGGCAAGTTTTGATCGTTTTGGGTCCCAAACGCGATACTCTGATTTACCAATTCTAACAAGTTTCTCGCCATAAACAGTTACCCCTGGAGTTAAATTCTTGGTCAAAATTTCTTTTATTTGATTATTTTTACGGATTACTTTAAAATTTGGCAGGGATTCTATTGACATTCTTCATACCTCTTTTGAATATCTTCAAGAAGCTCTGTTGAGACATCTTTGTTATCAAAATAATCTACTTTTATTGCAATCGCAAGCTTGTCAGCAATAGCTCTCGCCATTTTCCCGCGATTTTTAGATTTAACTTTCTGCACGAGTGGATGTTGATAAAGAATTCCGTACTTGGGGCCCTTCTTACCGTTTACCAGGTGCCTAAAAAATGCTTTCTCAGCGCCTAGGATTTGAATAGTTGAAGCAGGCATATTCACCAAATTTTGTATTGAGCCTGCTTTGGCAAGTAACCTTGCTGCAATAGTTGGCCCAGCAATAGCGGAAAAGTTCTTCATAAGCTTTTCTTCTTGGGAAATTATAAACGAAAGCAGTTGTTTCCTCATTTCAAAGAGTCTTGAAATGGTCGAAGCAAAGTCTTTAATTGTTTGTTCAGTTTCTTTAGGAACATTTGAACCCATAGTCTGAGTTATTCCTTTAGACTTAGGAATTTCTTTTTTAGATTTTGAAGTGAGCAAAAGACATAGCTTTTCATTGTCGATGTTACTTAAGCTTAACTCAGGCAGATATGTTAATATAAATCTTCTCAGCCTTTTGGATAACAAATTAATTGTCTTGTCTAATTCATCAACTGCGTTAATCGCTTGAATAATGTAGTCATCCTCAAAATTAAGTTTTGAAAGATCCTCTTTTGTTTTATTAATAACTGCATTGTAAAGTTCAGTCTTGTGATTTAACAGGATATACTCAGAAATTTTCTCAAATTCATTAATATCATGACTTTCTGTGTTAAGCTCTTTAAGTTTAGAATCATTCCTTAAATCAATTCTCTGTATTTTTCCTGATTTGCTTATTAGAAAGTTTCCCAGGATATGTGAATAAAGCTTATTCATAACAGTTTAAAGAAAGTATGCCTTTGGTTTAAATATGTTTTTGTTAAAAATTTAAAGAAATTAACGGATTAATCTTAGATTAATGATAAATTAACTTGGATACAATTTAAATATAAACAAAAAAGATAAAAAATTCGGCGAGTTTAAACATACACGCTTTATTTCTTTTTAAGAGTAATTTCTATTGTAGAAACCCTTACTTGTTTTCCTTCCTTGTTCTCGAATTCTTCTGAGTCAATTTTTATGTCATCTACATATATCTGACCGTTTAAGAATCTCTTTGCTGCGATTTCTGCAACATCTACTGCTCTTGAGATAAATTTACCTCTTGCCTTAACGGTCACCTCTTCCGCATCTTGGGTAGTAAACTGCATAACTACAGCAGTTACATAGTTCATAAACGGTTTGTTTCCCACGAATATTGCGTTATCGGCCGCCATTTTTGCACCTCTTAGTTTTACTAATTTTATTTATTAACTGAATGTAAACAAGGATTTATTTAAAAAGGTTTTGGTATCTGCAAGTATTTCTTTAATTTTAAGTGCTTATAACCTGATTATAAACTGTCAAAACTCATAAATTCAGTTAATTTTAAAGGAAGGGTTAAGTATTTGTTGTTATACTTTGAAACAAGAATTTTTGAATAGTTTTTGATAAAAAATTTATGATAGGGACTTAATTTGTTATCTTCAGAAAAATGCGTTCCTTCTACAAATTCAAAAAAAGATGGCATAATGATTGCTGTTCCCATATTTTCTCCATTAATTTTGTAATCTGTGATTAAATAACACTTGAATTTCACATCATTAATTAATAGCGCCGGGTGTTCATGCCCAAGTATCAAAAACTTTGATTTTTCAGGTAAATCTAAAAGTTTATGACCATGTGTAATAAAAACATCTCCAAAAACGATCTTGTCATTAAAAGTCATATCCAGTGAAAAGTCCTGTTTTTGCAAGAGATATTTAAGTTGAACATCGTGATTCCCAACAACTAAAATCGGTTCACAGTTATGTTCCCTGCATTGACTAACTAAAGAAAAAATTCTGTTTTTTAGCCTTCTTGGAAAACTGCCAAAGTCGTGAATAATATCGCCATTAAAGACTAGAACATCAATCTTGAAATCATTAATTTTCTTTGTGATTTCTTTAATCATATTCGATTCAGATATCAATGAATATATCCCTTTGCTCAGCAGGTAATCAGAATAACCCAAATGCAAATCAGAGAGTATCATAATTCTCCGATTTTTATATTCGAAAATTAAGTATGGACCATCTAAAATAAACCTGTTGAACAGTTTAATCATGTTTAGCAGAATTCGTTTACAGTTTATATAAACCTTTTTGTAGGCTGTGCTTGAAAAACTTTTTAAATACTGGCAGGGAATATTAAAGTAATGACCGGTTATAAAAAGGGACAGACAGCAGTATTCTTATTAATTGCAGTTATCTTCATCACTATGATTGTAATTTTTTTGATGATTCTGATGAATTCTGAAAAGAACATACAATCTTCAGACAGAATCAATTTCAATGTCTTTCAAAACAGTGTGACAGATTGTCTTAATCAAAAATTAGAACATGCAATTTATCTGGCTTCACGACAAGGCGGACTTATTTATTCAGGTTTTCAAGGCGGTAATACGCCCCTGGACCCCGACGCGTCTCATTTATTCCTAAAGTATTCGCATTCATATTATTCATATTATGTTCGTGTGTATATTAGGAGCATGAGTGAAGCTGGTGCTGTTGAACCCGAAGAGGTTCTTGAAAGAGTTACTGGTTTTCCATTTAATTGTTCCTACCCCCCTTACAATGAAAGTCACAACACAATAGAAAATCCAAGAGATGGATGCGAGATGACTTTTCCTCTCAATTCTGAGGTCAACATTCGCGGAGACATGACTCAAGGAGATGGGGTTTGGCAACAAGAAATCAGAAATATTTTTAAAACAAGTCTTGAAAGTTATCTTTTAAATAAAGCTAAGGATTGCATTGATTCAAGCAAGGGTTCCGATTTTGAAGTTATTGCCAAGAGTGAAGATAAGTTAAATGTTTCCGTTTTTTTTAACAAATACGATATTTCTGCAATAATCAAATTTCCGGTAACTGTTGTAAAAAAAGGTACAGGTGAAACAAAAAGTTTTAGTGAGTTTAAAGCAAGAATTGATGGCCGTTTCAAAGATTTATTGGATTTAATTGCGGATGTGATTTACAACGAAACGCATTTCGCAAATTACGATCCATATTTAAAAAAAAATAATTTTGAGGTGCGTGTAATTCGCAATGTGAGCGAAGATAGACCGGGAGATGACATTATTGAATTTGTGGACAACAAAACAATAATCTTTGGAGAAAATTTAACTTTTTGGATTGGCCGAGAAAACAGACCGCCGTTAATTTATGAATTGCCGAGAGATTCCGACAATGAATTTCTCATAAATTTTTCGGGGTACCAACAGTATAGTGATCTCTTTAACATTTTCAACAACGATGAGTGTTCTGATGACGCGCTTAGAGAATTTTTGAGCGATTTTTTTAATTCAACTGGTTTTATAAAGGCGATTGATCCGGATGAAGATCGTTTGGAATACTCCAACAACATAAACCAATATAAGTGTTCAGACGGTTTGGGAAGACCACCTTATTTTAATTATAATGTTAGTGATGGAAAATACACTGTAAAAGTTTTTGTAAGGTTAGAGCCAAAATTTGGATAAATCAAAATGATTGAAAATGAAGGTTGAAATTAAAGAAATTGACTCCAAGAAATTGTATGGAGTTACAGTTGCATCAAACAAAAGCAAAAATAGAAAACTTCTTGTTCCAAAAACTCTGCCTCATGAAATTGTAGAGATTGAGATTACAAGAGTCGGCAAAAAAACAACAGGCAGAGCAATTCAATTCTATAAAACTAGTTCAGAGAGGATTAAACCAAAATGCTCTCATTATCAATTTTGTGGCGGGTGTAGTCTGCAACATTTGAGTTATGACAAGCAATGGAAACTCAAACAAAAAAAGATGAAAGAAGTCTTTGATTTTGAAATAAATGGAATAAAAAGCGAAATTCAATTTCATTATCGGAACCGAATGGATTTTATTGCCAAAAAAGGAAATTCTAATGAAATTTTGTTGGGTTTAAGAGAAATTGGAAGATATGATTCTTTTGTGAACATAAAAAAATGCGAATTAATGAATTCAGAATCAGCCCGCGCATTTAAAGCAATATCTGACAGAATTAAGGACCTTGATGTAAGTGTATATGATTTTAAGAAGCGTATCGGCTGTTTAAGATATGTTGTTGTTCAGGGAACTGATAAGATGAACTTAATTTCTCTGTTGGTAAGCGAAGATTGCAATAAATCAGAGATTGAAAAACTCAAAACATTATCGGATTGCAATAAGATTGATAAAATCATATTAAATTATACAGATTCTTTGTCTGACATAAGTCAAGATGAAAAATTTGAAGTAATCAAAGGGAACACTTTTCTTGAACAAACATTTTTAGGATATAGTTTTAAATATCCGTTTAATGGATTTTTTCAACGGAATCCTGTAGGGTTTGAGTTGCTTGTTAAGAAAATCAGAGAAATCATTAAAAAAGAGGTTAACAATCACAGTGAAAGGGTTTTACTTGATTTATTTTCAGGAGTTGGATTGTTCTCCATCAGTTTGGCCGATCTTTTCAAAGAAGTTAAAGGGTTTGAGCTCAATACAAAAATGGTTAAAGCGGCTGAAGAGAACAGTTTAATTAACAAAGTTGATGCCAAGTTTAGCGCAGTAGATTTGTACAAAGAAGAAATAGAAATATCTCCAAGAGATGTTGTTGTGTTCGATCCTCCCAGAGCAGGATTGGGCAAAAAAATGATAAAAAGTATGCTTAAAAACAAGCCTGAGTTTATTATTTATGTTTCATGCAATCCGCAAAGCCAAAAAAGTGATTTTGATTTGCTTAAACAGGAGTATAATGTTAAGGAAGCATTTTGGGTTGATATGTTTCCGCAAACAGCCCATATCGAATCTGTGCTAATTTTAAATAGAAGAAACGCTTAATATATTTGGTCTTTACATATTCAAAATATTTTTAAATCAAGTTAAGTTCTAAATATTTGAAGAAGAATGGAAGAAAACAAACAAGAAAAGGAAATAGTAGGAAAATCTGAAGAGTACTCTGCGAAGGAAATAACTGTATTGGAAGGTTTAAGCGCAGTAAGGAAAAGACCTGGCATGTACATTGGTTCAACGAGCGTTCAAGGCTTACACCATTTGATTTTTGAAATTGTCGATAATTCAATTGACGAGATTCAATCGGGTTATGGGAACCTTATTGAAGTTATAATTCATAAGGACAACAGCGTCAGTGTTAGTGACAATGGCCGAGGAATCCCTGTAGATTATCATCCCAAGTACAACAAAAGGGCATTGGAATTGGTTCTAACAGTTTTACACGCAGGCGGAAAATTCAATAAGAAGTCATATAAAATTAGTGGAGGGCTTCACGGTGTCGGCTTATCGGTAGTAAACGCGTTGTCTGAAAAATTAGAAGTTGAAGTTAAAAGAAACGGTTTTGTTTGGGTTCAGAAATATTCAAGAGGAAAACCGATAACAGAGGTTACGAAGAAAGAATCAACCAGTGAAACAGGAACCACGATCAAATTCAAACCCGATTCTGAGATTTTCGAAACTACAATTTTTGATTATCACATCATAAGCAGCAGACTTAAAGAACTTGCATTTCTTAATCCAAATGCAAAAATAATTTTGTTTGATGAAAGAACAAACAAAGAAGAGATATTCAAATATGAAGGTGGAATCCTTTCTTTTGTAATTTCGTTAACCAATGGAAAGCAACCTCTGCACAAACCGTTTTATGTGAAAAAAAAGATTGAAGATGTTGTTGTTGAAATTGCGTTGCAATACACAAAATCGTACAGTTCTTCGCTTTATTCCTTTGTTAATAACATCAGAACCACAGAAGGAGGGACACATGAAAAAGGTTTCAAACTGGCTTTAACCAAAGCAATAAACAAATACCTCGAAGAAGAAATGAAACAGAAGGAACTTAGAGTGAGTTTTGACGACTGCAAAGAAGGCTTGGTTGCCCTAATCTCGTTGAAAGTTCCGGAACCTCAATTTGAAGGCCAAACCAAAACAAAACTTGGCAACAGTGAAATCAGCAGGATGGTTAATTCTGTTTTGTTTGATGCGCTTTATACTTTTTTATTGGAAAATCCTGAAGATGGAAAGTCAATAGTATCTAAAATCTTGTTAAGTTATAAAGCAAGAGAAGCTGCAAGAAAAGCAAGAGAGCTCGCCAGAAGAAAAAATGCTCTAGATTCTTATTCGTTAC
>Ga0190359_1002274_pt1 | contig 11518 bp, 9 predicted proteins | sample 48721823_MG_FD_161269 | JGI IMG/M metagenome (GOLD analysis project Ga0190359, IMG submission 161269) | Hydrothermal vent microbial mat bacterial communities from Southern Trench, Guaymas Basin, Mexico - 4872-18-2-3_MG | ecosystem: Environmental > Aquatic > Marine > Hydrothermal vents > Microbial...
CCCGGCGCACGGCACGGAGCACCTCGTCCACCGGGCAGGGCTTCAGCAGGAAGTCATAGGCCCCCTTGCGCAGAGCACGGATGGCCGTCTCCAACGTCCCATACCCGGTGATCAGGATGACGATGGTCTCGTCGGACAATTGACGGATATGATCCAGCACCTGCAGCCCGTCGATCCCTGGCAGGCGCAGATCCAGCACCACGATGTCGAAGGGCGGGGTGGTCTCCTGGACCAGGGCCAGCGCTTCCTCCCCCGAGGCTGCCAGCTTGACCTGATATCCCTCCAGCCTTAAGACCTCTCCCAACGTGATGCGCTCCGGGGCTTCGTCATCTACCACGAGGATATGTGCCTGTTTGTCCATAACCGCTATCCCTCCGGTTCTTTGTGTACCGGTAGCCGGATGATGAAGGTCGTCCCGCCACCTGGCGGGCTTTCCACCTCGATCGTGCCGTTGTGCCGCTCGATGATGCCATAACTGATCGCCAACCCCAGCCCGGTGCCGGTGGGCTTCGAGGTGTGGAAAGGCTCGAAGAGATGGTCCCTGATCTCGGCGGGGATCCCGGGGCCACTGTCGCGGAAGGCGATGACCACCTGTTTCGCCCGTGCGTGGTGGGCGGTTCCCACCCACAGGGTGCCGCCGTCGGGCATGGCCTCGATGGCATTGATCACGATATTCAGGAAAACCTGAGTCAATTGATTGGCGATCCCCTGCACCGGCGGGAGATCGGCCGCCAGCCGCGTCTCCACGTGAATACGGGTCTGTTGAAGCCGTTTTCCGGCGATGGCCAGGGCATCCTCGACGGGGCGGTTGATGTTGAGCACCTGCATCGCCGAGGAAGGGCGGTAGAAGTCGAGCATGCGGTGGACAATCTGGATCAGACGGTTCACCTCAGTCTGTGCCATCTCCAGAAACCGCTGACGCTGCTCGGGGGCCAGCCCCGGATGGGCTGCCAGGTGCAGGCTGTTCTGGATGGCCTGCAGGGGGTTGTTGATCTCATGGGCCAGGGAGGCTGTCAACCGACCGACCGCTGCCATCTTCTCAGCCTGGATGAGCTGGTCTTGGGAGCGTTCGATCTCGTCAGCAAAAGCCTCAAGGTCGTGGAAGAGCCAGGCTTTCTCCACCGCCACGATGACGGTTGCTGCCACATGGTTCACCAGGGTGATGTCCTGCTCGCGCAGCATACCTGGACCAGCCATGGCCACCAGGGCACCCATTGGGTCTCCGCCCTTCACCAGGGGCACGCACAGGACGTCCAGGGTGGGGCGTTGGAGCAGTGTGACCCAGAAGCCGGTGGAGAGGCCACGGGCCAGGACGGGCTCCAGTGTGGCTAGAGCGTGCAAAAGCGGATCCTCATCGGTGGGCACTACCCGCCCTTCGAGCCACACACCCCTGGGACTGCGTGCCGCGCGAATGATCCAGTCTGGGGAGCCTTCCTCGTTCAGGATGATGACGGATGCCTCAGCGGCCAGGAGGCGGTCCAGGCCGTTGAGGGCTGCCAGCAAGACATCCTCCAGGTTCAGGCTGGACGAGATGGCGCGGTTGATTTCGTCCAGCGCGGCCAGCTCCTGGTTCCGCTGGCGCAGGGTCCGCTCTGTGTTGCGGATACGCAGGACGACTCGGACGCGGGCCAGCAACTCCTGAGGATCGAACGGCTTGGTGATGTAGTCGTCCGCTCCCATCTCCAGTCCCCGTGCCTTTGCGCTGGCCGAGTCGAGGCCGGTGATGAGAATGACAGGGATCGGGCGCAAGTCTGGGTCGGCCTTGAGCTTTTGCAGCGTGCGGAAGCCATCCTCCCCGGGCATCATGATATCGAGGAGCACCGCGTCCACGGTATGCCCTGCCCTGATCTGGCGGCGGAGTCTCTGCAGCGCCCCCTCACCGTCATTCTCGACCAACACCTCACAGCCGGGCAGAAGATCCAACACCTCCCGGATGAGATCCACCATGCGTGGCTCATCATCGACCACCAGGATCCTGGCCTGGCCAGGCTCCCCCGATTCCAGTAGGGGGGGCTTGGAGATGTGATCTGCGATCAGAGATTGGAGAGACATGGCATCACCCTAAGGTTGGTCCATCCGGAGCGCGGCATAGACCGCTGACTGCAACGTCTCAAAGTAGGTCTCACTGATGTTCAGGACGCCGATGCGGGGCTCGTCGGTGAGTCCCGCGAAGACGCGTCGCCACTGCGCGTGGGTGCCTGTGAGAGGCACCCAGAAGTTCCTGGCTTTGGGGAACATGTGGCGTGTGTGGACCTGGACCGGCGTGTTGTAGTGCACTTCCAGCAGCATCCCCTGACTGCGGTAGTCCTCCAGGCTCTCTTCGGACATCCCGACGCCGCTCTCATAGCCGGACCAATGGGCTACGGCATCAGCAAAGGCCGCCATGATCTGGTCATAACCTGGGTCCCCGGGCAGGAACAGGGTGGCCTGCCCGTCGTGGTAAACGGTGATCCAATCTGCTTCGGCATTGAAGGAACGCAGGAACCAGAGTGGGTCTTCGTTGGCAAGGGAGCTCACCAACCAGAAGACCACGCCTCCGATGATGAGCATGATCCAAATCGCGCTGAGAAGGCTCGGTTGTCTTTCTCTCATCTGAGTTCTCCATTTTCGATTATAGTGGGTATTGGAAAGTTTGTGAAATGGGGGTTTGGGAGATGAGTACTCCCATGGCCGACGGGAAATGCCGCCGGCGAATACCGTCGTGGGAGAGTGAGAGAGCCACGACAGGAGACGGTACACGGCCAGCTACTCTCCCCTTGTCCTGAGGGTCGACGGCTACCCTGGGGGAGCAACACGACGGGGCGATGAGAGAGATATCATCGCCCCGTGAAGGTTCTGTTGGTGATATGGTTATTTGTTCCAGCCGGCTTCCTTCTCTACCCGCCAACATGCCACGAAGTGTCCGTTCCCGTAGTCCTTGAACTCAGGCTCCTCTTTGTCGCACAGCCCCGGTATGGCGTAGCGACACCGCGGATGGAAACGGCATCCAGGCGGCGGGTTGATAGGACTGGGGACGTCGCCCTCCAGGATGATGCGGGCCCGCGATCCGGCTTTGCGTGGGTCGGGGATGGGGATCGCTGACATCAAGGCCTGGGTGTAGGGGTGTAGCGGCTCTTCGAAGATGGTCATGCGATCGGCTAACTCGGCCATCTTGCCCAGGTACATCACCGCCACACGGGAGCTGATGTGCTCCACGACGCTCAAGTTGTGGGCGATGAAGAGGTACGTGAGGCCGAGCTGTTCCTGCAGGTCCATCAAGATGTTGAGGACCTGCGCCTGAACCGAGACGTCCAACGCCGAGACCGGCTCGTCGGCGACGATGAACTTGGGATCCAGGGCAAGCGCACGGGCGATCCCGATACGCTGGCGCTGACCTCCTGAGAACTCGTGGGGGTAGCGCTTGGCGTGGAAATCCTCCAGGTTCACCCTGCGCAGGAGCTCAATCACGCGCTCCCAGCGCTCCTGGGGGGTGCCAATGCGATGGACGACCAGCCCCTCCATGATGCTCTCACCGACGGGCATGCGGGGGTCCAGCGATGAGAAAGGGTCCTGGAAGACGATCTGCATCTCCTTGCGCATTTCTTTGAGCTCGCGAGGACGCAGGGAGAAGACATCGCGTCCATCGAAGAGGACTTGTCCGCTCGTGTGGGGGATCAAGCGCAAGATGGTGCGACCGACGGTCGTCTTTCCACAGCCAGATTCCCCCACCAGGCCCAGCGTCTCGCCGCGCTTGATGGTGAAGCTCACGCCGTCGACCGCCTTGACCTGGGCGGTGACGCGCTGGAAGAAACCACTGCGGATGGGGAAGTACTTCACCAAATCCTTGACGACAATCAGATCATCGTTTGTGTGTGTGTTTGTCTTTACCTCGGCCATCTTATGCGTCCCCCTCCCTGTGGTCTTGGTAGAGCCAGCAACGGACCTTGTGGCCCGGCTCGAGCTCGATGAGATCCGGCTCTTTCTCTGTGCAGATGTGGAGGTTATGCTGAATGCGCGCCTGGCAACGCGGCGCGAACTTGCAGCCTGGTGGCAGGTCGATCAGGTTGGGGACCGAGCCTGGGATGGTGTCCAGACGCTCCTTGACCGTGCCCATGATCGGCACCGAGGCCAGCAACCCGCGTGTATAGGGGTGGTAGGGTTCGTCGAAGAGGGTGTTGACCTCAGCCTGTTCGACGACCCGGCCAGCGTACATCACCGAGACCCGCGCGGCCATCTCGGCCACCACACCCATGTCATGGGTGATGAGGATAATGGAGGTGCCGAGCTTAGACTGCAGCCCCCGCATCAGATCCAGGATTTGGGCCTGAATTGTCACGTCCAGGGCTGTGGTTGGCTCATCGGCAATGAGCAGCTCGGGTTCACAGGCCAGGGCCATAGCGATCATCACGCGCTGGGCCATGCCCCCTGAGAGCTCATGGGGGAAGGCGCTGACTCGTTTCTCCGGTTCAGGGATGCCCACCGTCCGCAGCAGTTCGACCGCCCGCTCCCAGCCTTCTTTCTTGTCCATGCCACGGTGAATCTGGAGGACCTCCGAGATCTGATCCCCTACCCGGAACACAGGGTTGAGGCAGGAGGTGGGCTGCTGGAAGATCATCGCCATGCGGTCGCCCCGCAGTTGCCGTACTTCGTTCTCGGGCATTTTGAGCAGGTCGCGCCCGTTGAACAGGACTTCCCCATCCACAATCTTGCCGGGAATGCCGACCAACTGCATGATCGAGAACGAGGTCACGCTCTTACCGCAGCCTGACTCGCCGACGAGCGCGACGATCTCACCACGCCGCACATCGAAATCGACTCCGTCCACTGCCTTGACTACGCCGTCCTCGGTGTAGAAATAAGTCCTGAGGTGATTTACCTCAAGGATGAGATCGTGTTCGTGTTGACTCTCCATGTTGTTCCCCCTTTGTCTCAGAGCTTCAAGCGTGGGTCAAGAGCGTCACGGAGACCGTCGCCGACGTAGTTGAACGCCAGGGACGTAAGGAAGATTGCCAGACCCGGATAGAAAACCTTGGCTGGTTGTCCAAGCAGCCCTGCCTGAGCAGCCTGCAGCATATTACCCCAGGTGGGCACCGGTGGCTGTACGCCGAAGCCCAGGAAACTTAACGCGGACTCCAGGACGATGACGCCCCCCAGGCCCAATGTGGCGTGGACGATGATCGGCGCCATGGCGTTGGGGATCATATGCCGCACGATGATGCGACCATCCGACATGCCCAGGGCGCGTGCAGCCTCTGTGAAGTCCAGGGATCGCAGGCTCAGAACCATGCCCCGCACCAGTCGGCAGGTACCCATCCATCCAAAGGCGATGAGGATGAAGGAAATGACGATGACACTGGTGTATTGCTTAGGTATCAGTGGGAGCTCAATGCCCCGCAGGATCGATGAGAAGGCCAACAGGAGAGGGAGCAGCGGGATCGTGAGCAGGAAATCCACGATACGCTGTATCAGGCTGTCGACCCAGCCGCCGAAGTACCCAGAGACGCCGCCAATCAGCGCCCCTGCGACCTCGCTTAACAGGGTTACGACAAAGGCCACCGTCAGCGAGATACGCGCCGCGTAGAGCAGGCGGCTGAAGACATCTCGGCCAATCTCATCGGTACCCAACAAGTGCTCGGGCGACGGTGGGGCGTTCTTGTTATAGGGGTCCTGGTCCTCGATGGGGTCATAGGGCGCCAGCAGCGGGGCGAAGATGCCCATCAGGATGAAGATGATGAGCACGAACATACCGGCGACGGCGAGACGATGCCGTCGAAACCGCCGCCAGACGACGAGAAAGCGGTTTTCTTTTTCGGGCGTGAGCATGCCCTCGGCGTCTAATCGTGTGACGTTATCTTGAACAGCCATACTTGTCTCTATCCTCTTCTCGTTCATTCATAACGGATCCTGGGATCCACGATGGTGTACAAAATGTCACCCACCAGGGTGGCAATGACGGTCAGGACTGCGCTGATGTAAAGGAAGACCATGACGACGGGCCAGTCATCAGCGCCCAGGGCATCATAGTAGAGCCGTCCCATCCCCTGCCAGGAGAAGATTGTCTCCGTGATGGTTGCCCCACTGAAGATACCGGGGATGGTGAAAACCACGATGGTCACCAATGGGATCAAGGCATTGCGCATGGCGTGTTTGATGATCACCAGACGCTCTGAGAGACCTTTGGCCCGCGCGGTGCGCACATAGTCCTGTCGCAATACGTCCAACATGGATGCCCGCATGTAGCGGCTCCATCCTGCCATATATAGCAGGCTCAACGTCACGGTGGGCATGATGAGGTGGAAGAGTCGATCGAGAAAGCCGCCGGGCTCAGCGTTGATGGCACGCAAGAGGCTTCCCTGGGGCGGCGTGCGCACCGAGGCGATGCCACCAGCCGGGAGATAAGGGATGCCCCAGTCCCGGAACTTCACCGAGAAGATCAGGATCAACATAATGCCCAGCCAGAACACGGGCATCGCGGTGCCGAAGAAGGTGAAGGTGGTGACGATGTAGTCCAGCTTTGAGTACTGTTTGACTGCCGAGTACATGCCGATGGGGACAGCCACGATCAACGAGAGGACAGTGGACGTGGTCATCAGCGTGATCGTGTTGCGCAAGCGGCTCTTCATCATTTTGGCGATGGGTTGGCCTCGGGCCACCGACCACGAGGTGCCAAAGTCAAAGCGCAAGACCCCGTGACTGTCACCATGGAAGTGGGCGTATTTGCCCAACAGGCCGTAAGGGCCGAAGAGCCAGGACACGTTGACCCAATGTCCCTCGGGCCACTTGGGCGCATCGGGCACCACCCATTCTGTCTCGGGGGAGACCTGGATGTAAACATCGACCACGTCGGCGGTTACGTCGGCCTTGATCATAGTGCCTTCGACTTTGATGATCTTGGCATCGATGACATCATCTGGTTTCTCCTCCCCTTTGGGGCGGATCCAGACTTCGTGGGCCTGATAGAGTGGGAGATCATCCTCCCCAGTGGTGCCCACCTGTTCCCCCTGGACCCAGATGGGGTACCCGCCCTGAGCATAGGCGATGCCTGGCGCAGCCCAGAATCGCATGTCGTCGGGCGGCTTCAGCCCCACGTACATGTAGTCGGCCCCTAGCCAGTCATCTCCGACCAGCCAGACCAGGTAGCGCAGCACCAGAGGCTTGTCTAGCCCCAGGTAAGCAGCGAGGCGGGCCTTGTCAGCTTCGCTGTAGCGCTGCCTGCGGTCACCGATCTGGTTGAGCCCAGACATGGGCCCACCGGGGGCCAGATTGAGCAGGCCGTAGATCGCTACTGTGGCCACCAGGACCACGATGGCCATCTGAATCACACGACGTATGAGATATCCAGTCATTCACCGACTCCTTAGTCAAGAGTTGATGGTCTTCCCTCAATTGGATGCAGGCCGAACCAAGGAGTGTGCAGTGGGACCGTCACATCCTGTAGACGGGTCGACATGCATTTCATCAATTACCCGTGGGTGGTCGTAAAGGTTCGATGGCGGGTTCCTTTTTCAAGAAAGCTCGTGACAGCATCACGAGCTTTCTTGAAAAAGGATCTCCAAAAGGGGTGGTGGCAGCACCCGGTGCTGCCACCACCACACTATTGAGACTCCTGACTACATCTCCAGGTCGAGGGTCTCGATGTTCCACATCTCCGAGTTCATGGTCGGGTCCATCACGAAGCCCTTGACCTCAGGCCGATGGGCGGCCAGCTTGATGCGCAGGAAGAGCGGGACGACGGGGAGTTGCTCAGAGAAGATACGCTGAGCCTCCTTGTGTCCCTCGATGTAATCCTCAGAGCCAGGCAGCGCTGTGAGCGCGCGCAGGCAGGCCGCGTCGAACTCCTCGTTCATGAAGCCGGGATCGTTCTGACCACCCCAGTTGTTCTCCTCGGACGGGATGTTGGTATCCAGGCCCAGGTAGAGGTCACAGGGCGGCTCGACGCTGGTCAGCCACGCAAAGGAGCCCAGGTCGAAGTGTCGACCGAAGAGCGGGCCCTCGGGGCCGTCAGCGAAGTACTCAGCAGCGGGCAGGTTCTCCAGGTTGACCTTGATGCCACACTCGGCCAGGTTCTGCTGGAAGATCTGCATGTACTGCACACGCATGGAGGCTGTCGTGGACTGCCACTTGACCTCGAAGGGGGTCCCGTCGGGGACGCCCTCGACGCCGTAGGCCTCGCGGACGCCATCGCCATCCTTGTCGATCCAGCCGACTTCCTCAAGCAGGGCCATACCCTTCTCAGGGTCGTAGTCGTAGTGAGCCACGCGGTCAGCCGCATAGAGCGGGTGTTCCGGCGGGATGTAGGAGTCGATCACGATGGAGCGGCCGTAGAGGATGGTGTCCACCACGCTCTGGCGATCCAGACAGTAGGCGATGGCCTGGCGGGTGCGGACATCCTCAAAGAAGTCCGGCCGGTCGTAGCTCGGGACAGGGTTGATCCCGAAGTCCAGGTGCTCCCAGACGGTGCCGGTGACGAAGACGGGCTGAACCACGCCCTCCTGCTCCAGCTTGATGAGCAGCTCGGCCTGGTCGTCCAGCGAAGCGTCCTGCGTGACGATGTCGCACTCACCCGAGATGAGCTGCGCCACCGCGGCGTTGGAGTCGGGCACGAAGCGGAAGACGACCGTATCGACGTAGGGCAGGCCCTCGTCGGCGCGGAAGTAGTTGGGGTTCTTCTCGACGGTGATGTGATCACCGGCAGCCCACTCCTTGATGACGAAAGCACCCCAGCCCATGGGCATGCGGGAGCTTTCCTCAGCCTCGATCAGGTCGGCCGCGCTGTAGCCCAGCTCCTCCTGCCACAGCTTGCGGGGGAAGGGCTGCCAGAAGTTGGTGAAGTAGACGCTGTCGATGTAGCCGGGCAGGCCCGTCCACACCGTGGTGATGTCGTCGGTGGCCTCGTAGGATGTGGTGCGCTCACCCAGGTAGCGGCTGGTGGGCGTGTCGGGGTCCATGTAGATCTCGTAGGTGTAGACCGAGTCATCGGCGGTCAGGGGATCGCCGTTGGACCACTTCAGGCCCTCCAGGAGCTTGAAGGTGACGACCATCTGATCCATCTCGATGGGGTCGCCCGTGAACTCGACCGCGCAGTCCGAGCTGCGGCAGCCCGCGGGGCGGACCTTGACGCCCTCGGCCAGCTCCACCACGTCCCCATTGTCATCGACGACCATGTCGCCGGCCTGGACCGTCACTGTGTTGATCACGGCATCCCCGTCGTCAAAACTGGGGAGCTTTTGCAGGATGACGGGCTGGTAGGCGTAGGTGCGGTTGTCGATGGGGCCATCGTAGACAGCCTCCTGGATGTGACGTGCTGCCAACATGTCACCACCGTAGTAGTAGAGGGTGTCGGGCTCCTGCCCCATGCAGACGACCAGCGTCTTGGGGCCGGCAGGCTTCTCTGGCTCAGGCGTCGGCGTGACCTCTTTCACGACCTCGACGGTCTTCTCGACCTCAACGGTCTTTTCTACGACAACGGTTTTCTCAACGACCTCGGGTGTGGGTGTCGCGCACGCGCTGAGCAGCATACTGAACACCACCAGTGCCCCGAGAACAACCATTGCTCTCTTAACCATATCAATCTCCTCCTTCAACTAAAAGGATTGAAACAAAACGACTTGGATCCAAGCATACGTGTTATCAGTGGTTCGTTGGTGAGATAGCTCTCTATCTGGGCACCACCTCCTCTCACGCGTTGCACGATATGCGGGCCCTAAGAACACGGGTGAGCCCAAGATACTAACACAATTTTATGGACAAAAAGCCAAATGTCAAGCATGCTGCGGTATTGAGCAATCCCGAACAATCGCGTGGCGGTCGTTCTCTTAAGAATGGCTCCCCCTCTCTGCTCCCTGGTCAGTACATCGCGCCCGGAGAGGGAGCGTTCTACCCGGCATTGCCTCTCGGGGGACAGGCATGAGTCCTGTCTCCGTCATTCGATACACTGTGCGCATGGTGCGTAACGCCGCTGCCTGTCTGCTAGCGACCACCAGGGTCGTAGAGGCGGAAGTTGTCGCGCCGAGGATCTGGAGGATCTCGTCCCAGGCCTCAGGGATGATGGACTGGAAGATGTCATCGATGAGCAGAATGTCAGGAGGGCGTTGTTGGAGATGGACCAGGGCCACCCGGATGCGCTGAACCCCGGAGAGCGCCTGGAGGTCAAAGTCAGCCACCGCGGAGGGCATGCCCCCGGCACGCAGTTCCTCATCGGTTGCCCCCCCGCGGCGACTGAACAGGAGGTCGCGGGCGGACAATTGCCCGCCAAAGAGCACATAGGGGTTGCGCCACACCAGGCGCACATGTCGCCGTAACTGGTTCACGCGGCGCAGCCTCTTGCCTCGCCACATGAGATGACCAGCCAATGGCGCCCTCAGCCCAGCCAATACCTGCAGGAAGGCGCTCAGGTGGGCTTCGTCGTTCCCCAGCAGGCCGATCCGATCACCGGCATTCAGGGCCAGCGAGATTGGATGGGGCGCGTCAACGCTATATCTGAGCCCCGTCACTGTGAGTAGCGGCTGACGTGCCATTTTCTAGCGCGCCTCTCAAGATGCTACACGCAGGTTAAGGATCTGGCTCAGCGCCAGGCCGACCATCGGCGGTGGTGTGTAGACATGAGGCGAGGCCACGCGGACCAGTTGGGAGAGGGAGGGGTGGGGGTCCAATCCCGAGTGTCGGCAAAGCCAGGCGCTCAGGCTGCTCAAACCCCAATGGGCTCCTCTGGGGCACCCGATGCGTGCGGTGATTCCGCGCCAGATCCTGCCACGCCGTGGTCTGGCAGTCCGGTAAGGATCCAACGCTTCCCTGAATAGCTCGTCGATCATGGCTTCCTGTTCATGTCAACTCGTACAGCATCGCCGGCAACATCACCTGCCGCTGTGTGAGCAGCACGCGCAGTCGCTGCCGTGCGTAATGCAGACGGGACTTGACTGTCCCCACCGGGATGTCGAGGACCTGGGCAATCTCGTCCAGCGAAAGGTCCTCCAGATAGTGGAGGACGATGACCGCCCGGTGGGAGAGTGGCAATTCAGCGATAGCTTCACGCACCACCTGTACCATCTCTTGCCTCTCGACCTCCTTATCCGGCGACGGAAATACCTCGCCCCGCCCCCCCAGCCATTCCAGGATATCATCCAGTGGCTGCCAACGGTGGCCCGATGCCCAATCGTGGGCCAGGTTCACCGTGACCCGATAGAGCCAGGGTCGGAGCGGCCGTGCTGGATCCACCGAGCTTGCATAGCGATAGAGCCGCACGAAACACTCCTGCACGATATCCTCGGCTGCCCGCTCATCGCGGGTGAGCGCCAGCGCTGTGCGGTAGACCCGCTGGTGGTAGACCTGGAAGAGATCTCCCAGTGCGTCGAGGTCACCGGCCTGTAAACGTTCCACACGAGCAGCCTCCCAGCGTCGGATCTCCTCAGCGTCTGGTTCCTGCCCCGCGGCCTCGTATATCAATACCCTATTATGTTTCATCAGGTTCAGTCCTTTGGGAGGTAAGGGACTTCAGAAAGGCCTGATCTTCAGGAGATAGGGGGGCGCGCTTCAGCAGATC
>Ga0190359_1002276_pt1 | contig 11509 bp, 9 predicted proteins | sample 48721823_MG_FD_161269 | JGI IMG/M metagenome (GOLD analysis project Ga0190359, IMG submission 161269) | Hydrothermal vent microbial mat bacterial communities from Southern Trench, Guaymas Basin, Mexico - 4872-18-2-3_MG | ecosystem: Environmental > Aquatic > Marine > Hydrothermal vents > Microbial...
AAGTGTAAAAGAAAACTTACGGATAATCTAAAGATTATATAATGATATAAATACGCTCATTGAAATTTGCTATAAGAATTATATTTAAAGATTATATTAAAAGGACCTGTTTGGTGAAATTCCTATTGTATCAAAATTAAACAGGTCCCCGTCTATACTAAACTCAACCTAAATCTGTTTCTTTCGCTTTAGATAGAGTTATAATAGCTTCAATTATAAGCCATAACTCAAGCAAGACAATAATTACTCCTATAGTAAGAAGTAACCCATTACTGGTTTTAGCAAAATTGTTAATATTTCTAATCATTGCCCACCCAGTCATTATAATCATAAAAATCAGCGGAATTAAAGTTATCACAAAAGGCTTCTTCTTTCTAACCAGATAAACAGTTGCAACTAACAATGCAAGTGCAGCAAGTAATTGATTTACACCACCAAAAAGTGGCCAAAGTATTAAAGCACCCTTACCATTTTTCTGAAGAAAAGCTAGTATCGCAGCTGTGATCACAGCTATTGCAGTAGCAAGCCATCGATTTCCCCACTTTGGGGCTTTTATTGAACTAAAAAATTCACCTATTACGTAACGCTGGATTCTTGTAGCTGTATCAAGTGTCGTACCAGCAAATGAAACAATAAAAACACCCATAATTGTTACACCAATAGCATGAGGTATATAGATAGATTCCATCATATTAGAGGCACCCTCTACTATAGCGCTTAATTTGCTTCCCAATCCTGCAGCAGCCTGCCAGCTTGAATAATGTGCCTGCCATGCAGCAAGGCCTGTAAGGACTGTACCTTCGTGAATATATTTAATTCCTATACCAGCTGTAGTTGCTACAACTACCAGGGTTGCAAGGCTTCCTTCCATCAGCATTGAACCATAACCAACAAACTTTGAATCAGGTTCGCTTGCAACCTGTTTAGAGGAAGTTCCTGAAGAAACCAGAGAGTGAAAACCAGATATTGCACCACAAGCAATGGTCACAAATAGCATAGGCCATAATGGAGGTGCACCTTTCGGATGAAGCTGGAATGCCGGAGCAACGATATGCAGTTTTGGAGCACCAAAAATTGCGCCAAGGAAAATCAAACCCATAGCAATCAAAAGTTCATGAGCATTAATCCAGTCTCTTGGCTGTAATAGGGTAGTAACCGGAAGGGTTGATGCAATATATGCATAAACCATAAAAATAATTACCCATACAGTTAATGGTGACATCCCTAATATGGATGGCATCTTTAATGGCCAGTATGCTCCAATAATAACAGTTATGTACAAAAGGATAACTGATATAATTGCTCCCAATGTAATATTCATTTTCTTCTTATAGATTGCCCAACCTAACCATAATGCTACTGGAATCTCAAACCATACAGGAAAAACAGCCTGCGGATACATATTAAAAAGAATCCCCATTATCATAGCAAAGATTGCTATTACAATCCATAATTCGAAGAAAATTATTAAAAAGAAGAGGTAACGTGCACGTTTACTTATAATATTTCCCGTAAGGTCACCGATTGATCTACCCTTATTCCTCATTGAAATTACGAGGGCACTAAAATCATGAACGGCACCTGCAAATATTGAGCCTCCAACAATCCAAATCATAGCTGGTACCCAGCCCCATATAACCCCAATTGCAGGTCCTACTATCGGCCCAGTTCCTGCAATAGATGCAAAATGATGGCCAAAAATAATCTCCTTTTTAGTAGGAACAAAATCTACTCCATCTTCAAACTCCCTGGATGGTACTTGTGCATTTGGATCAAGCTCAAATACCTTTTTCGCAATTAAAGAACCATATGTTTTATAAGCGATGAAAAATAAAACAAATGCAATTAGAACAAGCAATAAGCCATTCATACGGACCTCCTTATTATTTGATCCATCTGAAAAGTGATTATCCTACTCTACACTTTAATTAACAGTATCACCTCCCTTCTTCACTTTCTTACTGAGGGATAATCAATTTTCAGATATAATTCTCTTAACATATATCCAACCACATTGATCTGTCTGCTATTACTTCGAGTGGATACAATACAATTGATTTTCCTTTATTCTCAGATTTAAAATCTTTTACAAATCTTTTTGCCTCTTTTTTAGGGTTTTTACACAATTTTATCTCAATTGATTGGTACTTCTTAATTGCAGCTTTAACATTCTTATGAGGTTCGGTTGAAAGAAAGATTATTACTTTTTCACAAAGATTGTTTTTTATCAATCTCTCAACTGATTCGAAGTCAACAAATCCAAATTTATCACTGTATATAATATAATAATTATAAAATTGAGACATTTTACAAATATTTTATTAAAGCTAATATTTAATGTCAAGTATAAATATTTCATATTATACATAATTTAGCCTATTTATCTTGTAATTTCATAATAATAATGTATAATTGTTTAAAAATATATCTCTACTGAGGACTAAGTAATGGGTAGTATATCTCTATATCAACTTCTACTCATTTTCGCAGCAGGTGGATTTGTTTACTTGATTTACTTAAGAGGTAACCGTAAAAATAAACACCTTCATACTATAATTTCTCAGGAGCTTGAAGCAGCGATTAATCCAATTGATAAACTATACAATAACCTTGGTGGAACAATTGGGTATAAGGCATTTTACACAAGAAATGGATATATAAACAAGGTGGTTGCACTATTTACAACATTACCAAGACATTCAGTAGCAGTTTATCCATTTCATCTCATATTTGGGGGACATGATAAACTACAACTAAATATATATACTGAGAAAGAGATTCTGCTTCATTTTATATGTGTTAAAAATAAAAAAAAATATTTGAAGCTATTAAGCAAATACAATATTAGTGGATTAAAAAGTACAGAAATACCGTTAGGTAACAGTGCATACTTACTATATTATAAAAATAAAGAATCACTTGATATTTGTAATAAAATTATAAATACTCCTTTTACCAATAACCTTATTGCTATGTCAGCTATTCCTGAGAATAAATCATTTTTTCTTTACTGTATACCAAAAGAAGGGAAGATTAAACCCCTCCTTAAAATATATCTATCAACTATGAATGATTGCCTCATAAAATAGTAACATCTCAAACTTTAATAAAAAAATTACTATTAAAAACTTTATTAACTCTATTATACCCATCTTATATCAACAAAACCTTCAGGCGGTGGACCGAAGCCATAATGATTCAAATGTCTTAAAGCCGATATTCTGTATGCATGCACACCATCCTTAAGTTTTTGCATCTCTTTACGGGTCATTCTATCCCCTTTCAGGTATTTAAGGGCAAGAATCATTGTTTCATAGCGTCCTTTTGTAAGATACTTTTTCAAGTAACGTTTATTGGATTTTAGATATTCATCGAGCTTCTCATAGTTAAAAACAGTACTATTCTCACTAAAGCTTACCCTTTTCCATAATCTTGATATATAAACATTTTCCCTTTCATTATATGGCTGCCTTACAATTATATTTTTAGCATATTGATCTTTGGGATTGTAAGGTGAAGGTATAAATGCAAGTCTGCTCACAAAATCTATACCAGCTTCATTGAAATAATGAACAAATTCATACCACTGGTCCAAACCTTCCTGTTTGTTACTCTGCCTATTCAACTCAAGAAGCTTTTTTAAACATCTCTTATCTCCCCATGCCCAATCATAGTAGTAGGATTTAACATCCGATCCAAGCGGTCTGGAAATATGGGCATAAGAGTAGCGACCCTCGGAAATATAGGCATTTTCAAGCTTCTTTGCTATAAAATGTCTTAAAAAAAGTTTAAAACCAATATTGTTATCATCCGTGTCAATAGGAGTTACTTTCCCTACAGGTATTTCTTGAAGGGTATATATTATCCCATCGATACTTCTGAAACCTGATCTAACTTCGAGTTCAAATATTGAATTGCTACTTTTAGATATTAATTTTGAAAAACTCTTTTCCGGGGGCAATTTATCCTTCTTCTCAATTTTTTTAACTCTGCATTTCCTCAGCTCCCTCATCGAAGAAATTCCCTGCACACCCATATGCTCTGCTGTTGCAATTCTGAAACTTAGGATAAGCTTTTTTAACTCCTTCAATCTGGACCAATTTTCAATCTTTCTTCCCCTTTTAAAAAATTCGATTATTAATTGCAGCATTCTCACCCTTTCTGGTTTTAGGTATACGCTCATATCATCCAGATTTTTGGAAATAAAAGTAAGTAGCTGATTAAAATCTATTGGGAAACTCTCCGGCCCAAAATCAATTCTTTTCCACAGTTTAGTAATACGGCGAGGATAATTTTCAAGGTATGGCTCCTGTACAATTATATTCTTCGTATATCTACCATCTACCGTATCGGATATGTCATGAAAAATTGAAACTCCTGCATTGTAGAAGTGCCTTGATACGGTATTCCACTCATCTATCTCTACAGGTACATACATATTGAGTTCATCATCATAATATTCAGTATAGAACCCTTCATTTCCATGAACCCATTCATACATATATCCACCAAAATCTGTGGACCCAAGAGGTCTTGGTATATGTGCAAACTTATAGTAACCCTTTCTAAAAAAATAATCATCCAGCTTTTTTGCTATTACATGCCTTAAATAAACTTCAAAAGCCCTTTTTGATTCGGATGTCTTTAGTTTAAGGTCTTTTATTATATACTCCACTTTTGGGATATCCTCAAGTTTAATCGACAAAGGAACCCTATAAGCAACAACAAAATCCTGTTCTGTACTTACCATTCCCCCAAGGCCGGGAAAATTATTTCGGAGTTGTATATAGACCTTAGCGCTACCGCCTATGCCCCCTTCGCAAATTGTTTCAATCTCCATATAAGCTACTCCTGTACTCTGATAAATAGATAACTAAACTTTATTTTAAAGTACTAAATTAAATATTCACAAAGTTATAATCTTATATAGTTATTAACCAATTTCTTTTTATAAAATCCCAAGTTAAGCCATGGATAACATAAAATTGTACAAAACTCTAAATAAACCTTGCTTATGGTTTTATTATTTATAGAATACCAAAATATTCAAGGATATTTAAATCTAATCTTTTATTTAAGGTATAAAACGAATAGGGAAATCTTATCTTTTATTATCATTGATAGTGTACTTGCCTATTAGTTCAAAAAAATATTGTTTACACTTCTTCTAAATAGATGTTTTTCCCCAGATATCTTTGAAATTGATATATAAGATGTACTATAATTTGATTAAAAAGATTATCAGGTAAATGAAAATGACATCAAAAAATTCAAAAATAGTGCTTTATCTTTTTATTATTACAATGATCCTTTTAATTTCATCATTAGCTGTATACCCAATTACCCTTGTAGATAGCCCCCTGAATAATGCTCTTGTAAAAATATTTCCAGAATTGAAAGATGGATATATAGATCTGAATAACAACGGAAAACCAGATCAAACTGACGAGTTATCGGAAATAATTCCGGAAACTGTTGTTAAGGATAACCATCTTCAGGGGAAAGAGATACTTGATTTTATAATTGATCACTATATGTTTCTTCCTCTCGACAAGGTAAGAAAAGTTAAAGATATACTTGATAACCCTCGTGGAGTCATATCTGAAATCGTCGCACTTCAATACAGATTAAAGATATATGAAATTGAAAAAAGACGTGAAGAAATGCAGAAAACGGGGAAGAGGGTTACTACCACAACTGAAGCTAAGAAAAATGAAGAAAAATTGAATGAACTTATTACTATAATGATAAACTCCTATAAAAAGGAGGGAAAGAAAAGTGAGGTTCAGTTAATCAATGCAAGAAAGGAGTTTCTTAAAATAATAAACGACGGGTTCAGGGTTCCCGATAATATCTCCGATGAGAATAGGAATATTCTAACCAGCATAATGATAAATGAAATACAATCAACAAGCGATGCGGAGGATCAGGAGGTCATAACTGCAATAGAAGTAGTTGGCCAGCTTAAACAGGATTTTGCTGTAAGCTATCTAATGGACTTTCTTTCAAATAAAAAATATAAAAAATACGTTATCAGAGCACTGGGAAGCATAGGAAACTCTGTTGCAACCAAAAGACTGCTTAAAGAGCTTCAAAAAGATCAACCAAAAGAAATCAAAATCGAAATAATCCGTGCCCTTGGTAATATTGGTAATAAAGACGCAACTGTTGCATTAAAAAAATTGTTATCCTCAAAGGAAGAGATGCAGAATATTGAAATTAAAAAAGAGGTACTCTTAGCCCTTTCAAATGCTTCAGAAAAATATCAGGACCCAACTCTTGTTCCAACATTTTCAAAATACCTAAAGTCAGAGGATCCTTACTTTAAAATGGTCTCTATAAGAGGGTTAGCCAATCTAAATGCCTTCAATGCTGTAAATGAACTTACCAGGCTTCTAAAGGATGAATCAAATCCCCCTATGCAGCTCGAATTAATAAGAGCTTTATACAAGCTTAAAGCTCCAAACTACATCGTAACTTTCGGGAATCTATTAAATAACAAGGATCTTGATCAGTCCGTAAGAAAGGCAATACTTGAAATTTATGCTAATGAACCCAGAACTGAACTTGTAATAGGGAAATTAATCAGCCATATAGGTTACCCCGACCCCGAAATCCGAAAGGTTGCAAAAAATGCAATTTTAAAACAGAGCAAAGTTAATCCAAAGACCGTCGCCACAAACTTAAGTGGCATTCTGATACGAAGTAAGGATAAACTCATTCTTATAAACGGATCTGAAATCTTAAGCAGAATAAAAGACCCTGTATCAATCCCTACTCTACTAAACTTAACCAAAAGTGAATACAAAAAGGTTAAAGAAAACGCCACCTGGGGCATTTATAAGATCGGAAAAGTTGATAATTTAAACGTAGTTGCTCAACTTCTGCAAATTGCAACAAACGAATCTCAACCTATTTCTGTTAGAACCAATGCAATTAGAGCATTGGGAGTAATCGGATACTCCGATACTCGATACAATGTTGTGAACTCCCTAATAAATATCATCAAGTTACAGGATGATAAGTACAGTATGATGCGGTACTTTGCTATTAGATCAATCGGGGAAATAGGACAATGTAACCAGAAGATCACAGGTTTATTTTCCAGAATGCTATTAACAGAAAACAATATTGAAATAAAAAATTCGATTGTAAGTACTATAGATAAGATAGGGGATGATTCTGATTCTATATTAAAGTCTTTAAAAAAAGCTTATTACCACCCTGAAAATAATAGTATCAAACTAAACATTATAATGACAATGGGGGATCTGGGCACTGAAGAGGTAATTCCTCTTGCTAACGAGTTCCTATCCGAACCTAAAAAACCAACTTCTCAAAAAATATCTGTTATATACACATTATCAAGGATAGGAACTGAAGAATGTATAGCTCCAATATTAGAAGCAACAAATAATCCGGAATTAAAAAATTACGCCTTAGCGGTTTTAGAGGATTTTGATCCGGACATTATAATACCATACCTAAAAAATAGAATCAAATCCGAAACAAACAAGAGACTACTCGACATCATCAATTCGTTGATGTTCAGATTGGAAGAAGAATAAAAAAACATATCTCTTGAAAAAGGAACAAATCCTTGATTATATTTAGCCCATGAATCTAATTTAGGGGAATAAAGTTATGGGAATATATGGATTAAAATCAACTATAATTGGCCCGGATAAAATAGTATATGGTACAAATACAATAGAAGAATTAGGATATCTGACAAAGGAGTTTGGAAAACATATCTGCCTTATCTATGGAGGAAAATCAATATTTAAAAGTGGTAATTATGATAGAATAATCAGCATTTTAAAAAAAGAAAACCTTGAAGTTTCAGAGCTGGGAGGCGTTCCGCATGACCCGGATGAATTAACTGTTCGTAATATGGTTGAAAAGGTAAAGAAGATTTCTCCAGATGTAATTGTTGGCGTTGGAGGCGGAAGTACAATTGATGTTGCAAAAGCTGTTTCAATAATAGTAACAAATGGTGGTAAAGTTGCTGATTACTGGGCCGGAAGGAAGTTTACAAATCCTTCAATCCCGTATATAGCTGTTCCTACAACATCTGGGACAGGCTCGGAGGTAACAAAAAATGCAGTGATAACAAATAAAGAAAAAACCTTCAAAAAAAGCATCCGAAGCGAACTTATGATTCCAAATATCGCCCTTGTGGATCCTTCATTAACCCTCACTATGCCGCCAGACGTAACTGCTGCAACGGGCATGGATGCATTAATTCAGAATCTCGAAGCATATATGTCAAAAAATTCGGGCCCTATCACAGATACACTCGCAAGGAAGGGGATAGAACTGGCTGGTAAATATCTGGTGAGGGCTTACAAAAATCCTGATGATCTTGAGGCACGCGAAGCCATGTCATTAACCTCTTTGTACGGCGGAATAACTTTACTTAATGCAGGTCTTGGTCTTGCTCATGGGCTGTCCCATCCCATCGGCATTAAATTTGGCATTCCCCACGGGAAGGCATGTGCTATTGTTATGGCTAAAGTGATTGAATATAATTATCCTGCAAGAAAAGAAAAGTACAATGAAGTCGGACAATTACTTACCGGGATTCCTGATGCAGTTAAAGCATTTAACAAACTGACCCAGGAGCTTAATATTTCAACAAAACTATCCGATTACGGCATTACAAAAGATGATATTCCCTATATTGTTGAAAACTCCAAGGGTGGAAGCAGAAACTATAATCCAATTCCCCATGATGATGAAAATGTTGCTAAAATGTTAGAGGAACTTGTATGATATTTTTTTTGAAAGTTATTATTGACATAAGGTAACCAGGGTAATACACTATATAACAAAAGGATGATGTATGTCGGAAACCTTAACTGAGAATAAAGTAAGAGAAATAATAGAAAAATATTTAAATGAAAAACTTGATAATATTGTGAAGAAATATTCTCAGGAACGAGAAATTCCTGAAAAACTATCACTCTTAGAAAGAGCAATTCGTGTAGAAGAAGAGCTCAAAACTCAGCGTGATTTAATGGAAAAAAGTTTCGAATTAATCGAAAAACGCTTTGAACAGGTCTATAAAAGTTTCGAATTAATCGAAAAACGCTTTGAGCAGGTCGATAAGAGATTCGAGCAAATCGAAAAACGCTTTGAGCAGGTCGATAAGAGATTCGAGCAAATCGAAAAACGCTTTGAACAGGTCGATAAGAGATTCGAGCAAATCGAAAAACGCTTTGAACAGGTCGATAAGAGATTCGACCTTGTAGATAAAAGAATTGATGAATTAAGAAATTACACTGACAAACGTTTTAAACTCCTCACCCAGATTATGATATCGATAAATATTCCAATACTGATTGGAATTATTGGATTACTGATTAAATCATTCTTCTAACCTTTTACACTACCAGAGGTTAAACCCTTTACCAGATATTTCTGGAATATCAATGCTATTACTACAGGAAAAATAGCTGCAATTACCGCGCCGGCAGTCATATCACCATACCTAATCTGATACTTTCCCACCATATCAGCAAGAGCAACAGGAATAGTCATTGAACGATGGGTGCTTGTAAATATCATTGCAAATAGAAACTCGTTGGTAGATGAAATGAAAACATATATAGCAGTTGCAGCCAGTCCAGGAGCCGATAGGGGCATTACAATCCTGAAAAGCGCCTTCATCCTACCGCATCCATCTATTCTTGCTGCATCCTCAAGATCCCTTGGTATAGTTTGGAAATATCCGTAAAGAATCCACACAGATATAGGCAGAAGCCAACCGGTGTAACCAATTATTAATGCTGCCTTTGTATCCACCAGGCCCAACCATCGGCTGTAAATTACATACAAGGGAATCAAATCGGTTAGCGGCGGAACCATCTGAGTTCCAATCAAACCAAATAATAGATATATCCCCCATTTGGTTTTCAATCTTGCCAAAGCATATCCTGTAATACTGCCTACAAAAACACATATAAGCATCGTTATAAATGACACTATTAGTGTATTAAATACCGCCTCATAGAATTTCATCGTTCCTCTTTGCTGAAAGAGAACACTTTTAAAGTTATGCAAAGTCGGATGAGGTGGAACGAAATGGGGTGGTACATCATAAAGCTCAATATTATTTTGTAAACTCATGTTTATTATCCAATAAAATGGAAAAAGTGTCCCCACCATTACTACTATAATAAATAGATAAAGAAATACTTTTGATCTCTGAGTTCTTTCTAAAGCCATGTTCACTTACCCTATATTTTCATTAATATTCAATTTCTCGTTTGACTGTTTTAAAATAAAGAAAAACAAAAGCAATTATTAATAACGTTACAAGGTATGCCAATGCAGAACCAAAACCCATTCTGTGATGTTTAAAGGCAACTTCCCACACATAAAAGGTAGTAAGTTTTGTACGATTTGCAGGACCACCTCTTGTCATTATAAAAATAATATCAAATACTCTTATTGCTTCTACAGTTCGTAATAATAAGGTTACCAGTATTGGCCATCTTAATAAAGGCAGTGTTACATTAAAAAATGATTTAACCGGTCCTGCTCCATCTACTTTAGCAGCATCATATAATTCATCCGGAATAGATTGGAGCCCAGCCAATATAAGTAAAACTACCAGAGGAGTCCATTTCCACGCATCTGCAAATACAATAATATTCAATGCCCAATGTGGATCTGCGAGCCAGGGTTTATACCGTTCCAAAATACCCAATCTTGTTAAGATAAAGTTAACAACCCCAATCTTAGGGTGAACCATCCAATTCCATATAATTCCATTCACTACGGGTGGTATAGCCCACGGTATCAACATTAATGAACGAGCAATTCCTCTACCTCTGAAACTTTTATTGAACGCAACTGCGATAGCAATTCCTGCAATCATTTCTATTGATATAGAAACCACTGTAAAGTATATCGTTCGCCAAAACGAAAGCAACAGATCTTTATTATGAAATATTTCGATGTAATTTTTTAAACCAATAAATATTACACCAGGTTTTCTAATGTCACTTCTAAAAAAACTGATAATAAAAGAGTATGTAAGTGGGTATACATATTGGAATGAAACTATTAAAATTGTAGGTAAAACTAAAACAAACGCAAATAATGCTTCATTTTTCTCAAAAATTCCTACTTTCCTATCGGTTAGCATTGTATCTAAATCCTTATCATACTGTTATGTTTAATAAATATTACAATCTCAATAATACATACAATCACTAAAAACTACAATATTTATATAACTATTACCTTAATCTTCTTAATTATTCAACAAATCAATTCATAACTTAATTAAATAAGATCGCTTAAAAAATCATCCTAATCACTTTTTATCAATGAAATTCTTTCATTTTACATAAATATTGTACATAAATTATGAAAAACGGGGCGTTTCCTTCAACAAATTTTGAGGTTAGCCCCGTTTATATTAATTTCAATTAATCTAGATTACTTCCAACCAATAAGTGCATTACACTTGTCATTAGCTTCTTTTAATGCCTTTTCA
>Ga0190359_1002277_pt1 | contig 11508 bp, 10 predicted proteins | sample 48721823_MG_FD_161269 | JGI IMG/M metagenome (GOLD analysis project Ga0190359, IMG submission 161269) | Hydrothermal vent microbial mat bacterial communities from Southern Trench, Guaymas Basin, Mexico - 4872-18-2-3_MG | ecosystem: Environmental > Aquatic > Marine > Hydrothermal vents >...
GGTGGGCGGTATTTTTTGCAGAGGTGGCGGCGGTTATATTAATCTCCATATTATTCGGTTATCTGGTCTTTGATCGGGAAGAAACGCGAATTATTTTCAATCGCCTGAGGGGCCGTGATTAATATGTAAAAAAACGCTATCATTCACGAGGCTGATGTGTATTATTTATATGCGATCTAAATGGAGCTATGTGCCAATTCCGCAATATCTTAAGGCAGGCAAAGTATTGATTGACAGCGAATGACCGATGATTTATTTTCACACAATGCGCAGGCTTATATTGGTATTGGCCGCGGCGGCTATTCTGACGGCGGTTTCCTTTGCATCGGATAATCCGGTCATCCTGGGAGTGGAATTTCCCGCTCCGACCGAAGCGGGCTGGATGACCGGGAATGAAAAAATACATTTTACACCTTATCCGCTTCAATTCGATATAGTTTTTTATATTTCCGTGGAAGGCTCGGTCGATTCGGTTTCCTATCCGCCTCAGCGGCGTGACATCTTTATCAAAAGCGTTATGGGGATTCTGAAGAATACGCGATTTTACCCCGCCAGCGTTAATGGGATTCCGACGGCCTTTATTCTTCCGGCTATCCTGGAATTTCGGCCCGAAGATAATAAACCGGGATTGTACCTTCATGTCCCGTTTGATGAGCCGGCCTGTGAAATGAAAAATCGTCTGGTGGAAAAGGCTCTTTCTCTCAATGGTTTCAAACTTCCGGGCGTCGAGCGATTCCCGCCATATTACTGTATGTTGCCGGAGGGTGAGGTTGATGAACCCGGTTATCCCTTTATAGTATTTGAAGTCGCTGTCGATACCGCCGGTGATCTGACAGACTATGAGGTGATCTACTCTTCGCATGATATTTGTTCCGAGGTGATGTCGAATGTGCTTCTGCATGCTGAACTGGCGGGGGCCTTACGTAACGGCCAAAACATAAATTCGGAGTTTTATTTGATTGCACGGCTGTTCGATGAGTTAAGTTATCCCTCAAATGTATGGACACCATCTTCCGGGGTAACAGAATCCGACTATTTTGAGCAGTATCGAATAGAGACGGTTTTGGCAATTGATTCGATTATCTGTCCGCCGATTCCTGTAAATATGGCCGGAGGAGAGTTCTCATACCCCTCGGTGGTCTCTGTCGAGGATTCTGTCGAGGTCGCAGTCCATATAGATAATATGGGAGAAATAGACGCTTATCAGTATTACTTCCTATTCTCGGATATCATGAGGGAAGCGGCGGATGATATTTTAAATCGACTGGAGTTTACTCCCGCCATATTATTGGATGGCCGTATATCCGATTTTAACGGATTGCTTGAAATTACATTCAATAATAGTAAAAAGATACGAATCGACCCGAAATGGCTTCCGTTCCCAGAGACCTCTGCCGGGCAGTAACACGATGACATACAGGCGCTTATGAACAGAGGGGATATATTGGGGTAATTACAGCGCATGATCTGCGATTTTCATTAACGGCCATAGAGCAGAGACTCCTGCTGTTTCTATAACATGTTGTCCGGCAAAAGTTAAAGATTTATCTTTGGATATGGCCGGTTGGAACAGTTATTGATATTATTTTATCGGGGATGATCCTTGCGGACTAAAAGAGAAAGATTCCGGCTGTTAAAATGTATAAAGGAATAGGAGATAAAGGATGAATGATTCGCGACCACAGAAAATAGTAAACTTCTTGTCCGCGATCATTGTTTTGGTTGCAGGCTTTTATGTGCTGTTTTTTATGCCGTTGGTCGGTATCTCGGCGGCGGCCAAGACTGTTATCGGGATATTGCTTATTCTTTATTTTCTGATAAGAATGAGGTATTTTTCGCGGCGTTACCGCGGGGACAATAATGGGCCGGAAAGCAAAAAGCGGCCGGATAAGGAGTAATATGCTCTTAATAAAAATGCTTGACAAAAGAGCTAATTACTTTATTATAACAGCTTAAATTTTATGCGTAAGCGAGGTGTTGAGTTTGAATCATTTTAGCAAAAAAACGGGAACCCGGATAGCGTTCGTTATCATTTCGGTATGTCTTATTATTCCAATAGCATTGCCGGCACAGGACATCAAAGAAGAAATCAGTAATATGCTTAATTCCGGCGATACGACACGTGCAATTACCATGCTGGAAAATGAAATCAAGCTCGATCCGAGTTATGAGTACAATTATCTGGTTCTGGGCGATATTTACAAGAAGCGGAAAAAGTATGATCTCGCCATGGAGCAGTATCAGAAGTCGGTCGATAAAAACAAGAAGTTTTTTCCGGGGCTTTATGCACTCAGTATGATGCAGTTGCAGATGGGTCAGCTTGACGAGGCCGAGAAAAACCTGTCGAACGGGCTTAAGAAATCCAAGAAGCTCGACAAGGCGAAGTTTCATAACGGCATGGCAAAGCTGTATATGGTCCGGGGCAATTACAATGATGCCGACAGCGAGATTCGCAAGGCGCTTATAATCGATTCGACCAACTCCGAATTTTATGTCAATCTCGGCGATGTCAATTATCGCATGCAGATCTATCCTCTGGCGATCGACAATTATGCCAAGGCGCTTGAACTCGACACCGCCTCCCTCGATGTTTATTTCCACTGGGCCGAGGCCTGCCTGGAATTGAAAGATTATACCTGCGCCCTCGAAAAGCTTAATATCGTTTTACAGAAGGACTCGACTCATGCCGACGCCTGGATGAAAGCCGGCGGGATTTATTATAAGGCGGCGCGTTCTTCGAGAAATGCCAACGAAGCCAAAGATCATTATAAATCGACTATCGGATCATACAAGAAGTACTTTGAGCTTTCAAAGGATGAGCCTGATAGCACCAATGGCCGCGCCTTTTATGAAGCCGGAATGTCTTACCTGATTCTGGGCGGCTACGAGGAAGCTCTCGAGAATTTCCGTACGGTGCTGTCGATCCCGGTCGAACCCAAGGATATTTATTTTTATTATGCCCGATCGTTCCATGGTATTTCCAATACCGATACTGTCAAGGCGGATATGGTCAAGATGTATGATTCGGCCCTGGTCTATTATAACATACAAAAAGAGAAGATGGAAGACGAAGACTATCGTTCATCGGTTTCCATGGGCGAATTGTATAAGCGGATGGGTGAATGTTACGAAAGTCTGAAAGACTACTATAACACCATTACATATTATAAAAAATCTCTTGAATATGATTCGACCCAGGCGCGTCTATTATATGGAGTGGCTGTTGCATATAACCATACTCAGGATTTTCGCAATGCGCTTATTTATTATATGAAGCGGATTGCACTGGGAATAGACGAGAGGTACTGGTCGATTTATTACAATGCCGCAATGGCGGCGTTATATCTGGCCGACAAGGGTGGAGCCGCGATGGTGGAAGATGAAGACCTGGGAGAGGAAGAAGAATTTGCCGTTTCCGAGCCTGTTTCCGATCCTCTTGAGGGTGTCGATCTTGCCCGTCTGGCGGTCGAATATCTCGAAAAAATTGCTGTCGATCACTGGGAATTTGTAAGCCAAAAATCCCCTGCGATAGGAATCAAGGCTCTTGGCCGTTTGGGTTCGACCTACCTTTATCAGCTGGGTGATTGTGAAAACGGCGTCAAGTATCTCGAACGGGTACTGGAACTGGAGCCCGACAACTGCGATGCTTTGAAATCGATGGGGTATGCGTATTTCGGCGGCGTTTGTACCTATAATTATACCAAGGCTCTGACATACCTGCGCAAGGCGCTGGATTGCCGGATTGCCGATGGTTCGACGCGCTGTGAGGAGATCGATCTTGTTTTATGGATCGGACAGACGTACCAGTTCCGGGGTCTGGCCAGGCTGGATGCCAAGCAGAAGGAAGAATCAAAAGCCGATTTTAAAGCGGCTCATGACTGGTATCTGGATTGTTTAAAATGCGATCCGGGGAATAAGTCTTGTATAGAAGGAGAACAACAGACCAAATTTATGTATTAATCTGAAAGGAAATGTTTGATTATCAGGAGAAATTATGGCCGAAAAGAAAGATAGCGGGGCGAAACAGGGTAAACCGTTCGACCCCGATGAAAGATTCAGGTATATCGGCTTTGAGGTACATCCAGGTAAAATAAAGGACCTTTTCAAATCGGATACTGAAAAGGATGAGTTGGTCAAAAAGATCAAAGCCAAGCGGGAAGCCGGACAGGCCGGCCGTGAGGTGACATCATTCGATATTCCGCGTATCTCGTCACTTGAAAAGATTGTTTTAACTATCACCTCGCTGCTATTGATCGCATCGCTCTTTCTTCCCTGGTTTTCCGGTTATCACGAATACGAGGTGGTAAGCGAAGTCGCTCCGGCCGAAGAGCAGGCCGTGCTTGTGGATTCGCTGGCCGATTCACTGGGGATGGAAATGATCGATTCTACCGCATTGGCGGCGGAAGTAACCGGTACACTTGAGGGAGAAGCGGTTGAAGAACCCGGAGAACCGGCGACTCCCGCGGAAACGGAAACCATTCAGGCTGCAAAAGACGATAAAGGATTTTCCTCGATCACGGCTGCCAGAAAGCGCAAGGAGATCCGCCGTGAACATTTGGAAGCAAATGCACTCGCCGCTTTGCCTATGCTGGGCAAAGTTCTGTCATCCGGTTTCATTCTTAAGATCACCGGTATTCTCTTCTTAATTTACATATTATTCTGTGTGGGGGGCGGTTTTTATAATCTCTATGCTTTGTACTGGTTTAAGGGCGATCCCGACACCAGGGCCATGAAGCTAAAAAAGGTTATGAAATTTGCCTGGATACCGGTCGGTATATGGGCCCTCTGTCTGATACTATCCTTTGTTGGGGCATCTTATTCATTCGACACCACCGATGTCATAAAACAAATCGGCACCAGTTACGGAACCGGAGCCTACCTTGGAATATTAAGTTATGGTTTTTATTTGTCTCTTGCCTGCTTCATATTGAATGCGGTCAAGGCTGTTGAGATTTAAAAAAGAAATTAAGTGTATTAACTATATTTGGAGGATTAATAGAAGTGAAACAGACATTATTTGTCACGCTGAACACTCTGATTTCCTTTGCGATAGCGTATGTCGTTTGGGGCGTTATATTGGCAGCTCAGCCGGCGGGGACAATTGCTCATTCGGTACATCAGGGCGGTCCGCTGGTTGTTGTTTTGATAACCATGCTGCTTATGCTTCTGGCCTTTGTAGCCGAGAGATTTCTTTCCCTTTACAGAGTGGCCAAGGGTAAAAGCTCTGTTCAGGTATTTTTTAAGAAGCTGATCACACTGCTTCACAGCGATGACTATGACGGCGCTCTTGCCGCCTGTGACAAACAACGCGGAACAACCGCCAATGTCCTTCGTGCCGGAATCGAGAAGTTCCGTGAGATCAGGGAAGACGGTTCGGTGGATGCCGAGAAGAAGATTTCTTTGACTCAGGCCGCTATCGAAGAAGCGAATGCTCTTGAGGGTCCGCTTCTTGAAAGAAACCTAATCGCTCTTTCGACCATCGCGTCGATCGCGACCATGGTCGGTCTTTTGGGAACGACGATCGGTATGATCCGTGCCTTTGCCGCGACCGGTAATGTCGAGGGCGGCGTAATCGACGCTCAGCAATTGGCGGTCGGTATTTCCGAGGCGCTGGTTAACACGGCCGGTGGTCTTGCCTCCGGTATTCTGGGAATCTTTTTCTACAACTTTTTTGTTAATAAGGTGGATGCTTTTAATTACACGACGGATGAAGCGACCTATGAGGTCATTCAACTGTTCAAAGACAAAGTAGGTAAGTAACTTATGGCGATTAAGAAAAAAAGGCGTATCGGTGTTGTGCTTGACATGACGCCTATGGTGGATATTACCATCCTCCTGCTTATTTTCTATATGACGACCACAAGTTTCAAACCCCCTGAGGCGAAACAGGTGACTTTGCCGCAGTCGCATTCACAGATTGAATTGCCCGATAAGGACATTATTAATATTACTGTTTCAAAAAGAGACTCAATTTTCGTAGATTTTATGCAGAAGGAAGAAGTCGTTATCGACGGCGAGAAGGTTCTGACGACTGTCCGTAAAGTGGCGGAAACCGATGTCTATGATGTTGCCAACAAGATCAACTGGGCAAGATCGAAGAATCGCAAGGCCCTGGTAGTTATAAAGGCTGACCGGGAAGCCAGTTACGGAGTCATGGACAAGATCATGAAGTCTATGAGGGAAAATGCTCTGACGCGGTTTTTGATTATTACGGACAACGAGTTGGAACAGGCAATGAAAGACGAACAGGCAATGAAAGACGAACAGGCGGGTATATGATGACCCTTTTGAAAGGAGTGATGTAAATGGCTGGTGGAGCAGTAGCAGAATCCAGTAGCAAGAAGAAGGGCAAAGGAGGTCGTCGCAAAAAACGCCGTATTCATATTAGAATCGACATGACTCCCATGGTCGATATTGTCATGTTGCTTTTGATTTTCTATATGGTCACCACTGTATTCTCGATGCCTCAGGCAATGGAGATCAATCTCCCGCCGGAGGAGGAGACTGAAGAGGTGGCGGTCAAGGAATCAAGGCTTCTGACTATCCGTATCGACGGGGAGAATCGGTTCTTCTGGAATATCGGCGACCCGGCCAAGAATATACCTCAGCTCCTGCCATCAAGCAGACTGCCGGGCGATACCCTGGGTTATAAGGTCGACACCGATTCTTTGAGATCGCTTCTGAGAACTCTGAACTATGATATTCCGAAGCTTAATACTCTGATCATGATCAGAGAGGATGCCAAATATGAAGCTTGGGTTGATATTCTGGATGAAATTGATTTGCTGGAAAGATCGTGGAATGCCGCCAAGGCGAAGGAATTGGAAATAAAGGTCGAAGACCTGGATAAGCCCGAATATAAAGAAAATAAGTTCTCCTACCGCTATGCTATGGGCGAATGGGAAGACCGTGACGACCGCATTGTCGCGTTTGCCTTGGGCGCCCTTGGCGAAGAAGGAGGAGGTGAGTAGTATGGCGCGAGCATTGACCGGAATGTATGGCGGTTACGGTGCTTTCGAGATGAAATCGAAGTACCAGCGAAACATGTTCATGGGAACCATGCTTGTTGTTTTGCTGGTCGCCGTGATTGTCGGCGCAACATTTTTATACAAGGTGATGCAGTCCAGCGATGATGACATCCCGATGCAGGTGACAATCATCAAAACAGTCGCCGATCTCGGCCCGCCGCCGACTATCTCAAAGCCGAAACCGCAGGTGCAGGTGGCCCAGCCCAACCGGGCGGCGCCAAAAGTCGGTATCCCGAAACCGGTGGCCGACGATGAAGTGGTTGATGACGATGTCGTTATCGCTTCGAAGGACGAGCTGGCCCAGATCGTGGCCCCTGATATTAACCAGGAGATTGAAGATGCCGGCGGAGAGATCGTGGTTGACATTCCCGATGAGGAATATATGCCCGCTATTGACGAGTTTGTCCCGGTCGAAATACCGGCCGAGATGATCTACGAGCATACGCCGGAATATCCGCGTCTGGCCAAACAGGCCGGTATGGAAGCGGTTGTCTGGGTTAAGGCGCTGGTTAATAAAGACGGGACCGTCAAAAAGGCCGTTATCTTCAAATCTTCGGGTTCGAAGGCCGGTTTTGACGAGGCCGCTGTCGCCGCCGCGTACAAGTGCAAGTACAAGCCCGCTATTCAAAATGGGCGCCCGGTCGCCATCTGGGTGGCGTATCAGGTGGAGTTTACTCTGACCGACGCCAACTAAGGCGAGCGAGTATTTTATAATATCGAGGCACACCTTCAACAGAGGGTGTGCTTTATTTTTTGTCCTCTCCCATTATCTGATATCTGAGAATCTCGTATAAGGAATTTTTATCAAACCGGTTATTCGCCGGGAAGATTTCTATACCCCGGCTGTATTCATTGTGAAAGCGGGATTATTTATTTGAACGAATTGACAGGGGAGGCGTCAATTGTATAGAAGCGGTCATTCAGATTGCTTCATCGATCCCTCATTGAACAACACCATAATAAATCACGGCCCGCGCCTGTCACCGCATAATTAGGGAAGAATACATTATGGCAGGAGTGTCGATCAAAGGAAAAAATCAAGTTTTGTCAGGGATGGGAGGTGAGTGATATGAGCAGAGCGATTGTCAATGGTTACGGGACGCTGGAAATGAAAATGCGCTATCAGCGCAATATGCTGCTGGGGAATCTATTTTCATTTTCCCTGGTTGCAATTATCTTTTCGGCCTTTTATACTTACTCGTTTTTTAAACCGGAACCGCTTGTTATCGACACTGATGGTCCGATTCTGATCGAGTCAGTATTTGAAATCCCGCCGCAGAGATCATTTGAAATGGAAGGGAATGAGGGGAAGATACGGCAGATCAAAGAAAAGCTCGGTGAATGGCGGGGAGATAATTTTATCCTGGTCGATGATGATGATTTTGTCGATGTCGATTTTACGTTGCCGACCCGGGATGAAAAACGACTGCTTGTCGATCAGGCATACACCGGCGGACTCGACGGCGATGAACCGGGGATCGTGATCGATCTTCCGGACACCCCGGTGGAATATCCCGAGATGAACGAGTTCGTGTATCATGAATTCCCGCCGGAGATGATTTATGAAGAAAAGCCGGTATATCCCAGGCTGGCGCGCAAGGCCGGGATGGAGGGATCGGTATGGATCAAGGCGCTGGTCGATGAAAAGGGAAATGTAATCAGGGCGGTGGTTTTTAAATCTTCGGGTTCATCGGCCGGATTTGACGAAGCCGCGGTGGCGGCGGCATATAAGTGCAAGTATAAACCGGCGCTTCAAAACGGTTTTCCGATTCCGGTATGGGTGACATATAAGGTCGAATTTTTGCTAAGGCAATAACCGTGAGCGACTGACTTCTGCCGGGGGGATAGGTCGGGCGCCGCCATTCATTATCAAGAATGGCGGTGTCTTTTTTTTGATCTATTAATATGAGCATATATATCTTCTTTCGCTGCGCATGATCAGGGCAATATGGATTACACGCTTGACGAATCGGTGGATTCGGCTATATTAAATATATTGAGATACATTTCATAATTGTCGGGTCAATTGATCCGGCGGGACTGTATACTGCAGACATACTTCGGAGGGATTGGATATGCCGGTATCAGCAAAAAGTGGCTGGAAGTTGTTTTGCGCAGTCATCTTATGTATAGTTATACCATTCGGCCTTGTAAATGGTCAAGATAAAGGACTTCTGCTTGCATTAAGCCTGGAGGATAAGATTGATATTATTCCGGGGGAGCTTATCGATATAGGTATTCATCCCGGAGGCCGTGGTTTTCATTTATCCGAGTTCGATTTAAGAATAGCCTTCAATACCTCCGTCCTGACGGTCTCTGATGTTATACCGGGACCGTATTATGAAAATAATAACTGGGAGTATTTCGATTATCGGCTACTGCCGCCTGATGAATCGAGACCCGATTCGCTTTCGGGTGTTCTGAGAATAAAGTCAGTTGCCGATCTCGATGATAATGATGAAACGCCGACAAGTCTTGATCTGCGATCCGACCAACCGGTTGTTCACATAATATTCAATACAGCTAATGATTCTTTGCTGATAGGCACCAGGCAGCCGATAAGATTTTACTGGACCGGATGCGGGGACAATATATTTCGTTCAGCGGAGGATGACACTATATTTATATGCCACGAGGTTCGCGATCCTTACACAAATAATAATATCACGGATAATACATTGATGCCGACCATCCAGGGTGCGCCGGATATTTGTCTGGTCGGAGACGGCCCTGATTATGATAAGACGGTTGTCAGGAAAATCAACTACTATAACGGTTATATTGCTTTTACCCATCCCGATTCTGTTCAACCCGATCCCCTTGTGTTTGAAATTGAAACCGTCGAGGAGCAGCACCAGGGGACGCATGCATATCTGGATGTTGTAAAGAAAAAAGGATCGATGAAAATACACGGTTTCGATTTCCTGATTGGCTATGATTTTTCGGCTCTGGCTTTCATGGGTGCTGTCCCCGGTGAGCTTTTTGATGAGTCGGGTGATTATCAATGGGAGTACTTTACATATCGCTATGAAATAAACGGTGATTGCATTAAAAACTGCCCGACAGGATTGGTTAGAGTGGTGGCCCTGGCCGAAACCAATGACGGGGCACATCATCCTTTGAGTATGGATATCCCCAATGGTATGACGCTGTTCACGCTCGATTTTCTGGTTAGTTCTGGATATTTTACCGGTCATCATGCTTTTTACCCGGTCAGTTTTTACTGGATGGATTGCGGCGACAATGTGGTGGCTTATTCCGATGCCGTTGAACCATTGACCGTAAAATCGGCTCTTTCATTACAGGTGGGTCGATGGGAAGATCGGTATGATGATGGTCTGTATGGTTATTATGATGTTACCGACTCAACGGCAGGATTTCCGACATACGGCGGAGCCCAGGTCGAATGTTTTGAGCCACTCGATCCCGATAAGCCGGAGCCATTTCGATTGGTGAATTTCTGGGGCGGAGGGGTAGGTGTTTATTTGCCTGCTTTCGATCACTATGGGGATGTAAATCTGAACGGTATCGCTTATGAAATTGCCGATGCGGTTCTGTTTATCAATCAGATGAAATGCTGTAATTATGATCTGTTTATTGTCGATCCGGAAAAACAGGCGCAGGCCACCGATGTCAATCAGGATTCGCTATTAATGACAATCGAAGATTTGGTGTATATGATTAAAGTGATAGTCGGCGACGCCCTGCCGCTGGCGGCGATCAGCTCGACTTTTCCGGGGACGATGGAATTTTATTATAATAACGGATCGATTAATGTCGATGCCTCATTCGATATGGATGTTGGGGGAATATATATGGTTTACCAGTTGAATGGGGCGACGGTTCAGGATATTTCTTTTGATTCATATTTCCAGAATATGGATTTCAGCTATGGTATATGCAAGGACAGCCTGAAGATATTAATATATTCATTGGAGTATAACGCAATGATATCGGCGGGTGACAATATCCAATTGATGAATCTGATATATTCGGGAGATACGCCGGAACTTATTGCGGCAAGCGCAGCCGGTTATTACGGCCGGAAAGTCGATCTCGATGTGATTGAACATACACCGACCGATGCTGATGATGATGCGTCACCTCTTTTGCCCGATGAATACAGAGTATATCAAAATCAGCCCAATCCGTTTAATATGACGACGCGGATAAGTTTCGATTTACCGGAACGGGCCGACTGGTCGGTGGAGATATTCAATATTGCCGGGCAGAGGCTGAAGGTTTTCAGCGGTTCCGATCCGGCCGGCCGGCATCACATTTTATGGGATGGGACGGGTGATTATGGCAATGAAGCCGGTTCGGGTATTTATCTGTATCGTATCAGGGCGGGCGATTTTGTCGAATCGAAAAAGATGATTATGTTGAAATAGCGTAAATATTTTCTCTCTCTTTTATGGGCCGCCGTCTTGGCGGCCTTTTTTATGGTTTTTCATTTCCATATCTTGTGGGGGGTTGTTCT
>Ga0190359_1002278_pt1 | contig 11506 bp, 9 predicted proteins | sample 48721823_MG_FD_161269 | JGI IMG/M metagenome (GOLD analysis project Ga0190359, IMG submission 161269) | Hydrothermal vent microbial mat bacterial communities from Southern Trench, Guaymas Basin, Mexico - 4872-18-2-3_MG | ecosystem: Environmental > Aquatic > Marine > Hydrothermal vents > Microbial...
CCATTTTAAATGCTTTAAAAGAGAAGGGCGATTTGTCAATTGGTGAAAGAGAGAAGCTAGCTGTTGATGCATTTACCCATACGGCAGTTTATGACTCAATCATATCAAACTATCTAAGGGAAAAATGGACAGACGATGTTCTTCCAAAGGAAAGATCATTTGGTATGAGAAAAATACAAGACATGAGATACGGTGAAAATCCTCATCTACAAGCTGCTTTCTACAAAGCATTACCAGAGCTGACTGAGCCTTGTATTCCAAATGCTATTAAATTGCAGGGAAAAGAATTATCATACAATAATATTCTTGATTCTGATTGTGCAATTGAAGCGATCAAAGAGTTCTCTGACCCGACATGTGTAATAATCAAACATGCAACTCCCTGTGGAATAGCTAGTGCAAACAATCTATTGCAAGCCTGGAAAGATGCTTATGCAACAGATACATACTCACCATTTGGGGGGATTGTATGCTTCAACAGAACAGTCGATAAAGATGTTGCAGAGGAATTATCAAAACTATTTCTTGAGGTTATAATCGCACCAGGTTTCAGCAAGCAATCCCGAGATATCTTTTCTAAAAAGAAGAATCTTAGGCTCTTGGAGCTAAAAGGGCTTGACAAAAATTTAGAAAGAAAAGGAATGATGGTTAGAAGTGTTGTTGGTGGATATTTACTTCAGAGCAGAGATACATGGCTGTCAAATAAGAAAGATTGGAAAATAGTTACAAAAAATAAGCCTTCAAAAGAGGATCTTAAAACAATGGAATTTGCAGTTAAATGTGTTAAACATGTAAAATCAAATAGTGTTGTTTTTGTAAAAGGGACTAAAACAGTTGGAATTGGTGGTGGACAAACTGCTAGAGTTGACGCGGTATGGATTGCTACAAATAAAGGAAAGGAAAATATCAAAGGCTCTACAATGGCAAGTGATGCTTTCTTCCCGTTCAGAGATGCTGTGGATGTAGCGGCAAAGGCTGGTGTTAAAGCAATTATTCAACCAGGTGGTAGCATACGTGATGAAGAAGTTATCCAGGCGGCTAATGAACACAACATAACAATGGTTTTCTCAGGACAACGGTATTTTAGACACTGATATCTAAACTTATTTAAATGAAACCACATATCTTTTGATAATGAAATTCAACGTCATAAAAAGAGATGGTCCAGGACGGATTGGAGACTTGACCATTAATAAAAAGTCCATTGCTACTCCAAACATATACTTTGTAAATACAACAAGATTCAAAGCACCACATTTTGCTGATTTAACAATTTCAAATAAAGATGATTTGAACAAATCAGAAGGTCTATTTATCGTTGAAAATGCCCAACAACTTTTTCAAAAATCAAAAAAATTTGTTGACAGTGTTGTAGAATTTAAAAAAGAATCATATGACAAAGCCCTATTTCTGCCTACAGTTGGAGAACCTGTAAATCTTGCTCTGTTGGTTTATTTAGGAATTGATCTTTTTGATTCCATTTCTGCGATTACTGCTGCTAGAAATGATGAAATATTGTTTCCAACTGGAAAAATTAATAAAAAAAATCTTCGAGAATTGTCTTGCAATTGTCCAATTTGTAGTAAATATAAAGGCAAACCCTCTGAAATGAATTTCGATGAAATTTTAAATCACAATTATCATAGTTTATTAAATGAAATAAAGAATGTTAGAAATGCGATATACAACAATCAGCTCAGAGGCCTTGTTGAAACTAGAGTAATAAATGATCCACACCTAACATCCATACTAAGAAATCTCGACAACAACCACTATCTTTTTTTAGAAAAACAAACACCCCTCACAAGTAATTCAACCATATTTGCCACTTCAAAAGAAGTTTTTAACAGGCCAGAGATAAAACGCTTTCAAGAAAGAATAATAAAAAGATATAAAAAACCAAAATCAGCAAAGGTGTTATTGTTGTTACCATGCTCTGCAAAGAAACCTTATTCTTTTTCACAATCACACAAATTATTCAGAGAAAAACTATTTTTTTCAGGCAATCCTAATGTTGTTCATGAAGTAATTATTACATCACCAATAGGTATTGTTCCTCGGGAACTAGAGCTTGTTTATCCTGCTTCAAACTATGACATACCTGTTACTGGCATCTGGGATGAAGATGAAAAAAAGATGATCAGATCTTTATTGACTGAATACCTTAAAAATAACAAATATGAAAAAATTATTTCGCATCTACCTCCAGAAATAATGGAATTTACAGAGGATTTACTACATGATACAATAAAAACATGCATAGATAAACCAACATCAAAAAAATCCTTGGAAAAATTATCAAAAGTATTAAAAAAAGAAGTAAAGGAATATGAAAAAGTAAAACCTCAGAATAGAAAAATCGAAGATGTTTTAAGTTCAGCCTACTATCAGTTTAATAGGAAACCAGCTGAAAACTTATTGAGAAATTCCAACATCCGAGGCAAATATCCATATCAAAAAATAATTTCTGATGGTAAACAACTTGGAATGATAGTAAGAGAAAGAGGATTGATTTCTTTAACACTTGATGGAGCTGAAAGGATAAAAGATACTGGAACGTATTGGGTCGAAATTTATGATGACTTTGAACTAAAAGGATCTGTTTTTGCACCAGGCATAAAAGATTGCGACGAAAACATTCGTATCGGGGATGAAGTAGTTGTACTGCAAAAAAAGAAGGTATTTGGTGTTGGTGTCGCAACTATGAATGGCTCAGATATGAAAAAGTTGAATTATGGAGAGGCGATAAAAACAAGACATCATGCTTAGAGTTTTTTAAGAGGTTTTTGCTCACCACAAAATGGACATGTGTAAACAGATACTCGGCGATATAAGTCAGTTCCTTCTGCCCAAATGGTGACGCCTTCGCCACATACGTCGCACTTAAAACTTGCTTTAACTGATTTTTTTTCAGGAATATCTTCTTCAACAACATCTGGATTGGGTGGTACAATACCAATCATGCCACAGTCTGGGCAGGTCATTTTAATCGGCTTATTATTGTTGCCCTTGGATTTCTTAATTGCAAAAATACCGTTGCAGCTCGGACATTTAAAATGATATAAGCCTCCTTTTAGACTTTTTTCAAACTCTTCAACAGATATTGGAATAGTTGGTGCTGGTTTTTTGCTATAAAAATATAATATTGCTGTTATAATAAGTATTATTAAAATTGCATAAGAAACTAATATAGCTAGCATCCAATCCCTTCCAGTAACTATGTCGTAAAGAGAAAAAAAGAATACCCAAAAAGCAAGAATTAAAATCAAGTTAAGAGAAAGAATCTTCAACCACCTCATTAGAACGCCCCCTTTCTACCAATCATGAATAAGAACAACAATATTATAAATAATATGACTGAAACACCCAAGTATCCAAGGTTATTTTTAATTCGATAACCTGCGTTTTGTATGAAAATATCTTTTTCAGGGTTTATATTGCCTTTATATTCGTCAATATTACTTATACCATCGCCATCAAGATCTTCTTTTGCATCTGATGGATCTTTTGGACTTAAGCCATATCTTTGCTCCCACCAATCAGGCATACCGTCATTGTCCCTGTCTTCAGTATTGGAAGATATCCAAAACATCTTATTTTCAGAGTTTATAGAATTATTTGCTTCATCTGTAACTTGAATATAATATGTGTAGCTCCCATACTCATCGTATTTTCCAATATATGTATATTTGTCGCCAGAATTCAGGAATAGCATATACTCTGACACAAGTCCAGACGGACTTGTGACAAAGACTTGAACGTGTTTTATCCCCATATTGTCTTTAGCAAAACAGAAAATTTCTAGATTTTTATTCTTTAATTGAACAATAGGCTCTGTACCAAAATAAGAGATTGTTGGAGGCTGTGTCTCTTCGTCGACATTAAAACTACCAGTTTTTTTTGCAAAATTTTCATGAACCGAGACATCAACAGCAGTTATATTGAAATAATATATCCCTATCAAAAGCGTGTTGTCAAAAACGCATTTGTACGTATCTCCAGTTGCTCTAAACATATCTAGCGTTGTATTAATTTTATCTGGATTTGTTATGGTAATATTTACTTTTTCAATACCAGAATCGTCAGTAATGTTGGCAAATATTGCTATATTCTCTCCTTGCTCTATAGATGTTGGTTGAACTTCAATATTTTTAATTACTGGAGCATTGTGCTCATAAGATTTTACTGTAAGAATCTGGTTGCAAAGTAAATGATTATTAAGTATATTTGTGTCTCTTTTAGACGCATCAGTGATAATTTTTACCCCAACAAGCCATTGCCCGGCAACTGCATTATTCCAGTACAAGCTAATTGTATCTGTTGAGTTCGCCTCAACAGTTATTTTGTCTCTATCTCGCTCAGTAACATATTTCATATAGCTTTGTGACTCCGGCTCAATATAAAGTGCAACTTCATAATCAATTGCATCGCCTAAAGCCGTATTTTTTATTGTCGCATCAATCTTTATTTTATCGAATTCGTAAACCGGTTTAGTGGGAAGAGTTATCTCCTCAACAGTAAGTTCAGGAATTTCATAGACCTCTAAAACTTTAGAGAGAGCATTATTTGTTTCATTTGTCTCATTTACCAGGTCGCCATAATCCACTAAAACAGATACATTGTACTTTCCATATAAGCTAGTGTTCCAAAAGAAATTAACAACATTCTCTTTATTTTTTACAAAATCAAATTTTACTGACTTATTATAGGCATTTATGTCAGTTGAGTTATTAATGCTCAAATAAACACTTACATTATTGATAGAAGCATTATGGCAGAAAACATCTACTGAAATATTCACATAATCATCGACGTATATTCTATCAAGGCTTAAGTTAGATTTAAAAGATATATTTACCAATTCAAAATCAGGTTTTCCAACATAAAAACTATGCTCAATAATATATGCTTCATAACCAGCTGAGTCGTTACACATAACTCTAACAGTCCATGGACCATCCAGATCAAAATAAAAACTATTAGATAGCCACTCTGTTCCATTACCAGAATTGGATAAATATAAGGTGAAATTGTGGCTGATATTTGTACTTAAAAAAACAAAAGCCGATACATTGTTTGCAATTGATACAGTACTGACATTTATTTGAGCGGGATTGTTTTTAAAGATAAAACTATCTTCTACAGGCTTGTTGATTGTTGCCCACCATGCATCAACAATATTACTGTCATTGATATTCAATTCATATGAAACATTCATATTTTCAGTTTCGCTTAAAATAGTTCTAACCCCTGGATTAGTCTGAACATCAAAATATACAAGATAATATCTTAAACCAGTGCCGCCAGATGCATTCCAAACAAGCGTACCAGTAGCATTGTTTTCGTTATCAAAATTTTTACTCTCATTAAACCAATATTCATCAATAGTACCAACTACTTTCCCATCAGAATCATAACGAACGATTCGTATTGTATTATTTTCAAAATTTTTAGAAGACACGTTAAGTCTATTTAATAGACCTGTGAAATTAAGATTGGCAGATACGATATCTTTTTTATCTGTTGAAATAAAGAATCTATAATGCCAACTCTCGTTCCACCATTCAAACTTGTGAATTCCAACGGCAACTGTTTTTTCAACAGTGTCGTAGGTCATATTTTCATCGTATACTCTAAAAGTAACTTTATGAATTCCAAAAACATCAGGAGTCCAATTTAATGTGAAAGTATAACTTGAATTTCTATCCAAAGTTTTGTTTGTTGTAGCTGTGTCAATTAAACCTTCTTTATCTGACTTTATTTCAACATAAGTAAAACCATCTTTGGTTTTACCTGTGTTTGTAATTGTAGTAAGTATAGTAGATTTTTTATTTATTTCCAAATTATTCGGAATGCTTGTTTCTGTAATTTTTAAATCTGTCCTTTTCTCAGATAGAATAACAAAAAAATCCCAAACATTGTTGTTATAGTCACTTTCACCAAGTTCATTATCATAGTTTACAACTACACTTAGGTTATGTTTCTGCTCATCTGAAATTGTTGAAATCCAACTTATATTCACATAGATATTTTTGTTTTTTGATAAACCAGCTGTAGTAAAATTAGATGAAACTGGTGTGCTTTCATGATCAAGAAATAAACCAACTTTGATAGTCTGTCCAGCCGAGATGTTTTTATCTCCAATATTTTGAATTTGAACAATTATTTCTGTTTCTTCGTCTTCAAATATTGTAGAAGGAGAATCTAGATCTAATATTTTTAGATCTGGCTTATCATCTTCTGCAATAGTTATGTTTACAAAACAGTTTAACATCAAAATTAAAACAATTACTGATATCAATGTCTTTTCAAACATATCTCCTTCCTCTCAAATTTTCCCCCAGTTGAAAGACTGTAATTTATATCCTAATAGTTGTATTTCTATCTTTCTATTTATTGATAAAAATATTTTATAGAAAAATTTTCTAATACTTATAAACATAAAATATAAAACATTGAGTTTGTTACCAGAAAAAAGCAGAGGATAAATATGAAACCAATAGTTCATGAATCAAGTTTTGTTGATAAGACGGCAATTATAATAGGTGATGTTAAAATAGGAAAAAATTGTGGGGTGTTCCCTTATGCAGTAATCCGTGGAGATCAGAATTCCATTGAAATTGGTGACGGATCAAATGTTCAAGATTGTTGTGTGGTACATGTTAATGCCGAACATAAAACAAAAATCGGTAAAAACGTTTCAATAGGTCACTCTGCCATGATACATGGTGCAACAATTGAAGACGACTGCATTATAGGCATTCATGCAACTATTTTAAATGGTGCAAAAATTGGATCTGGTTCAATAGTTGGAGCAAATGCATTAGTCACAACAAACATGGATGTCCCAGAAAATAGTTTGGTGTTGGGAATACCTGGCAAAGTTGTCAAACAAGATAAAATTTTTAGAGAACAATCACAAAAAAACGCTGATACATATAAAAAATTAAGTCAAGATCATAAAAATGGTAAACACGAGAGGTTCCATCCTTAAAAGTATTACTTTCTATTTTTTAATTTTGTACGCGTGTAATTTAAAAGACCTCCAGCATCCCTTATAGCAATTATTTCATCAGGAAGTTTTGGAAATGAAAATATTTTATCACCAACTGTTATCTTTCCGTTGTCTAGATCTATGTCTACATTATCACCCTCAGAATATGCCTTTATTGCATCTGGACATTCAATTAATGTAAGTCCTTGATTTATTGCTGCACGGAAAAAGATACGTGCAAAACTCTCGGCAACAACAGCTTTAATACCAACTGCTTTTAAACCAAGAACAGGTTGCTCTCTTGAGCTGCCACATCCAAAATTTTTACCAGCAAAAATAACATCTCCTTCATTAACCCTCTTCGAAAAATCTGGATCCAAATCCTCTAATAAATGGGGAACAACCTCTTCCGCCGTACCACAAGTATAAACGTATTTCCCGGGAAAAAGCATGTCTGTATCTATATTATCACCATACTTCCAAATTTTCATTTTTATAGCACCTCCCTCGGATCAGTTATTTTGCCTTTTATAGCCGATGCTGCAACAGTCGCAGGGCTCGCCAAATAAATTTCAGCTTCTTTACAACCCATACGTCCTTTAAAATTGCGGTTTGCTGTACTTAAACATTTTTCACCAGGTGCAAGAACACCTTGATGTGCACCAAGACACGGCCCGCATCCGGGTGGCAAAATAACTCCACCTGCTTTGATTAAAGTCTGAATGATTCCTTTACTTATCGCATCTTCATAAATGCTTTTTGATGCAGGCAAAATAAGTAATCTCACATTTGGATTTACCTTTTTATCCTTAAGAATCTTCGCAGCAATTTCTAAATCTGAAACTCTTCCATTAGTACATGTACCAATTAAACATTGATCAATTTCAATATCCGACAGTTCTGAAGCAGGTTTTACATTATCAACAGTATGTGGGCGAGCAATCATTGGAACCATATCCGATAAATCATATGATAACTTCTGATGATATAATGCATTTTTATCAGGATAAATAGCATCATAGGAGCTATCAGAAACACCAATGGAAGAAAGATACTTCTTCGTTACATTATCTACAAAAAAAACAGAATTTTTTGCACCCATTTCTACGCCCATATTAGCAAAAGTAAAGCGATCATCAATCGAAAATTGAGCTACATCACCATGATATTCAACTGAACAATAGTTTGCCCCAGATGCAGAGATATCGCCAATAATATGTAATATGACATCCTTGGCAAAAACTCCTTTATTTAAATTTCCAAATAAATTCATTTTGATAGTTTGTGGAACTTTTAACCAAGTTTCACCTGTTAAAATCAAAGAAGCAGCTTCTGTTCTATCAATACCAGAAGAAAACGCACCAACTGCTCCATAGGAGCAAGTATGGGAATCGCTACCCAGAATTAGTGTTCCTGGTAAAGCTAAGCCTTTTTCAACCATAATTTGATGGCATATGCCGGCACCTACATCAAAAAATCTCTTTATGTCGAATTTCTTTACAAACTCTCTGATCATCTTATGATTATTAGCAGTTTTTTCTGAAGCAGCAGGTACAACATGATCTAAAACAATTACTGACAAATCCTTAGAATAAATACCATATCCTTCCAGTTCTGGCTCAATTTTTCCTATAATGGCAGCTGTATTGTCATGAGTTAAAAGATGATCAGGACGGACAGTTACAATTTGACTTGGACTTACTTCTTTTTCCCCAGAATATTTAGCAAGTATCTTTTCTGCAAAAGTCATATCCATACAAATATGCCTCCATAAATGTATATTAAAATTTAAAAGTGTTATTAATTTAGTCTCTTTAAACTTATTCAAAAATGTTAATATTACAAAATGACAAAATAATAAGTAAAATATAAGTTATAGAATATACATATTTGTAATAAGTGGATGGCAAAAGGAGAGATTGCGATCAAAAGATTAATTAAAAATAATTTTGCATTAGCAGGAGTTATAGAAGCATTATTGTTGATTGCACTAGTAGCATTAATCCTTTCGATAATTCAAATGAGTTATATACCATCCATTATGTCACAAAAAGAATCAGACCATATGGATGTTGTAGAAAATCAATTTTCTCAATTAAAAGCCACAATAGAAATGCAATCGATTATGGGATCAATCGATGCAGATAATCCTGTAGTACATACAATGATGTCATCACCTATTACTCTAGGGAGCGATAAATTACCTTATTTTGTAACTATGGGTGCCAGAGGCGACGTAGTAATAAAGGACAAGGATGATGTGACAGATTACAAAATCAAATTTGTTCCTATGAGCATTGCAGAATATTCTACTCTTGGAATCCCTCTAACCTCAATTGAATATACGGCATACAACAATTATTATCTTGGTGGTAAAAATATAAAATATATTTTAGAAGGTGGTGCTCTTATATTGAATCAATCAAATTCAGGTGAAGTAATGAAGGCAGGGCCTGCAATTTCAGTTGAAAACAGAAGTGATAGTGGCTATATTGAAATCTATTGGAACATACCAGTATTCGTAGGTGCTGAAGGCAAAAAAACAACTGCAACTGAATTTAGTAATTGTTATATTAGAACCAATTACAGCAACCATGATATACACACAGATAGTGACACGAGCAGCATAAAAATTCTAACAAGACATCTTGATGTTTGGTATGAATATTTAGCAAGTAATACCGAAGGCTTATTATATGAATATATAGAAAATGGATATGTGGATGTAGACATTGTTAATTATGATGATATGGATCCTGACTCTCCACTATGTGTAAAAATTCAGCCAGTGGCACCTTATGATTTAAGGGTTGCAGTCACTGTAGTTAAAATCGGCGTTCAAACAGGACCTGGGGTGACCTGAAAAAGTTAAAACATATTTTTTGTTTTATTTAAAACAAAGGATATGTAAAATAAGAAAGGTTTTTTATGGAATGTAACATATGGATAATAGATTGAAAAACAATATAAAAATTGTGAGCGAAAATACAATGGATGGAGAAAAACTAGTTAACAAAAATCAAAAAGAACAGATTCTTAAAACAGAGATTGGCGGATTTGACAATTTATTTGAAAAAAAGGGTGTACCAAAAGGGAATTCAATATTGGTTGCTGGTGGACCTGGGACAGGCAAAAGCACATTTTGTAGACAGATTTGTTACAATGCAGTATCGAAAGGAAAACACTGCATGTATGTTAGTTTTGAAGAAAGTAAAGAGCGCATTATAAGAAGCATGAATGATTTCGGTTGGAACGTTCAAAAATACATTGATAATGGCAACCTCATTATCCAGAAGATAAACCCTCTTGATATTCTCAGAATGAAATTTGGTTCAATAAGCGGATCAGGTTCTGCTACAGAATTGTCCTACAAAATTAAGCCGTTGATCATCCCTAAAGAATTTAATCCAGAAGTCATTGCTGTTGATTCTCTAAGTGCGATTATAGCAGCATCTATAACAAAAGAGAAAAATTATAGAGTTTATCTCCAACAATTGTTTAGTTTCTTTGAAGAAACAGGCGCTACATCATTTTTGATAACTGAAACAGATCCAATTCCCACGAGATACAGCGAATCAGGAATTGAAGAATTTCTTGCAGATGGAATTATAGTGTTATACAATGTCCAAAAAGACGATATGAGAAAAAATGCATTAGAAATCTTAAAAATGAGATATGGCAAACATCAGAAAAAAGTTGTTTTAATGGAAATAGACAACAATGGAATTAAAATTTACCCTGACAAAGTTATAAAAATTGAGACCTAGCTTTTTTATAGAAATTTAAACGGCTCTGCGTTTTTACTAAGCTTTTTTGCACCATATTGTAAAATATAGTGCTCGACTTGTTTTATTTGAACTTTATTTAGTCCTGTTCTCTTCAGAATCAGATTATCCTTATCATCATATATTTTTACGGTCCCTTCATCTATATCCAATATGGCTTTCATTACCCTGTTGTTTTGAAGCCATATCCAGATGTTTTGATGTCTTGTTTTCATATGACCGCCTGTTTTTACTGTTCTCAGTATTATTTTTATTTTTGTATATATATAAATATTTCTGTACAATTGTGTCCATTTGCACACTAATTTCAATTTTCTTTCAAAAAACAATCATTTAAAAGATAAGGTAAATATACATGCGAACGCATACAAATTAATCGTTGATATGGACGAACCAAATTTACAGGTTGGCAGGATGGAGAGAATAAAAACAGGCATTAGTGGATTAGACAACATTCTACAAGGAGGTTTTCCAAAAAAGTCTATAACTTTAGTTTCAGGCCCCCCTGGTGGTGGAAAGAGCATACTTTGTTTCCAGTTCCTTTATGAAGGAGTAAAAAACGGTGAAAAATGCCTGTTTTTAACACTTGACAAAAAGGTGGAAGGATTATTAGAGCAAGCAAGAGAGCTAGGATTGGATTTTCAGCCAGCTATTGAACAAAATCTTGTTAAATTTATGTTTTTAAACATCAATCAAAAATTAATCTACGAAACAATGACGAATGACA
>Ga0190359_1002279_pt1 | contig 11505 bp, 10 predicted proteins | sample 48721823_MG_FD_161269 | JGI IMG/M metagenome (GOLD analysis project Ga0190359, IMG submission 161269) | Hydrothermal vent microbial mat bacterial communities from Southern Trench, Guaymas Basin, Mexico - 4872-18-2-3_MG | ecosystem: Environmental > Aquatic > Marine > Hydrothermal vents >...
CGCTACGCCTCTTAACAATGCGCACCCTGGCGGGTTTTCTTATTTGGAGGATTATAAAGATAGGACGCTTGCCATCTAAGACATAAACTATCATATATTGGCTCCCTGAAGCTCTAACGGTTACTTTCTGAAAGTTTTGAAAAAGCTGTTAAAAGCAGAAGAAAAAATAAAAAATATTAAAAAAAAGGAAGGACTTTGTAAGTTTATGTAGTAATTTAATTAAAGCAATGTTTTTTATAAAAGGTTTTATAAGTTGATAAAAATCGAAATGAATTAATTGAGAGGTAATGTATGTCAAATGTAGAAATAGTAAAGGGCTATATTCCTGGTTCAATAGGTCGAGTTGCTGAACTTCACGGTACTTACTACCACGAGAATTGGGATTTTACAGTATTTTTTGAAGCAAAAGTGGCTACTGAGCTTTCAGAATTTCTAACTAGATATGACGAAAAGCGCGATGGTTTTTGGACCGCATCACTTAGAGATCGAGTTGAAGGCTCTATTACCATCGACGGGATTCACACCGAAAAAGAAGGAGCGCATCTTCGGTGGTTTATCATATCCGATGTCTTGCGTGGAAGAGGTATTGGTGGCCGGCTTATTAAAGAGGCTCTTAACTTTTGCAGGAGCAAAGGATACAAACGGGTATACCTCTGGACTTTTGAGGGTCTTAATGCTGCGAAACACCTCTACGAGAAGAATGGTTTTGAACTCGTTGAACAGCACAAAGGAATGCAATGGGGTACAGAGGTTAACGAACAGCGATTCGAACTGTCACTCGAATAGCTTAGCATTACCAGCAGACGTGATCGTAAAGTAAAAAATTTTACTTTCCGCGGGTAACTAATTTGCTAAGCATAACACTCAAAAATAATTAAAATTTGGAAAAGAGAAAATTTGAATTATTTTTATCGTGTAATGCTAAAGAGAAGATGAATGACTAAAAAATATATAAGAAGGGAAAATCACCCTCCCCATTATACATCTTTATTCGGATATAGAATGAGCCGCAATTAGCAAAGTTTTCCTCCTTTATGTTTCAACATAAAATATCATATAATGATTATAGTAAGTTGTATTATATAATCATTTCACTATATATGGGATAAAAAAGGAAAAACAACTGCAGTAAGGGTTTAGGAGAGTTTAAATTGAATTAAGTGGCGAAGTTGACATGTCAAGAGAACGAATTCTTAATTTTTTCTTTCTAATAATCCGATAATTCCGGATAGAATTATAACTGTTGAGAGGAAGCAGGCACCGACACCGATGAACATAGCTGCGCCGAGACTGCCAAACCCACGCCAGATGGAAAATACCAAAGAACCGAAAGCTAACATTGTGGTGAGGGCACTAAGAAGAATAGCCTTTCCTGTACTTGCAAAGATTTTATTTACTTTTCCTGTCTCTTCAATGCGCCAGCGATGAACAACATGGACTCCATAATCTATCCCGATACCGATAATCATCGGCAATCCCATTACGTTTACAACAGTAAGCTGCATGCCGGTTAATTTCATTAAACCAACCATCCAGACAAACCCAGCTACTAAAGGTATCATCGCTATTACGGCATATTTGATTTTGCGGAAATCGAGCCACAAGAGCATAAAAACTACTAAAATAGTTAATAATGCTGCATTTTTTCCGTCATTACCTATTACACTGATAAGTTCTTTCATTACCGGGGGCATACCGGTTACTTTTTCACTTACTCTATCTAAATCGTTAGTAAAACGATTAAGATAATCTATATCCTGCCACATATTTCCTGAAGGGAAGATGGTCATTAAGAATTGATTCCGATTTCGGTTGGAATATCTATCCAGAATAGATAGAGGAAGATCTTCGAATTTAATATTTTCTACAGTAGCCATTTTAAGAGCAGTTTTTTTAAAATAAGGTGCTGCATATTTTTGAAATTCTTCCAATCCTTTTATACTTTTTAATCGATTATTTTCTAAAGAATCAATAAATTCACTAATTATGTTTTTTGACTGAGGATTATCGGGATCTCCTATGATTTCACTACATTTATTATCTACCTTGTCCTGTCCTCCAATAAAAGCCATATCCTGGATTTCCATAATATTCATTTCTAATCTTTCTAATTCTAAAAGCAATTGATTAAATTCAGCTTCCGTAAGGTCATGTTTTAATGTCGCGTTTGATATTGCTTGATTGATTTCCCGGATAATAGGAATTCGTTTTTGCTGTTCTTCAAAAGATGGTAAGTATATCGAGATATCATCAACCAGCGCTACTGATTTTACATTTTTCAGTTTTTTAGCCATTTCTCTTAATTCTTCAATACTGTCAGTTAGAAGTAAGGCATAATCCATGCTCAAGTCAAATTTATCCAATATTGTATCTTGCAGGGTGATTGAAGTTAACCCTTTTGGTTCCATATTCATATAATTATGATCAAAAGATATTTTTAAGGCGGAGATCAGTAAAATAATGGTAATTAATATTGCGCAAATTAAGGTAGCACTATAACGTCTGGATAACCAGTTGCAACTTTTCCCGAATGATTGGAAGGAAATATCTTTATATACTGGTTTTGTCTTTATTTTTCCTTCCGCCAATTTCTTTTCCAGGCGGCGTTCCCGCAATACCAGTAGGGAAGGTAGAAAAAGAAAAGTTACTATTAATATAGCCAGCAAACCGGTGCTGCTAACAATACCCATCTCTTTCATCCCACGTGAAGAACTGATAACCAGAGCAAGGAAAGCAGCACAAGTTGTTAAGCCGGCGGTTAATATTCCTTTTCCGCTTTTTAGAAAAGTTTCTTCTATGGATTTATCAATCGATTTTCCCATAGAGCGATTTTCGGTGAAGATGGAGATTATATGTATGGAAAAATCAATTCCCAATCCGATTAAGATTACCGCTACCATTGAAGTCATAATATTCAAACTCTTAACCAGGATAGCGGTCAGTCCGATTGCCCAAATGAGTCCGACCGCTAAATTCAGAAGGGCAAAGAGGGGAGCAGCCCACATTCGAAAAGAAAGAATTAATAAAATTAAGATAGCAATAAAAGCAAATATACTGGTATAACCCATACTTTGCTCGCTATAAACCATTTCATCCCGACCCAGAGGAATCATTCCGGTGAGCCCTGCCTTTACTTCCGGATAATCTTTTAGAACTTTGTCAACTACTTTTTGAATGGTATCTGTTCCGGAAATCATTTTGCTCATATCCGTCATGCTGAAATTAGGGATAACATTTATAATAAGAGCTTTTTTATCATAAGATAATAGATAGGGTTCTCCCAGCAATAATTTATCAATAGCTTTTTGAGCTTCTTCCGGAGAGTGGATTTTTCCGGAAGAATAATCTTGCATTACCGAAATCAGATTGGAGATGCTATCTAAAATAATTATAGTATTGTCTTCTTTCTCTCGAGTAGAAATAGACTCTTTTTTGCCCACATATTCCTTTTCAAAACTGTTGTTTAAATTGGTAAGCAGGGGAACTAAATTAGGATTTTGGTACAGCTCTTTCATATTTTGCAAATCATCAGCTTTGACCAGCATTAAAGCATGTTCGCGGATAAAATCGACATCCTGTTTGTAATCAATTCGTTTAACATAAAGTTGTCTGTCTTTGGGATCAGTTGTCAGCTTGATTTTTGGAACAACTGTTTCCGCAAAAGCTTTTATTTCTTCTTCCTCACCTTCAACTACTACTATTATATTGGTGGCTGATACAAATTCGTTTATTACTTTATTGTATTGGATTGTCTTTTCACTCTTCGTAGGAAGCAGATCAGTCCATCGCATGCTCTGTTCTAATTGTGAAGCAAAAGCGCCCATTATTATAGTGATAATAAGTACCACAATTACCATCTTCCAGGGATGTTGAGCATGCAGTTTGGCTAAAGCTTTTAAAATTTTATCTCTCATAGTTTATTTCCTTTTTAAATATCTTTCAGTGAATATACTGTCATCTAATTCTATATTGTATTTTATTTCGAGCATTTCTATGCTTGTCTGTGAATCTTCCAGTTTATTATACATTACCATTTTTGTCGCTGTAGGAATACCGTCTATGTTCTTAATATCATATTGAATCAGGGTTTTTAATAAAAGCTCAGGATTTTCCGCATCATAATAATCTATGGCTATAGGGATAAAGTTATCTTTGATTACCCACATAATTAATCGGGAATAGCCGGATTCAATGCCTTCTTTTTTCAACATCTCTATCTTGTAACAATCATATCCTTCTTTTTTTTCAGAACCAAGCTTTTTGCTGCTGAAATCTTCAATAAAAGAATCACTTGCCCCTGTGTCTTCATAGGAGAAATCACTGCCTTCCATTTTTTGACTTTTAGCATTGGTGGCGAGTTTACGTATTCGTTTTGTACGGGGGAAATACATCCAGATATCGTCAGCATAGTTGAGCATCAGGATAGCCTGTCCTTTTGCCCGTTTGGGCTCTATATAACGTAATAGATTTTTTTCACCTTTGTTTTTACTGTATGAATCATAGATAAAGACTCTTTCATTATCAGAGGATGTAGTAATAGTCATTTTTACTTTTGCCTGGACGGTATCCTGATTCATCAATTCACTTACCTTTCTTATAATTTCTTCTCCGGTAAGTTCTTGTCCGAAGGAGGCAATAGATACACTAAAAATTAATAAAAACAATATGGTAGAAATAAAGATTATTTTTAAATATTTGTTATTTATTTTCACAATTTACCTCCTATGCTATTACAATCGTTTTTTATAAAATAAAAGCAAGCACGATATCAATAGTAAACCTAAAGCGAAAATAAGTCAATATAATCCCTACTAAAATTTTACACTATCTTTGAATCCAATACATTTGTACCATTTCTGCATATTTGTTATTTAACTTACTGCAATATTTAATACAAGTCAAAAGATTTAGACTTCTATAAAGCTGCGAAACTCGTCTAATAGCCTCCACCATTATTTATCAAATTTAGTTAAATAAAAAAAATCCGAAAAATAATTTTTCGGATTTTTTAATTATTAGATTAAAAAAGAAGGATAACTAAAAATAGATGTAGAATATATATATGAAATTACCACGCTCCATTGGTTAATTGCAAAGATAGAAAAAGATGGATTCCCACTTTCGTGGGAATGACATAAGGAATTGAGAGAAGAACATAAAGATTGTGGGAATAACATATAAGGTTGGGATTGCCGTGCTCCCTGGGGTCGATCGCAATGACAAAATCGATATATGAAATTGCCGCGCTCTGATAAACCAGAGCAATGACTGACGTTATTGGAAAAAAATTGAATAATGTGAGCTAATCTGTTATAAATAGATAAGTAAAAAGTTGTTTCAGGTGGAAAGCTATTTATGGAATTCGTAAAAGATAAAAGATTAAATTTTATTATCAATATTGCCATTGGTATTGTCATTCTATTTTATGTATTGAGCAAGCTAAAGTGGTTGTTCATATATTTTAGTTTTGCTTTGATGTTAGCCTATTTCTTCGATCCTTTATATAAATTTCTTCTTAATAAGAAGGCCCCGAAAGTATTGGCTATTGTTATCGTCTTTGGAATAATAATAGCCCTGTTAATCCTAACTATATTTTTTCTAATTCCCAGCTTAATTAATCAGCTTAATATTTTATATAAGGAGATTCCTCATTTTATCGAAAATTACCAGAATCTAATTTTATCTATAAAACCTCAGCTTTCAAAATTCATAGATCCTGCTGATGTAGAGATTTTACTCAAAGAAAATTTATCCGAACTTCAGAAGAGTGTATTGGGTTTTTCCCAGACCATCATAATTTATCTTTCCAATATAGTTTCCAGTATTACTTTTGGTATAGTGATTGTTCCTTTAATTTTATTTTATCTAATGAGAGATATGTTTAAATTTAAAGAGAATTTGTATATTTTCGTATCGAAGAAAAATAAAAAAGAATTCAAAGAAGTACTGGAGGAAATAGATTATATTATCAGCGGGTTTATTCGTGGTCGAATAATAGTCTGCTTTATTGTAGGGACATTGATTGGTATAGGGTTGTACTTTTTAGATTTAAAATTTGCCTTGATTATCGGGATTGTTAGCGGAGTGTTTAACTTTGTCCCCTATTTAGGACCTATTGTGGGAGTTGTCCTGACTTTAATTTTTGCTCTGGGCAGCCCCTGGTGGACATTGGTGATGATTGTAGTTTTGTTTGTTTTAGTTAATCAGCTTGAGGCGATATATCTTAACCCAAATATCTTAGGGAAAGGGTTAGGTCTGCACCCCTTGACCGTAATCTTATCGATGTTAATTTGCGGTCAGTTGTTAGGAATATTGGGAGTGTTAGTGGCTGTTCCTTTGGCAGCTATTTTGAAAGTTTTATTCTTTAGATATTTAGCCCAGGAGGGATAGAATAGATTATATGAAAAAAATATTCTATATAATTTTAATAACAGCTGTATTTGCTATTTTATTCTCTCTTTCTTCAATTTTTGCCCAATCTTCAGAAATAAAGATATTGTTAGACAATAAACCACTGGAAACCGTTGTCCTTTCAGTTATTGAGAATGACCGATTATTTGTTTCGGCTCGTAATGTGGTGGAAGCTTTAGGAGGAAGAATTACCTGGTTTCCGGCTTTAAAGTTGATGACCGTAAATATCAATGGTCGTACAGCCCGCTTAGTTATCGATGACCCTACTTTGGAGATAGATGAAAAGGTAATTCCTCTGGAAATACCAGCAAGAATTCTCAATAACCGGGTAATGATACCTTTAGAAGTGATAAAATTTATTGCCGAAGTAGATATTAAATGGGACAACCAGACCAAAACTTTATCTATTAATACCATAAGACCTTATCTATTAAAAGTCAGAAGCTATTCTCACCCCGACAAAACCAGGGTGGTGATAGATTTATCTGAAAAGACAGAATTTAGGGCTGATAAATTAACCAATCCGGATAGAATTTTTATCGATATAATGGGATCTATTGTAAAATTAGAGGATACTTTCAAACAGATAAAGATAGATGACGGAGTGATAAAGACAGTAAGGACAGCTCAATTTAATGAGGAAATTACCAGAGTGGTATTTGACCTTTATCGAGAAGCAAAATATGAAGTTTTCAGCCTTATTGAACCCGATAGGGTGGTGATTGATATATTCAAATCAGGTAAAGAGGCAGCCATTTCTCAAACTCTTCCCGCCAAGTCGGAAGAAAAGTCTGCTCCCGGACCTGAGATAACCGGCAACAGAGTAGTAATTATTGACCCCGGACATGGGGGGAAAGACCCGGGAGCGATCGGACCTACCGGCTTAAAAGAAAAAGATGTTACTTTGGGAATCGCTCTTTATTTAGAGAAATTATTAAAAGGGGCTGGTATCCCTACCTATTTAACCAGAAGTAAAGATGAATTTGTTTATCTGGAAAATAGAACAAATTTCGCTAACCAGAAAAATGGTTTTGTATTTATAAGTTTACATGCTAATTCGGTTTTAAACCATCGCCCCAGTGCCGAAGGAATAGAAACCTTCGTATTAAGTTCCAAATATATCGGTGCCTCTGCCAGGGATGTAGCAGATAGAGAAAATAGAGCCAGCAGGGCTCACCCGGAGGTAGATGCTGATTTAGCCTTAATTATCGCTGATTTGGAAGAAAGCGCTAACATTAAATATAGTCTCGATTTTGCAGATATTGTACAGAAAAAATTAGTAAATTATCTAAAATTGGAAAACAGGGGAGTAAAGCAAGCTCCCTTTGTAGTGCTAAAGGGAGCAAATATGGTAGCTGTTATTGTAGAGGTTGGTTTTATTTCTAACCCTAAAGAGGAAAAGCTACTAAAAACTAGTAAGTTTAGAGAAAATGCCGCTCAGGCCTTGTTTGAAGCCATAAAATATTATATAGAAACTACCCCGGATAATGGTGGATAGGATTAATTATTATGGTTAAAAATAGAAAACTGAAGAAGAAAAGAAATAACCCGAAAATTGTCCCTTTAGTATTAATAATTGCAGTACTCATAATTGCTGGTTATCTAATATTTAATAAGTTTATTATTCCGGCATGGGAAAGATATACAGAAAAGCCTATTATTACTAAAGAAGCCCCTTATAAGGAAGAAGAAATAAAAGAAGTTCAACCTGTGCCGACAGAAGAGCTGGTCGAAGTTAACCTGTACTTCTCTGATTCTCAAGCGATGTACTTAGTACCCGAAAAAAGAAAAATATCCCAAACCCCTTCTTTGGCCAGACAGGCAGTTATTGAGCTGATAAAAGGTCCGGAAAGTTCCGAACTCTATCCCACGATTCCCGGAGGAACGCAAGTCAATGAAGTATATATTGTTGATGATATTGTTTACATAGACCTATCTGAGGAAATATTTAAAAATCATTCCGGAGGAAGTAGTGGCGAATTGATGACTGTCTACTCTATAGTAAATACTTTAACCGAAATTCCTCCCATTGAAGGTGTGCAAATATTAGTGGAGGGGAATGAGGCGGAGAGTTTAGTCGGACATATAGATATCAGCATGCCTTTGCTTAGGGACGAAGATTGGATTAAACCATAAACTAAATAAATAATGTCGAAAATAAGGAGTGATAGAGATAAACATTGCTGATTTATACCTGATTTTTAGAAATGAGATTATAATAATTGCTTTTATCACCTGGGTTTTCAATCAGAGCTTAAAACTAATAGTATTTTATGCAACTGAAAAAAAATGGGATATTAGAAGATTTGTTGGAGCAGGAGGGATGCCCAGTACTCATTCCGCCCTTTCTGTGTGTGTGGCTACCACCATTGGCATAAAAGAAGGCTGGGAATCTCCTTTGTTTGCTTTTGCTATAGTGGTCGCTTTTATTATTATGGCCGATGCAGCCGGGGTAAGGAGAGAAACGGGAGAACAGGCTAAAGTATTAAATAAAATTATTTTGGAATTTTTTAAAGAAATAAAATTAAAAGACAAGCGTTTCAAAGAGTTGGTCGGGCACACCCCTTTTGAAGTTATAGTGGGAGCCTTTATAGGAATGGCAATGGCCTGGATACTATGCGCAATAATTTAGTTTAACTTGATTGTATAAGAATTTCCTTTTTCTGTAATCCCTGCTTAGTAGATACGTGCTTAGCAGAGTAAACATAAGGCAGTAAAACAAAGAGGGCACAATTCATTGTGCCCCTACAAAAGAAAAGGAGGAGCACGGTGTGCCGTGCCTTCTTGTACTAACGACTAATTTAAGAGGTGATTTTATAGATTTGGAAAAATCAAAAAAAGAACGTCTGGATATATTACTGGTCGAAAAGGGATTTTTTCCCACCAGAGAGAAAGCTAAACGCGCTATTATGGCGGGAGAAGTTTTAGTGGAGGGGGAAAGAGTCGATAAATCAGGACAAAAGATCAGGGTTAAAAGCAACATTTTAGTAATAAAAAAGGAGAGTGCTTTTGTAAGCCGGGGTGGAGAAAAATTAGAGAAAGCCCTTAATATCTTTAATGTCAATGTCAAAGGAAAGAGAGTAATTGATGTTGGTGCATCTACGGGGGGCTTTACTGATTGTCTCTTGAAATCCGGAGCCGATAAAGTTTATTGTATAGATGTAGGCTACGGGCAGTTAGCCTGGAAACTGCAGAAAGATAGCCGAGTAGTAATTATGGATAGAACCAACATAAGATACCTTACTATCGATAAATTTGATGACCTTTTTGAATTGGCTGTCATAGATGTCTCATTTATTTCATTAGATAAAGTTTTGCCAGCAGTGTATAATCTACTTAAGGGAAGAGGAGAAGTGGTGGCTTTAATCAAACCACAGTTTGAAGCAGGCCGGGAGTTTATCCAAAAGGGCGGAATAGTAAAAAAGGCAGAAGTCCATCAGATGGTAATCGAAAGAGTTGGCGATAAGGCGCAAGAAATGGGTTTTAGTATTCAGGGTCTAACTTTTTCTCCCCTAAAAAAAACTTCCGGTAATATAGAATATCTCATCTATTTAGTGAAAAATTCCAAAGAAGATAAGATAAAGAATTTTCCGCAAATTGTTGAAGAAGTGACAAAACAAGCTCACCAGGAACTTTCTCCCAGAAAATAATATTTGGAGTGAAGTTTTTGAACATAAATGAAAATGGTGTTTTAGTCTTTATTTTATTTATTAGCGGAGGGATAATCTGCCTGTTTCTATTTATCAAGATAGGCAATTGGTTAAGGGCTAAGAGATTAAGGAAGAGGTTCTCCAAGAGCAGGCAGGCGGAAAAAGAAGCAGAGAAAATATTAAAGAAGAACGGTTACGTGATTTTAGATGCTCAAAAAAGCAAACCACTCCTTATAACTATCGGAGATAAGATTCATCGCTACCTGGTGCGGATAGATTATTTAGCGAGGAAGAGAGGGAAAGTCTACGTAGTAGAAGTTAAAAGCGGAGAGAAGATTCCCTATATTACCAACCGGGAGACCCGAAGACAGATGTTAGAATATTACCTTGCTTACCAACCGAGTGGTATTCTTTTATTAAATATGAAAAATAAGAGTATTTCTGAAGTAAAATTTCAATTCGAAAGTACTATACGTCAAAAAGTAATAAAGTTAGTGTATTTTTTGGCAGGAGCAATTTTTAGTTTGATCTTATATTATTTGCTTCAAGGAGGGTGGAGATGAAATTAGACAGCGTGGGTTTAATAGTAAATTATAAAAAAGAAAAGACTCGTGAAACTACCTGCAGGATAATTGATTGGCTAAATTCTAAAAAACTGAAAGTTTGCATAGAAGGAAATATGGGCGAAGAAATAGGAAAGAAAGAATTAAATTGCCCTACTGAAAAATTTCTTAAAGAAGTTGATCTAATAATCTCTTTGGGGGGAGACGGAACTCTCCTTAGAGCAGCTAGATTGGCCGCTGCCGAAGATATACCGGTTTTTGGAGTGAATTTAGGAGGATTAGGCTTTCTGACTCAAATTAGCATCGATGACCTGGAAAAGTCTTTAGAGAAACTGTATCAAGGGAGATATTTTCTTGATAAGAGAATGATGTTAAGTTGTACAGTGAAAAGAAAAGAAGAAGAGATTAAAAAATTTACTGCTTTAAATGATGTAGTTATAGGTAAGGGAGCTTTTGCCCGAATTATCTGCCTGGCTACTTATGTAAATAATGATTATGTTATCACTTATTCGGCTGATGGATTGGTGGTCTCTACCTCTACGGGTTCTACCGCTTATTCTCTTTCTGCCGGTGGTCCTATTGTCAATCCCAATATAAATTCTATAATTCTTACCCCTATCTGCCCCCATACTTTATCTGCCCGGCCTTTTATTGTCGGTGAAAATGACCAGGTAAAAATAAAATTGGAATCAAGCGAAGAAAAAGTAATGGTAACCATAGATGGGCAAGAGGGCTTTATTTTAAAACCAAAAGATGAAGTGATAATAAAAAAATCAGACCATAAAGCTCGATTAATTACCTTTAAAGAAAAGAGTTTTTATGCTATTTTGCGGGAAAAATTGAGATGGAGCGGACAGATTAATAAGTAAATAAATTAGCGT
>Ga0190359_1002283_pt1 | contig 11494 bp, 6 predicted proteins | sample 48721823_MG_FD_161269 | JGI IMG/M metagenome (GOLD analysis project Ga0190359, IMG submission 161269) | Hydrothermal vent microbial mat bacterial communities from Southern Trench, Guaymas Basin, Mexico - 4872-18-2-3_MG | ecosystem: Environmental > Aquatic > Marine > Hydrothermal vents > Microbial...
GCTTCCTGCCATTTCTGGCGCTGCAGTATCCGTTGAAATCCGGTTTCATCATTGCAAAGGTATATTCCCAGGTAGACATCCTCATAGGTATCGGTTCCGTCAAGCCATCCCCAGTCCTTGTAATGATAATCTTCACCGCCTGTCGGAATATCGACAACGTATTCATCGCCGATGACCTGGACAAATTCTATATCCTCACTGCTGTACAGGCTTTTCAGTTCGCTTTCTATCTGTGATGATGTGTTGTTGTCGGCATTGATTGTTTTTACATACTCATACCCCTGACCCTCGTGATAAGCAATAAATTCATCCATGGTTGGACAATCGATAAGCGGATCCCCGGAGATAATAACAAATTTACCGCCGCGCGGTATATGGACATGGCCCCGGCTACGCTTCCCGCCGATACCGTCAAAAGTAGTTTTATTGATGACATTGGTAAAATTATTCGGTTTCGACGGAACATGTACCCCGCCGTTTTTATAGGTAATGACAAACTGAGCCGTCTGGGTTGCCAGAAGGAGTTTCCGCATCGGATTGTACTGCATGGGGCAGTATCTGATTTCCAGTACTTTGTATTTGTTAATGGATGAGAGTTCATATTCAAGATCATGGGTGAAAAAAGCGTCTTTTTCATAGATGCTTTTATTCATCTGAAAAACACGATTGTCACGATGAACACCGGGAATATAGGAGTCGAACAGTTGCTCCTGAATGGGTGCGATAAACCATGTGCCGCTGATTGGAATGAAATGTGTGTTGATTACTTCTACACTGATATCATCCATTGTTACCGAAGACGGCACCAGTACATGGAATCTTGCCCTTGGCAGGTTCGGCTGGCCGAGCTTATCCGGTCTGAAGGTGCCACTGATATTGTCGTTTACGATTTTCAGTGCGGATCCGTATAAAGAGAATACCGAGTAGTTTCCGGAAAGAAGCCCGAAATCACTCGGTTTATTCTCAAAAGCTCCGGGAATGGAAATGGTGAGATTACAGACATTCCGCACAACACTGATATCGGTCAGGTGAGTCATATCCTGGTGTGTAAAAGAACTTCTTGTCCGACCGTCCTTAAATGAAACCCAACCGGCAAAAGTGATTGAAACACAGAGAAAAACCAAAAAAAACGGCAAGTGAGATGTTTTGGGGCAATTAGGTTTGAATGGCCGCAATGGAAATTGATTAACAGGAACGTACATCAAATCCCCCTCCCAATAGTAATGATAAAAAGTATATACTTACATTATTACATTATCTCGACTGATTATTCAATAATTTGCTTTAAATATTTTTTCGAATCTGCCGGGTAAATGTAACACGCTCGTGTACTTTTACAACCGTGATTCTTCGTGCGGGGAAGGGATCTGGTTGTTGAAGTTTGTATACTATAGATACATTTAGTAATATAAACAAAAACAGGTCTGTATGCTCAAAAAAATGCCTGTTTAAACGATTAGAAAAGGGGGAATTCAATTCAAATCATCAGTATCTGCAGAGAATTGCTGAATATTATTTGTGATTAAATTAGAATTAGGGTAATAATAATCGATTTAATGCACCTTAATACCGGTGAATATATGTTTAAAAGAAAATAGCGTTTCCGGGCAAAATTGCATATAAAAATCCCCCACCAGGTTTCCCGATGAGGGGTTTTTATATCTGTATAAGGAGTAAAATATGGCTTCCTGCTCAATTCATGCGGGAATGACCTTTTTACCATGTATTCGGGCAGTTGCTACTTAATCAGCAGGACCCCGATAACCTTTGAGTAACCCTTGGTGACCAGTTTGCACTGATACATTCCCGCTGAAAGACTCTCTCTGTCCAGACCGATTGAGTATCGCCCGGCTTTCACGTTTTTATTTATTAAAGTTTTTACTGTTTTCCCCTGCAGATTGTAAAGATCTATTCGAACGGGAATAGATGTAAGCCTGGTATCAGGAATCTGGAACCGGATCCGTGAGCCGTAGTACCGAAAATCAAATGTCGACGGCAGTACAGCTATCACGTTTTTGCTGGAGGTCATGTTCCCGTTGATTTGAAAATCGTCGATACACATGTCCCCGCACCAGCTTTCGCCGGTTACAGCGCGGAACCTGAACCGCACCCGCTCACCTCTGTAGTCTGTAAGGTCCTGTTTTACTTCAAACCATGGATCGCCGTGGTCATCCGTCAAGTGGATTACTTCATTATGCCAGGTCGTATCGACCTTAATATCTATATAGATATCACCCATAGTATTTGAATCACTCTTCATCTGTGCCCAGAAAATGAGTTCAGGGTCACTCAGAATCGACAGGTTGAACTTGGGTGAAATCATATTGGTCTTTTTATTCGGGTAATTCGGATCGGATGCTTCGACATAGACATAGTTGCCGTTACCTGAAGTATGGTCACCTTCAGGGCCGGTACTTTCATACTGCTGTGACGGTGTCGGGCCGGAGAGCACTATCCAGTCAAAGTCATCATCATCAAGCTGCTCCCATTTCTCGCCGAGTGGTCTGGTAACACCCATCTCGTCAAAATCCTGTACATGGGGAAAGGAGTCGATAATATATTCCTCAACGATTGGAAAGAGTTCACTCGTATCGGCCAGTGCAGTACTGTCAACACTGGTGATTCTGAATGCGTAGTCTGTCCCTATCGGAAAATCAACGGGGACGTTCCATTCGAAGGAGCCGTCACTCTCGGTTGCATCTGCGAGTGTTTCGTTTACCATGCCGCCTTTGAGCAGTTCGATAGATACGTTACCATCAATATTATCGCTCCAGGTAACTTTACAAACAGAATTCTGCTCGACTTCCAATGGTGCCATTACTTTTATCATCGGCTCCATGTCACCGATACTGAGCAAGGTCATAACATCGCCGTAGTTATGGAAGAATTTCCGTGAGTGTGATTTACTTTTCAGACTGCCCATGATATGTACCATACCCATCTGCCGTTCGGGAGGTCCGCCATCTTCAGGGATTAACCCTTCCAGTATTGCCATGGCATACAGGTCGTTATCACCGGACATGGTGGTCACCGGAGCAGCAAGTGTCGCACAGGTACCGATTTTCTTTGATTGTGTCAGATAAGCGAAATTACTCGAATGGTTGTCTTTAAAATCTCCGGAGCTGCAATTCATTGAAAGGAATAATGGAGAGCAGGTGGCCGTCACTTTGCTGCTCATACGAATTGACGGGCTGCTCGGGCCTGACGGAGAGCCGTGATCGCGGTGGAAAATAATGAAAACCCCTTCATTCCATCGGTCGTATATTTCATCGCATGCCTCCGAGCTGCTGGTGTAGAATGGGTCAGGGTCAAGTGCCCACTCTTCCCAGGGAAAGGGACCGGGAACATTATAGCCGCCGCCGTATCCCTGTGTCGGCTCCCGATTGACTTTATAGATCCGGTGTACAGTATACCCGAGACCCAGTTCAGGGTTGTCCCAGTTTCTCGAGCCGTAATGACCTGAGGAAAACCGTTCCAGCGGATTCTCCTGATCCTGCTGTCCAAGAGTGCTAATCGCGGTTTTTGTCCACTCACCACCGGCTTCATGCCATTTCTGGCGATCGAAAATCTGTTTGAAACCGGTTTCCGTATTACAAAGATAAATGCCGAGCATAACATCCTCATAGGTATCGCCGCCCTCAAAGTTTGCCCAGTCTTTATAGTGGTATTCATCACCACCCTGCGGCGGATCAATTAAGTAATCATCACCGATAACCTGTACAAATTCAATCTTCTCAGCATCGTACAATTCCTGCAGTTTGTTTTCAATTCCCGATGAACCGCTACTAGCATCAAGAGTTGCAACATGCTCATAGCCCTGGTTCTCCCGATAGGCAATATACTCATCCATGGTTGGACAGTCGATAAGCGGGTCTGCAGAGACAATGACAAATTTACCGCCACGGGAAACCTTTACCAAGGGCTCATTACGCCTACCGGTAATACCGTTGAAAGTCGTCTTGTAAATAGTGTTGGTAAAATTATTGGGTTGGATATTGTTATTTACCGGAATGGTTTCATAGGTGACAGCGAATTGTGCCGAGTTCGTTGAAAGCACGGTTTGGGTAACCGGATTATACTTCATCGGGCAATATCTGATCTCCAGTATTTTATATCCGTGGCAGATGAAAATGTCATACTCCAGAGGATGTGTGAAAAAGGCGTCTTTTTCATAGATCGTTTTATCCATTTGAAACACACGGGTATCACGATGAACCCCCGGTATAAATGAGTCAAATACCTGCTCCTGAATTGGTGCAATAAACCAGGAACCGTTGATTGGTTTGAAATGGGCGTTGAGCACGGAAATGGTCAGTTGGTCTTTGGTCACCGAGTACGGTATCAGCACATGAAATCGTGTTATCGGCAGATTAGGCTTGCCGAGCTTGTCCGGCCTGAATGTGCCGCTGATGTTCTCATTGACAATTTTCAGTGCTGATCCGAATAGAGAAAACACCGAGTAGTTACCGGCAAGAAGGCCGAAATCATCCGGCTTCGCTTCATATGCCCCGGGAATTGTAATGGAAAGATTGCACCCCTTCTGCAGAACAGCAATATCGGTACACCGTACCTGATCCTTTTCAGTGACATTCGTTTTAATCCTGCCGTCTTCAAAGGATATCCAGCCGGCAAAACAGAGTGAAACAGTTAAAAGAATTGAAAGAATTACATGATAACAAAAATTGAATGGAGAATGGTTCTGAGACTTTTTCTGAACAGAGCTGTTCATATGCCCCCCCTACCAAAGGTTAAGGATGAAAGTAACGAAATACTTTATACTCTATATAGTTCCGGTCAAAAATGTATCTATACAAACAACCTAAATTACGAAACCATTTTTTCAAAAGGGAGGGGTATTATATGCTAAAAACCAAGTGGTGCCGGAAACTTTTTCATATCATATAATATATAGAAAATTACCCGTTTATGCTGGAATTTATATTTTAATACATGCTAACAGAACTGGGGGTTTTATGAATATACGATTACATGAAAGTGAGGTCAGAGTTCTCGGAGCACTGGTCGAGAAAGAGTTAACCACCCCTGAGTATTATCCCCTTACTTTAAACTCTTTAACGACGGCCTGCAATCAAAAATCGAACCGGGATCCGGTTATGTCCCTTTCCGAACGGCAGGTTGAGAGTGCTATCGAAAATCTTCGGAGCAGGCAGATGGTGTGGCGTCGGAATATAGCCGGATCACGGGTACCGAAATATGAGCATAATGTGTATGCGCTCTGGCACCTGAGTCCGCAGGAAATTGCAGTTTTGTGTGTCCTTATGCTGCGCGGCCCCCAGACACTCGGGGAGATTAGAGGCAGAACAGGCAGGATGTATGCTTTCAAGGACACTGAAGAGGTTAACGGTACCGTTACCGCATTAATAAAACATGAACAGGGACCGTTTGTCGTTGAACTTCCACGGCTTCCGGGCAGAAAGGAAAATCGGTTTATGCATCTGCTGGCCGGTGAGCCCGCAATTGAGGAGGTACCTGAAGATCGTGAACCTGTTTCGGCAGCTGTCGATACAGGCGGGGAGCGCGTTGCTGCTTTGGAAGACCGGGTGTTACATATAAGACCAGAGCTGGATGATTTGAAACGGGCGTTCGGGGAGTTTAAGGGGAGGTTAGTGTAGTAATCTCAGAAATGTATGATTATTACGATGACAGCTTTTCATTGGCCTGTTTAAATTTAATGCGATCCCAGGCAGGCGCCTTCCGCTTTTAGCTTTTTTCATTACCGAATCAAAATGGCTGAAGATTTGATCTTTATTAACACCTTTCGGCGGATAAATTTTATTCCTATCAGCTGATTATTTGGATTTTTCATTCCTTTTGTGCTATTTTACGAGTAAGGAGCGATATATATACGATATATACATATATATTTATACCAGTGAAAATAGTGGGAATAGTCACTGTCATTTCACCGCACCTCTGTTTAATAGCAACCTGTTTGTATAATCTCATCAGAAGGGGAGGGGATGATGAGAATGTTGATTCTTCACCATAGAGTAGAACTCTGTGCGCGTATCCCGCATTTTATTTCTTTCGATACTGACAATTCATCTTTTTTAAATAATACCGGCGATAAAAAGAAGTGTAATGCAATAAGCGCCGATTGTTTTCATTAAAGTAAAGTAACTTTATTACAATTCATCATATCGGGGAGGGTGTTATGAAAAGAGTATGGGTACAGTTGTTTGTCGTCTTTGTCCTGACGGGAGGTATGGGCGTTGAAGCCGGTGATATTTCGTTTGCCGGGGATGCATTTCAATTGACCGGCGAGCACGTGCACATTGCCGATATCAACCGTTCCTTTACTGCCGGAAATAATCTGACAGGGCATGTGGTTGCTGTTGATAACGGACGTGCGGTTTTCGGCGCGGGTATAACCGCCCGGGTAACTCTTCAGGGAGAGGCAAGTCTCGCGCGGGTTGTGCTTGTTGATGACAGCGGCAATGAATATCTGGTATACGAAGTATATTCGCTGACAGCCGATAAGAAATCCTTTTTTGTCAACAATGTTTGCGAAGAGACAAAGCTGCTCAATGCGGTAACGCCGGTTCTGTTGCGGATTGAATTGCTCGGTGCCAAAATGGAACTGCAGAATCTCGCCACCGTTACCACTTCTCCGTATCCGAGAAATGCTATAGCAAAAATGCGGCAAACGCTAAGAATCGAACAGGAGAAACAGAAAATCGATCTGTTGAACGAGTCGATTAAAAAGAAGGGTATGGAGTGGACTGCCGGGCATACCTCACTCTCAATGCTCACCTATGCACAGAAAAAAATGATGTTTCAAAAGGATGATATGCTTGCCAATCTGCAGGGGTTTGAATACTATGCAGGCGGTGTGTTTACCCTCAATTCGAACACACCGGATATTTCAGTTTCCACGACTCAGACTATGATTGATTCATTCGATTGGCGATCCAGACACGGCGCCAATGACCCGAACTCTCCCTATTATGATGGCGATAAGCTTGGCGGCGGCTGGGATACAGAAATCAAGGATCAGGCTTATCCTCAGTATTGCGGCTCATGCTGGGCACATTCAACACTCGCCGGTGCAGAGATGCTGGCTAATCTGTATTATAACGATCATATCGATATGGATCTGTCGGAGCAGGAGTTGATGGAATGCAGTGATGCCTGCTCCTTTGGTAAGGGATGTAACGGCGGCAGCCCGTCAAAGGCAAGCAGATGGGTGGTCAAACACGGTGTCATGGAGGAAGATGCTTTTCCCTACAAGGCATCAAATTCCCCGGTCTGTGGTGACAGCAGTGACAATCCCATTGAAAATCTGAGATTCCCCGCTTCCATCAATATTTCAGGAAGCAGCGCATCTGAGGACAGTCTGAAACGATTCCTTATCCATTACGGTCCGCTGAATGTGGGTATATCGAGCATGTCTCACGCCATGAGTCTGGTTGGGTTCCGCAAGGACAGCAATGGAAAAACTGTATGGATATTTAAAAACAGCCATGGAACAAGCTCCGGTAATAACGGGTATTCAAGTGTAAAGCCAAGTAGTTTGAGTGATTTCTACTTATCAGCATATAAGCTTCCGGTTATGAGCAGAATATATGACGATGGCGATATTAAATGTCAGGACCTTGACAAGGACGGCTATTACAACTGGGGAGTGGGACCGAAACCAGATAACTGCCCGGATTGTCCCGATGAATGCGATTGTGACGATTCGAGAAATGATCTTGGACCCATGCTGCCGGACGGGTCCTGCGAGCCGATTACAACGGATATGAAACTGAAAACAAAACCGAGTGCAGAAATAGTGTTTCATTCCGGTCCTAATCCGTTTACCCGGTTTACGACAATCAATTTTTACGCACGGGGTAATAATAACACGGTAATACACATTTATGACGCGGCCGGTACAGTGATTCGGGAATTTACTGTCGGTCAAGGTCAGGACGGTATGCAGCAGATTGTATGGGACGGTACCACGCACACGGGGGAAATGATCGGCAGCGGTGTCTATCTCTGTAAGATAGAATTCAGCGGTACCGACAGGCCGGCGTCAAAATCGTTTAAACTTTTTGTGTCACGATAACAGGTACGGTACATTCGACGGGAGATTCAGGAAAGACAGGCGCTTCCTCATTACGGGGGTCCGTACAGTTTTACTGGCTTTGCCGAACGTGTCGTGCCGCACCGCCGGTAGATGTCCAAAAAATTACCGGTTAGTGTGGGAATGATATTTCAGTGGAGTAAGGCGCTTATACTATCAACCACTTTTATAATCTGTCGCTTACGTTTAAAGCTCAACCAACCTACACTTCCCGAACCGAGGAATGTCGCACCCTTTGATTGGCAGAGTTCTTTCATTCCGGCAATGGTCTGGTCTCTTCCCCATCCGGCGGGGAATAAGCCGGTAACTATACATGCAACCTTTTCCCTTCAAGTGTTGCGACCTGCTCCGGATAGACTGTCATGGGCGGGGAAGGGACCCCTCCCTGTACCGGACAGCCAAACACCAGTATGTCGTACGGTTCAATTGCCGGTTTTGTTTTGAGTTCGGCGGTTGCTGCTCCCAATGGTACTTTGCAGGCGGTTTCCACCCGATTCAGAGTTACCGCATGGCTGTCTGCAGATAATTTTTTCTTGAGCCGTTCTGCCACCGAAAGGGTGTGACCCGTTCGAGAGCAGACTATTATACCGATATTCACTGCATCCCCTTATTCTATGAAAATAGCATTGTCATAGAAAAACAAAAAATAAACAACCAGGCCGATAAACACAATTCAATTTACAGAAGCAGGTCAATTACTCCGTTTTCGGTAAACGGGAGTCTTTGCCATTTGAACCGGCAAGTACCAGGGATGGTGATTTTTCTACGCGCAAGGCAGCGGCCGGATCTCCGGCAATTGAAATTATTATGTTGCGGTTATTTCGTTAATCTTTGTCAGCAGTTCCATTTTGTCAAATGGTTTGTGAAGAAATGCCGTTGCTCCCTGATCAATAAGTTTCTGAACATCTCTGTTGAGGCTGTATCCCGATAAGATTAATACTTTAATATCCGGATTTATAGTCTGCATACGGTGAAATGTTTCCGTACCATTCATGTTTGGCATGACCAGGTCAAGGATTACCAGATCGATGCTCTGCCATTGCGCGGCATAGATAGTAATGGCCTCGGCACCGTCCCTGCAGGGTATGATCCGATGCCCCTGATTATGGAGCATCCGGGTGACACTGAACCGCACAGGTTCTTCATCGTCAACAAGCAGAATGGTAAGGGGCGGTCCGGCGCTGTCAGATAGTGATTCTGTCTTTATCTCCAGAGGTTCATCCTTTGCCGATGCGGCAGGTAGATAAATACAGACACTTGAACCCTGCCCGGGTTTACTGGAGACATCGATTGCACCGTGGTGAGTCTGAACAGCGCCGTATACCGCAGCCATACCCATCCCGGCGCCGGCGCCCTTCTCTTTGGTTGTAAAGAACGGCTCGAAAATGCGCTGGCGGGTTGTTTTATCCATACCGACACCGGTATCGCTTACGGTTATGGATATGAAATGACCCGGTTTAATATCGAACGGACTCTGTCGGCAATAGTGCCCGTCGAGTGTGGTAGCATCAATTGTAAAGGTAAGCTCGCCGCCGTCAGGCATGGCGTCGCGGGCATTAAGCGCAAGATTGAGCATCATATTATGCAGTTGCGCCGGATCACCCTGGACAACCGCCCGTTCAACGTTTCGGTGGCGTTTGATTGCAATTTTTTTGTCGATACTGTGCTCCAGCATTGATACGACATCACTGATAACGGTATGGATTGAAACGGGTGTGGACTGATATTTCCCCTTACGTGCGAAGGCCAGTAGCTGTGCATTAAAATGGCTGGCACGCTTTGCCGCCCGCACAATCATATCGGCAAGCTCATACTGTGATTTGTCGTTTTCACACATGGAGCGTAATAAATCAGCGCAGCCAAGTATTCCGGTTAGCTGGTTGTTGAAATCATGCGCAATTCCTCCGGCGAGACAGCCAATAGCCCGCATCTTCTCGGAATGCCGGAGCTGCTCTTCGCTTTTTTGAAGCTGTGCGCTGCGCTCCTCTATACGCCGCTCCAGTGTTTCGTTGAGTTTCTTCAGGTCGTTTTCAGCACGTTTCTGATCGGTAATGTCATGTGAAGTTAAAATAATGCCGTGTATGGCCGGATCACCGAGAAGGCAGATACCGGTCACTTCTATCTGACGCCAGGTACCGTCTTTGTGCCGGTATCTGGTTTCTATTGTATGAACCTTGCCGGGATTATTTACCAGCCATTGCATCTCGTTCATTGCAGTCTCACGATCATCGGGATGTACCTTTTCGAAAATGCTGGTGCCGATCAGTTCCGCAGGCTCATAGCCATACACCGTTTTTAACGAAGGACTTTTGTATCTGACCATACCGTCAAGTTCAATAATAGTATACACAGAAGCACTGTTTTCAATGAGTGAGCGAAACCGTCGCTCGTTGGCATGTATAGTATGCTGGGATCTCTCACGACTGTATTCATACAACCCGGATATAATGGTTATAGCACTAAAGGATGCGGTAAAACGCAGAAGAAAATTTTCCGGATAGTCAGCTGTGAGAAGAAGGTTTTCCGGAAGAAAGAAGGAGATGATGCACACACCAAGAAACGACAGCGATGCTGTTAATCCTGCTTTTAAACCCGTAATAAAGAGAAAGAAAGGCGGAAGAGTATAGCACCACACAAAAGCGAAATTATAGGTACCGAGACGCAGGAACAGGAATTCTCCCAGAATAAATCCGACAAGTGTTGATATTACTGCACCGGTTTTAAGGTTTCTTTTTAAGCGGACATACAATACATTAATCAATGCAGCAACAGCTACTATGCTGAGTATTACCCCAATTGTAATTTCCCCCTGCAGGAAGTCAATAATGCTGAAAAAAAGACATAAAAGGGAGATGATCACGTTAGAAAAGGTAGTGACACTCATTCGGAGTATGGCTTCCGTGTCCAATTCAGAGGAGGATTTTTCTATAGTGTTTTTCATCAGGGATATTGTATCCTTTCAATAGTATAATCTCTCCTGTAGTGCAGTAAGCAACTCAAATATACTGGAATATAGCTGAAAGTGAGATACATGTGTAGACAGATGTGTCTTAATAAATGTAATATAACTTATGTTTTCAAATAATCTTCATTATATAATTTGTTTCCAGGCCATGCCAGCCCTTTTTTAATTTACTATGCACTATTCACAAATTTTGCCACAAAGTTACAAAAAAATAAAGAAATATTATTGAAATATATTATCAGTTTAGTAATGGTTAATCTCTTTTTAAATTCCATTCATATCATATATGGATTATTTAAGGAATGACACCTTATCTTGTAAATTTCAATAACTTCGTGTCCCCCGATCCGGTCGAGGGCATGCTTGGTGATGTCTTTGCGGCTATGAATAATTCCGGTTAATTCCTACCCGATTCAATTTTTCCTTAATAAGAATCG
>Ga0190359_1002284_pt1 | contig 11494 bp, 10 predicted proteins | sample 48721823_MG_FD_161269 | JGI IMG/M metagenome (GOLD analysis project Ga0190359, IMG submission 161269) | Hydrothermal vent microbial mat bacterial communities from Southern Trench, Guaymas Basin, Mexico - 4872-18-2-3_MG | ecosystem: Environmental > Aquatic > Marine > Hydrothermal vents >...
CAACAGCTTCTGCCGGAATCCGACCGGCTCTCCCGGGTTCCGGCATCAACAGTTCGGTTGCCCGCCGCGGACTCAGACCCCGACACGTTTCAATACGCTCACCATACCGCGTATATCATTTCCGGCTTCTGAGACATGAAACCCCTAACCTTCGTGTAACAAGGAGTATTTCGGGGCTCAATACCTTCACTTGCGTTACGGCTGACTTCCTCCTTCCCTCCGGCTTCATGCAGAGTGTTACCACTTCAACATGCAGAGTTCAGTAATGAACTGGTGGTTACCCTTTATTCAGGCTGGATTGGCCAGCTTGTTGATGCCAGCTTTGCCCGGCACAACCATGAGATCCTCCTTTGGTTTATGTTTTTTTTGTTTAAAGAATTCAAACCAAATAAACCAATGTTAGGATCTCTTCTCAAAAAATGTGCGAGAAAAAAGATACGTTATCGGGATTGAATTTGAATAATGAAAAAAAAAGGAGAATTATATTATGAAGTTAAAATTCTTGGAGGAAACGGTTATAAAATTTATACAGGTACTTTGAATAATGACGTTGATACTAAAAACACATTTGATTCTGATTTTGCTTTTGGCACTACTGTTATAAAAATACCAGACCGCCTATATTCTGGGTTATCTAACCCACATTGCACTGGATATTCTCGGACATGTGAAGGTCAATGTGTTTGCCGGCGCCTATCATCAGCTTGAGAAAGTTTGGGAAAATGAGCAGGGTTTGTTGACAAAAGACATCTGGAACAATCACAATAAAATTGAGCACTATCTCGACGCCCTCACTCGATTTTTATGTTTCGAGGGCTACCACGATAAAATACAGAAGCTGAAGGATATACGGACGATCTTTTTTAAACAGGAAGATCCGTGGTATTTCGCCAATTATAACGATTTTTATGATGACCTTTTGAAATTCGGTACGATTATAAAGACAAACGGTATCTCCAATAATGATGAAAAATTCCTTGATCTGTCGGTATCTCTGCCTGACTCTTTTGCGGCCAGATACAGGATTCACAGTGGTCCGCAGAAAGTAAGACCCTTTATCCATAATGACTACTGCCGCGCGTATGAAATTGCAGACAAACCTATTCGCGACCACAAATATTCGGTTACCAAACTTGCGAATGAGTATCCAAAACTCAACTATTTTAGAAAAAATAATACCGGTGACGGAACCTCTTTTTACTACTATTTACGATATGCAATTCCGGATATTGATAAAGTATGTGCCTTTTCGCAACGGTTCTTTGATCCCGGCGCCTTCGGCACCTTTATACTTGGCAGTAAAGAAATTGCAAGTGAATTTATTGATTCTGCTCTGAAATTTCTTGACTCAGGAGACAGCGGTGTTCTGGATACGCTTAAACACTGGAATCTCGATGTGGGTATGGCAATCCGTCTCAGGAATATCGGCACAACATCCGCAAAAGGGAAAAAACCTGCACGCGCCGTTTGCATTGATCTGGTTAATGTCACTGAGGAAATCCCGGCCTGCAAAAAGTGGACCCCGCCAAAACTTGCTGTTGCCAATTGGAAAAAGGATGGCCAGAAAGAGATTGAATGGGATGCGCCTGAAGAAGAGCAGGTTGCTGTCAAAGTAAATACTGTCAAAGGAAAATCGGGTGAAAAAATAAAAACAGTTGCCTACCCGGTCTCGGGTATTGATATTCGTTTCAGCAGTTTTACCTTGTACAACGATTCCGATGAACTGGGTGGGTATATTTTCGGTGACGCGCCGGGGCCGCTCTCCGACAACCAAACCGTTCTTCCCAGCAAAAAGGCCTACAGTATAAAGCTATGCCTTGAAGATTTTGCGGAAAATGACGACTTTGCCGAATCTAAATATATATCGGTTGGAAACTGTACCTTAAAAGAATACCGTGCATCATTTACGACAAAAGTTGAATTTGAAGACGCATTGTTCAGAACCGACAGTGCCGTGCTTCTTCCCGAAGGCTATAATGACTGTGAAGCGGCCGATGAGGAACAGAACAGGATTACAGGTCTTGACGTTCTACGGACCATCTATATTCAGGTAAAAGAGTATCCGAACCAGAAACTTCTTATTACCGGACACATGGACCGGGTGGCAAAAGATTCGTTTAATTACCCGTTGTCCGACGATCGCGCCAAGTCGATTATGTATCTCCTTGAAGGGAAGAAAGAAGAATGGGCAAAAATCGCCGATAAGAAAAATCATGACAAGGATATTCAGACAATACTTAAATGGGGGGCATCAGAGTTTGGATGGGACTGCGATCCCGGTAAAGTTGACGGGAAAATATAGGGTAAAACCAAAAAGGCGATTCTTGGTTTTCAAAAAGCGTACAATAAAGAATTTGGTAAATCGATTAAGGAAGATAAAACGCTTGGCCCTCAAACCTGGGGAGCCGTCTTCGATGTATACCAGCTGAAACTTGCGGAATTGCTTTCTACTGAATTCGACGAGATGAAGACCTGGCATACGTCGTTAAATGGCCGATGGGTTGACGATGAACACAAGGCTGTTGGCTGTGGTGAGTCTTTTCCGAAGGATCATCCTGAACTCGATGATTACGAAAGCGCAATAAACCGACGTATAGAAGTCCTCTTCTTTGAGCCGCCTGAACTCCCGTCAATGCCGTTACCGTGCCCTGATTCAGCATCACTGACAAAAAAAGCCGATGCGCAATCTGCGCGTGAATCTTGTATTGCGAACTGTCCCGTTTTTAAAGATAAACCCGTACCCGAACATTTAACGGTAACGCCTCATTCAAGGCCTCAGGCAAAGCCGAAATTCTTCACCGTTGCTCAACCGGGGGCCTCAGGTCATATTCCGATAGATAAGCTGTATGCTTATTTCGCCTATTATACCGATTCCGGTAAACTGGAAAAGGCACACCGTATGGTAATGAAAGAAGGTATCCTTTACGGATTCTACTCTGACAAACCTGAAACTATTGACGGTGACCGTGAAGCCTGTTTCTATTTCAGCCATCGCGACGATCTGGCCACTACAGACAGAGAAACACGATTTGCGAAAAATAAAAGCGGACTCCCTCTTCTTGGTCCCATTCGCTATGAATTACTGGAAACCGTATACCAATAATCCAGAGAAGCAGGACAGCGCCTATTATTCACAGCATGTTGATGATGCGGTAAACGGCGCGCGAACACCAAAAAATATTGTCGATGCTGCAGAAAAATTTCAGATGCACGGGCGGGACAACGATGCTGAGAACCTCGACAAAGACCGCGCCGTGAAACTGGTTAAACTCTGGATCTCCGCAGGTGTCCCGGTATTAATTCTCGTCGAGGAAGAGTACAATCTACGGAGCCTGCACTGGAAGACTGTTGCCGGCTATGATCAAAACCGCTTCTTTCTTAATAATTCAGGTGCCGACAATGAAATCATTAAATCCAAACGGACTCCCGGGGTAGAATATGAAAAAGCGCCGGTCGGCAACGATGTTGACTCTCACAAGGCATTCTGGAAAAAATGGAAAGAAACGCAGGGAACCATAGTCGATGCATTTACCACTGTTGACGGATGCACTTTTATCCCTATTTATCCAAAAGACAACCTCTTTGCCGGAGAGAATGCACAATGAACTGTAAAATAGCGTCAATACTTATTGTAGTTGCCTCAGCGCTGCTTATAACACAGTGTGCTCCGGAAAAATACCTTCACGCAAGCATCCTTGATACCGAAGGGAATCCCATACCTGATGCTGTTTTTTACGCAGAAGCTTCCACGCATGAATCGGGAGCCTTTGATTTTCTGTTCGCCGTTCCCGATGAGGACGGTGAGGTGGGCTCAAAGGAAAATCCGGCTACCATCCGTTGGAAGCCGAATGCTAAGTTATCCATTGCGGCATTTGCCCCGAACAAAAAAACGATTGTTATTTTTGATCATGACAACGTTATTATTGAGCATGGTATTGTTCTGAAGATGGAAAATAGTAAACCTGGCGACAGTGCCTGGGAGCGTGACCTTCTGTTACTATCCTTTCCCTTTGAAAAACAACCGGAGCTGGCAAAGCGACTGTCAGGCATTAAACCGCAACTGCTGAGGAACAGTTTCCTGCAGGCATACAATAAATTCCTTTCAGGGAAAGCGCAGCCGACGGAAAAAGAACGCAGGAAAGTAGATAAAATACGTCAGTTGGAAAAGGAATGTCTGAAGTACGAATAAAGCATTATCTTTTGTCGGCTAAAATAAATTGTTTCATAAAAAGGCAACTGTTATTTATCAAGCAGCCATTTCCATGCATGGATAATCCTTTCGGAAACGCTGTCAGCCGGTTTGTTTCGGAACAGGATGTAATTGACTGTCTTTTATAATTTCTTGAAAAAAATTGAGATGCACCTAAAACGTTATTTTTGATTTACCGTACATATTTACATTCATTAGTAGATAGAGAAATTTCTCTTATGTATATAAGAATCGCTCAATTTAAGTTGAAAGTACTTCCTGCGGAATTCAGAATTATTCTTGTATTGTAAAGGATTGCAGCACTATTGCAACACTATATACCAGCACTGCTTAATTAATCATCACAACACCACCGGTCAATGTGGTCTTGGCCCCGCCTTTAAAATCAGCCATAGTCTTCCCCTCCACCTTGAGCGTAGTACCGGTTACTTCGGTATTCATGCCGCCTTCAACGGTCATATTCATATCGGCCTTTGCTTCCATATTCATACCCTTCATCGTGAAATCCATATTGGCCTTTTGCTCAATCGCCTGCTGGGCGGTCATTTTTATATTTGCCGCTTCAATAACCAGGTCTGCCTGAGCTGTGATTTTAATCTCACCCTGTGAATCGAGGCTTAGGCCCCCGCCCCCGTCAAGGGTGACCGTGTTTTTACCGGCTCCGTCAGTAACCGTGATAGTATTGCCGTCATCGTCCATCTGCACAGAGTGGCCACCGGCTGTTTGTACCGTGATTATGTTGTTTTCATCGTCAATTTTAATAAAATGTTCCAATTCGGTCTGGATAGTAATCCCTTTGCCACTGTCGCCATAGCTCATCTGTAAACTGTGATTCAGGCCGCTCAGTGTCAGGGTTTTATTCTTATCGTCAAGTAGTATGCGGTTGTTGCCGTTGTCATCACCGGTGGTTTTTATCTCAATCTTTTTATTCTCGTCATCGAAAAGGATGCTGTTGTCTGCATTACTTTTAATGTTCACTTTTTGCTTGTCTGCCGTGTCGTCTAATTTTATTTCATTGCCGCCTGCTGTGCGAATAACACTCTCTGCTTTATTGTTGCTTACTACCGGGGAAACGGTATTCGCGTTTGGTATCGTGCCGAGACCGAGCGGTTTATTCGGATCACCGTCAATGCAGGCCAGCACCATCTCGGTTCCTTCATGTGAAGGAAAATGGATACCGTAATTCGAGCCGGCATAGGGCTGAGAAAGGCGGATATATTTTGAGGCATTATAATTATCACTTTCCGAAAGGTCAAAGGGCAGGCGGACCTTATAGCGTCCCATCTCATCAAGGCTGGCATAATCCGACCCGCTCGCTTCAATAAATGCGGTAATTATTCCGGGTATTTTCGGCACAGATGTTTTTACCGGAGGTCGATAGGTCTCGACTCTGGATGACGGTACAAGGGAAAATTCGTTTCTATATGAGAATCCCGCCATTCCGCCTTCGGACGAAGTATGGCTCCCGTGATGCTTTACCCCTTTAATCATATACTGGTCGTTGCAGTCATCACGGAAATGTTCTTTCAAGGTAAAGCGGAATCCTGCTCTGAATCCACGACAGTTACTGTTACCCGACACGGTAACCTGTTCCGTCACAATGCGGTTTGCATTAATTTCCGCAGCTTTCTGTGAGCCGTCAGTATCTTTATAACCACCGCCATAAGTATACACGGAGCCTACCTTGCCGGTGGAAATTGCCTTCTGTGCGGAAAGGTCAACTTCCGGGGTGCGGTAATTGTAATTCTTTACATACACCTCTTTGGGGATAATGTGCTCTTCGTAGGCAATGGAATCCACAGACTCTTTTACCGCAGTATCAACGCGCTCGTGCAGTCCGGATGGTGAGCGGTACACAATCTCGGATTCACCGGAAATGTATTCAAAGGATGACGTTTTATCACTGATGACAAGCTCCTCAAGATTGGGCGCTTCTATCTCCTCCGGAAGAAGCGGGAGTTCCTTAAAGAAATACCAGATACCGGAACCTTCCATGAGCCGTGAAATGAAACTAAGGTCCGACTCCTGATACTGTACGAGGTATTCATTCTCGCTGTAGGTTCCCTGGAGATCTATTGTATAATAATCGGAAAGATTGGCATCCTCAAGCACTTTTTCAATAATATCCGGTATGCTCATTTTCTGAAATACCCGGGTCTGGAAATTGAGATTGAGCAGCCACAACCGGGGAACGAGCTTGACCGTATACGTGCTGTAATCGGTGGATGTACCGCAATATTTAAATTCGGAAACAATGCCGGAATAGGGAAAATATTCACCTTCACGGAAAATATAGAGTGTTGCCTGCTTATTGATAGTCTCGTCGGAAGATATATCATTTCGTGGAGAGCGTAGGTTAATGATAAATTCATAGGGCGATAACATATTATCGGTTCCGGAGAATTCAGCGACACCAAAGGTATCAAGATCCAGGTCGCCACAAATAAACACGAACTGCGGTTGATTTGCTTTTCGACTGGAGGGCATAATAGGCTCCTTTTGTATAATTCCGTATACTGTATTGTAGAGTAGATATAAATCTTATATACATTTAAAATAGACTATTGCACTGTAAAAATCTGTGATATCAATCACATTATAGGTATTTTTTTATTTATCTGTTTTTCAAAAAATTATTTCTCAATTTCTCATCCAGCGCAAGAACCTTTTCAGCAGAGTCTGCACCGATAAAAAAAGCGCTTCGTGCCGGTTGTATCCAATGCTGTGGTGTATGACTTACCCGCAGGGGGGTCACCACCAGGATTCCGCGCATCTTTTGCGGGCTGTAGGCATCATCCCCAAGTATTTTCTTCAGCGCAGGATAGGTTTCGGGGAGCCGGTGCCGTTTCCTGCTGATGAAGCGAAACAGTGTTGCCTGATCCGGTGCGAGTTTCTCACGCAGGGCGTATGTCACACTGCTCATGGGGTGACGGGCATTTATCTCTATAACAGCCGCGAGACGCCGCTTTCCATTATGGTCAAGCCATTCGAATGAATCAAATCCGGCGGGACCGAAATATCCCGCTTTATATAGCTCGTTTGCCGCATCATATACTGCAGTATCCAGCGTTTCTTTCCAGAATGATATAACCGCATCATCGGGATCAACCAGATCGGCAAAAAACGTTCCTGCCCGGTTGGACAGCGTCCGGTGATGTCTGACATCTAAAATGTTTCCCTCCGGCGTAATAGTACATCTGCTTGAAATATCTGCTGTCCGGGTATACCACGGCTCGATCGTCACACCGTCTCCATTTACGAAAAACAGCTCCAGTTGTCGCAGTTCATTATCACCAAGGTAACACTGTTCCTTTCTGATGAATCCATACCCGGCATTACCGAAATCGGGTTTAATAACCAGAGGAAACCGGTGCCACGAATCAATTTTTTGTTGTGCTTCAGTTAGTGAGGTACAATAGCATGCACCCGGCACACCGGTTTGGGATTTTGTATTAAAAGCAAAACTGAATTTACGGGCATTAACCTTCCGAACGATTGACAATTCAGGATTATTACACTGCACGCCAATCTCCCTGAAGACAGCAACGGCTTCACTGTTCCAACCCCAGGGCACACCGTTAAGTCCCGGACACTGTTCATTCATATCTACCTGCCGCGGGCACGGCAGCCTGTTGTCCGCAAGGTATTTCCAGTATGTATCGGGCAAAGAAACGTTAATAAGGATATTGTCGCCGGAATGGGTACACGGAATAAAAAGGCAGCACATCTCCGCTGCTGCAGGCATCAATTCCTTCGTATCAGCATTACCAAGAGACAGATCAAAAAGCGGATTACAATAGTAAAAACTGTGCGAGGTTGCATTCCCGTATATATTCTGAATCATTATTACATCTACGTTCTGTATATTTCTTTTCAGGAAACACGGTAAACCGTTAGTGTCGGGGCATAATTTTATCCCACACACTGGTTGTCGATTTCTTGGGGCGCCAGATAAAACGGCAGGTCAGACACTTGACGCGGCGCCGTCCCCGCAGAGTCCGTATGGGGCTGAAAAAGAAAGGGTCATAATATTCAACCACATCACGGCCGCATTTCGGACAGACCTCCGAAGGAGGATTCCAGAATGAGTCCCATAACTGACTGAATATATTCTCACTTTTTCCGACCTTTATTTTCTGGTGACGATGTGAACGGTGTGAACGGTGTGAAGACATACGCATTTCCCTCGGTTTATAGTTATATAACCGGTGACGGTAAAAACAATTGATAATAGGAGCGTTGTGCAAACAGATCCGTCATACCGGCGACATAATCCGCAACAATACGCGATGCAGGAGTTTTCTCGGTATAATTGCTGTTTTTAATGAAATTAAAAAGCACGCCCACGCTCGGGGCATCCCTGACCACTTCATTAACAAAAGACACATTCATTCCCCGATCCGATTTCCGCAGTATCTCTATCAACCGTGTAAAAAGCTGCTCAAGAACATGCTCACCTTTTCTTGCCCTGCTTTCAACCTCCGGATGCATATAGATACGCTCGTAGTTAAAATCACGCAACTGTTTCATAAATGCATACGTCTCATCACTCAGTGCTATGATATCACTATCGACACTGCTGGCAATAGTATCGTTGACAAAACGGCCGATTATCTTACCGTTATCGGTTCCCAGACCTTTTGATATCTCCGAAGGAATATCCTTTTTTTTAATGAGTCCCGCTTTAATTCCGTCCTCCATATCCCGGCCGAGAAAGGCAATCCGATCGACCATACGTACCAGACAGCCTTCCAGAGTGGACGGGTAGCAGGTACGATCCTTGATCTCTTCAAGTTTGAACAGATCTTTTTTCCTGTCCGGCGCGATTTTCTGCTCAAACCGCTCCCCGCAGTGATTGAGAATACCGTCACGGACTTCATAGGTAAGATTAAGGCCGGCACCGTGATTTGTCAATTTATCCACCACCCGTAAACCGTGCACCTCATGCTTGAATCCTTCGGGAATACCTTCGTCAACAAGCAGGTCATTCAGTATCCGCTCACCGATATGGCCAAACGGGGTATGCCCGAGGTCATGGGCCATGGCAATAGCGTGAATGAGATCCGTGTTCAGGCCGAGACAGCGCCCGATAATTGACGCGATACTCGACACATGCAGTACATGCTCCATACGGGTGCAGATATGATCGTTATCGGGAGAGAGAAACACCTGGGTTTTGTGTTTCAGACGCCTGAATGGCGGGCTGTGCAGGATACGGGTATCGTCACGGGCAAATTCAAGGCGGAACGGGTCCCGCTGAATGGGAAATTTCCGCCCCAGTGACTCACTGCTCTTTTTAGCAAACGGTGATAACCGTTTCTCTTCCTGCAGTAAATAATTAAATATCTCCGCTTCTTTTCTCATGCCCTTTGTATCGATTCAAGAAAGGTATTTACAAATACAATCTGCTCATCAGTCTCCAGTGCAAGGCGGCTGTTACGGACTCTTTCAATGGCTTCATTGCCGTCTACCGACAAATACAAGCCGGCAATACATGCCAGTACAATACCGGTCCGGCCAATACCCGCATAACAGTGAACACACAACGGTATCTGTTTCCGCAGAATAGCCACCGACTGCCGTATCATGCCCTCGAAAGCGTCGATGTCTGCCGGTACACCGAAATCCGGAATGGGAAAGGATACCCACTCCATACCGGCACGCTCACACAGGGTACCGAACGACTCAGGCATATGCCGCAGCGAGACAAGGCAGCGAATACCGTTATCGAACAGCTCCTGTATATCTGAATACATGTGCGCATCGACCGGATTAACCGATTTCCCCGGCATGGCGCTTCCTGCAAGTTTATTCGGGATTACCCAGGAAAAATTCTGAATTGCCATTACTCTCCTCAGCAATAACAAATAAAATATATAAAATAATCTCTTACCCGATAATTGTAGAACTCTTATGCACAACGTTATTTTATAGTGCTGTTACAATGCAATAATAGAAACAATAAATCGTATTTATTCAACTAAAAATAGAATTATCGGTAGTACCAATTGGTTATGAAATTCTCTATAGTGTATCTCATGATACCTCTGATTTCGGCATTAATCGGCTGGATCACGAATTTCATTGCGGTAAAAATGATTTTCAGGCCCCATGCACCGGTTTCCGTTTTTGGTATCGTTTTCTGGGGACTTATTCCCAAGCGGAAATCTGCTCTGGCAAAAAAAATCGGCGAGACGGTTGAACATGAACTTATATCGCACCAGGACATTCACACGGTTGTTAACACGCCGGCGTTTCATGAGGAGATCCTTCGCTCGGTCATGCTGGCAATAGACCGGTTTATCGAGCAGAAACTGGGCAGTAGCCCAATAGTATCTCTTATACTCTCCAATGAAGCGACCGGAGTGATAAAAGAGATGATTAAAAATGAGCTACGGGGTATGCTCCCCGGTTTTATGGAAGATATATTCGAGAAAGTAGAGCATCGACTTGATTTTAAAGAAATTGTCCAAAAAAAGATCGAACAGTTTGATATGATAAAACTTGAAAATATAGTATATAAAATAGCAGCAAAAGAGTTACATGCCATTGAAATACTCGGTGGTGTACTCGGTTTTATAGTCGGTCTTATACAGGTCGGCATACTGATACTCGGGAATAACTATTCACTACTGTAGAGAACATGGAAATAAACAAGAACGCGAAAAAAATCTGTTTCGTCCTTACGGTTTCACTTGTGTGCACCTGGTGTCACGCTACTGTTCTTTATACGTATCTCAGCCAGGACAGTCTCACTCTTGGCGAGCGTATTGAACTGACTGTAGCGCTGGTAACACCTTCGGGTGCTCAGATTATTCCGCCGGAAACGGATACGGGTATTGGTGCATTAGTAGTTAAGAGCTGGGACAGTGACCGGGTTGCACGAAAAGCATCCGACAGCCTGACCTATAAATATCTCCTCACCATCTATGATTTCAAACCGTGCTCAATTCCCCCACTCCCCTTTGTAGAGGTGAGAGAACAGGGTAATGATACCCTGTATTCGGACTCCATCCCGATACGGGTTATTTCAGCGATTGTTGCCGATAAAGGAGACACTATCACTTTAAAGGATATAAAGCCCCAGCTAAAAGTGGGTACACCTTCGTTCTTATGGTTCTGGATAATTTTTATCATCGGTTTTATTGGCGCCGGTATATATGTTGCCCGTTATTTCTGGGTGCAAAGCAAGAAACCACCGCCACCTCCGCCTCCGAAACCGCCTTATGAAGAGGCTGTTGAAGCCCTGGCACGCCTCGAAAACAAACAGCTTCTTTCCAAGGG
>Ga0190359_1002285_pt1 | contig 11490 bp, 8 predicted proteins | sample 48721823_MG_FD_161269 | JGI IMG/M metagenome (GOLD analysis project Ga0190359, IMG submission 161269) | Hydrothermal vent microbial mat bacterial communities from Southern Trench, Guaymas Basin, Mexico - 4872-18-2-3_MG | ecosystem: Environmental > Aquatic > Marine > Hydrothermal vents > Microbial...
AAATTCCTGAAACGTTTTCTTTCTGGCAGAGTAAAAACCATGAAATCGATTTTGTTATTTCCGGCAACCATTTCATCGAAGTCAAACGCGGCAAAGAAAATCCCGGTTCATTTTCATGGTTTCATGAAACCTTCCCGTAAGATTCACTTACCGTTATAAATGAAAACAGTTTTACTACGCGATACAGTCGGGAATTCCTATGGAAAATTTTCTTCTTGAATCTGATTAGCATAAGCCCTGTTTTTATAACTTTTTTAGAAACCGGGGCGGAAACAAAAAATCAACTCACTTCTCTATATGCTAAAATTGAATAAAATCAGGAAATTTGAGATGGAATCAAGAGTGCAGTAGAAACCACCAACCCCCTTACAATAAATTTTAAATATCCGAAAAACCTCCAATAGCATTACTAAATTAACTATTTTTTAATCACCATTAGTATCTGTTCGTTATTAGTCCAGAAAAATTTTTACAGGGTATTTTTAAGCAGTTATGGAGTAATAGAGTTGTGGAGTATTGAAATACTTTGAATACTACTATGGTACAGAAATCCATTACTCCAGTATTCCATCACTCCATTAAGGATTGACATCACACTTTTTTTAGACAAAATTACATACTAAAAATGAGGTACTTGATTTGAAATATATAATCCATGGCGCAGGCGCAGTAGGCAGCGCGATAGGTGCATCTCTTGCGAAAGCGGGCTGTGATGTTACACTGGTATCCCGCGCACCGCATGTCGAAGCTATAAAAAAACAGCACGGTATCTACTGCTCGACACTTGATGGTGTCTTCCTTCAACCGATTAATGCGGTAACGACCTTTTCCGAGGTTGAAATAACCAGTGACACGGTCATTTTCCAGACCATGAAAGCAAATTACACAGAAGCATCGCTTGAGGATTTGCGAGATATTGATCCTGACACACCCGTTGTCTGCTGGCAAAACGGTGTAGATAACGAGGCGATCGTCAGCAAAGTATTCAAACGAGTATATGGCGGTGTTGTCAGGTTCACTGCAACCATGTTGACACCCGGTGAGACACAGTTCGCCGGCACCGGTAAATTGATATTGGGGCAGTATCCGGAAGGAGTGGACAACCTCACCCGGCAGATAGTAAACGATTTTTCCAAAACCGGATACACTGTTCTTGCATCAGAAAAGATAATGCAGGATAAATGGCTTAAACTGTGTGTCAATTTAATCAGTTGTATCAAACCTATGACGATAAAAACAGATACAGAACCGGAGTTACGTGTTAAAGTATGCCGTTGCGCCCTTGAGGAAGGTATTTTTGTGCTAAAGAAAGCAGGAATTAAAGCAATATCCACAAATAAAACAGAGGATTCAGCGGAAACCATGCTCCATAACTTTGACGACGCCCTTGCCCTGGCGGAAGGTGTCGGACAAAGCATGCCCCTGCTGAATTCAACTTATCAATCGCTCGCAAAGCATAAAAAAGTACTGGAAAATGACTGGTACACCGGAAAAATAGTAGACATGGGGGAAAAGCTTGGTGTACCGACACCGTACAACAAGGCAATACTTTACTATTTACACTACATAGCGAAGCATGAGATGGGCCCCGAGTCAGTGGAGGTTGAGAGAATTATTGAGAAGGCGAAGGAGTTTACCGGTGAACAACCGAGGTGACACAAAGTTTTTTGGTTAACGCATCCCTGACCTACGAACGAAACGGGTCTCGTCCATTTAACCGCTACCGATCTACAATAATTCCGGAAGAGATGATAAAGAGGAGTTGGTAAAATACATGATATCACCAACAGAACTGCTGCAAAACCTTATACGATTCGACACGACCAACCCGCCGGGCAACGAGCTTGCGTGTTGTAAATACATCAGTACCATCCTGCAGGAAACCGGTATTGAGTCAACGCTCCTTGCTCCCAATACCAACAAAGGTAATCTGATCGCACGAATAACCGGTGAAGGAGCTGCACCGCCCTTTCTCATGTACGGCCACCTTGATGTGGTCACCACCGCAGGACAGCAGTGGCGACAGCCCCCCTTTGAAGGTAAACTCATTAACAACGAAATCTGGGGACGCGGCGCACTGGACATGAAGGGCGGAGTTGCCATGATGCTCGCTTCATTTCTGCGGGTCAAGGAAGAGGGATATACCCCGCCCGGTGACATCATTTTCTGCGCACTGGCTGATGAAGAAACAGAGGGTGAATGCGGAGTGAATTACCTTGTTGACAACCACGCGGAGTATTTCAAAGGCGTTCGATACGCCATCGGTGAATTCGGCGGCTTTACCCTGTATATCGGCGGGAAACGGTTCTACCCGATACAGGTCTCGGAAAAGCAAATCTGCCGGTTGAAAGCAACGTTCAGGGGGCCCGGCGGCCACGGTTCCCTGCAGCACAGCAGCGGCGCCATGGCAAAACTCGGCAGGTTCCTTCAGGCGCTTGACAGAAAACAGCTGCCGGTGCATGTCACGCCGGTTCCGAAACTGATGTTTTCCTCCATAGCATCACACCTGCGGTTCCCGTCAAATATCCTCCTCAGTCAAATAGTTAAACCCGGGCTTACTGATGCGATACTGAAAATCCTCGGCCCCACAGGCGAACAGTTCGACCCGCTTCTCCATAACACAGTCAATGCCACTATAGTCCAAGGAGGAGAAAAGTTCAATGTTATACCTGGTGAAATAACCCTCGAACTAGATGCCCGTCTGCTTCCGGGTTTCAGTCCAAAGGATATTATGCAGGAAATTCACGATATTGCAGGAAACGATGCTGAGCTGGAGGTAATCAACCTCTTTCCCAGCGTCCCTGCCGAACCCGACATGGGTATGTACGATTTACTTTCATCAGTGATTAAAGAGGCTGATCAGGAGGCAATCACGGTACCTTTTCTCCTGCCTGCAGCAACCGACGCGAGCGTATTTTCAAAACTGGGCATCCAGACCTACGGATTTACCCCTATGAAACTGCCGGAGAATATGAATTTCTGGAAACTTATTCACGCCGCTGATGAGCGAATCCCGGTCGAGGCTCTGGAGTTCGGGACTGAAGCGGTCTATTCCCTGTTAAAACGGTTAGGATCAGGATAATCCCGCTAAAAGAGCGGGACCGTTCGGTCTATGAATCAGGGTTACGGCTGAAAGTATAAAAAATCATTCACGGATCCCTGTTGTATATCGAAAGATAAAAAAAGATAAAAAGAGAAATTAACAAGAAAATATCGAATATCGAACAAAAAATTACGAATGTCGAAATAAAACACCATACTTCCTAAAGCGCTCCCTCATATAATGGAAAAAATCATCTGGACAAACTCATGCTTAGACGGTATTTTCAATGACTGTTGACCGTTTATGTTGACCGTTTATAATGGAAATTTTTAAATGTAATTTAATGTAATTTAAGGAGAGGGTACATGTATTCGGCACTTGAAAAGTATGATCCGCAGATTTACGAGTTGTTACGGCAGGAGCAGGCGCGTCAGAGCGGCTGTATCAGACTGATCCCATCGGAAAACTATGTATCAAAGGCGGTAATGATAGCATCCGGAAGCTGTCTTACCAATAAATACTCGGAGGGATATCCCGGAAGACGCTACTATGAAGGGCAGCAGGTTACCGACCTCATAGAGCGGATCGCCTGTGAGCGTGCAAAAAAAGTGTTTAAGGCAGACCACGCCAATGTCCAGTCCTATTCCGGGTCCGTTGCCAATCTTGCGGCTTACAATGCCCTTATGGAGCCGGGTGATACAGTTATGGGTCTCTCCCTAACCTATGGCGGCCACCTGACCCACGGCTGGAATATCAGTGTTTCAAGCAGATACTACAATTCAGTACAATATACGGTCAATCCTGAAACCGGACTTCTCGATTTCAATGAGATTGAGGACCTGGCAAAAAAACATAAACCGAAAGTGATTGTCTCCGGCGCCACAGCCTATCCGCGTGAGATCGATTTCGAAAAATTCGGTGAAATCGCAAAGCGGGTCGGTGCATATCACGTAAGTGATATCGCACATATTTCGGGACTGGTTGTGGGCGGTTTTCACAAGAGTCCGGTGCCTTACGCTGATGTGGTATCTACGACTACGCATAAAACGCTCCGCGGGCCGCGCGGCGGTATGCTTCTTTGTAAAAAGGAGCATGCAAAGAATATTGACCGTTCAGTATTCCCGGGTCTGCAGGGCGGGCCGCACATGCATACCCTTATGTCAATTGCTGTTGCACTTGCCGAAGCAGATACTCCGGAGTTTGTCGAATACGCCAAGCAGGTTGTGAACAACGCGAAACGTCTGGCACTCAAATTGAAAGAGTTAGGCTTCAAACTTATGACTGACGGTACCGACAATCACCTTATTCTCATAGACCTCCGCAACAGAAAAATACCCGGTAAAAAGCTGGCTAAAGCTCTTGACAGAGCCAAAATTGTCACAAATTATAATAATATTCCCGGGGATACGGCGCCGCCGAAAAATCCAAGCGGACTTCGTATCGGAACACCGGCCGTCACCACCCGCGGTATGAAAGAGGAACAGATGGATCAGATTGCCGGGTTCATTAACAAAGTAGCGGAGAACATCGACAACGACTCGGTAATCGAAGAAATCGGAAAAGAAGTACTGCTCCTCTGCTCACACTTTCCGGTACCTGAGCACTTTATTTTACCGGGGAAAAATAATCGTTAGGTGTCATGGGTATTGTTGTCGAGACCTACAGCGGTTACAAGGCTGATGAGTACCCGAAACGCATTTTAATCGGGGACCAACAACTAGAAATAATCGATATAGAGGACCGGTGGTACGGACCGGATTATTCCTGTTTTAAAATATTTGCCGATGACGGGAAACGGTATATTCTGCGTCAGAATTCTACCGATTCCTGCTGGCAAATACATCAGATTAAATAAAACTGTCATATACACCTAATCCTGTCCCTAAATTCCTTCCCAATTATTTCTCATTCTATTATTTTTCTACCTTGCCGGAACCGGTAACTTATCCATTTTTTCTTGAAAAGAAAGATTGTATTTAAATTCAACATGGAAAAAATATTACATCAGTTTAGTGGTGAAAAAAGCGAACTTATTCCCATTCTGCAGAAAACACAGGAAAAATTCGGTTATATCTCCAGAAAGAACCTTTCCCGTATCGCGTCATTTCTGGATATATCGGAAAGTACCGTGTACAGTGTGGTAACCTTTTATTCGCAATTTTATCTTACCCGTCAGGGAAAATACAAGATACGCGTCTGTCAGGGAACGGCCTGCCATGTACGCGGCGGTTCACGAATTATGCAGTCCATACAACGTAAAATTAACATTAAACCGGGTGAAACGACGTCGGATTATCAATTTTCTCTCGAAAGGGTTGCCTGTCTGGGTTCGTGTGCTCTTGCACCGGTTATCATGGTAAATGACAAGGTGCTTGGAGCAATGAATAGAAAAAAAGCAGAAGCCCTTATAACTGATCTCAGTAAATCAGGCAATACATCAAAAAAAACCGGTAAAAAAAACGTACGTAAAAAAAAGACCCCGCCCACCAGATATAAAAAATCCACTGCTACAAAGAATGCGGGGAGATAATGCAGAAGCTTGTTTCTCTTTCAGACCTGAAGAATTACCGGAAACAAATTCATCTCTCCCAGAAAGCTGATCAACTCCGGATAATAGTTTGCGGCGGCACGGGTTGTCGTGCCAACGGTAGCCTTAACGTTGCCAATGCGTTGGCACAGGAGATAGAGAAACAGAATCTTAAGGCTAAGGTAGAAATAAAACTCAGCGGATGTCACGGCTTCTGCCAGCAGGGACCGCTGCTGGTTATCGAACCGATGGGCATTTTCTACAGGGGTGTTCGCTGCGACAACAATAACAGGGATGTCCGTGAAATAATTCAGAAAACCATTAAAGAGGGGCAAATTGTCAAACGTCTCGTATATGAGAATCCGCGGACAGGGGAACGTATAGCAAACTATAATGATATTCCTTTTTACTCGAGGCAGTTTCGCATTGCATTAAAGAATAACGGTAAAATCGATCCGAACAATATCGAGGATTATATTGCAGTAAAAGGGTATGAAGCGTTTGCCCAAGTACTCGAAATGCAGCCGGACGAAGTGATAAAAACCATAAAGCAATCAGGTCTGCGTGGCCGTGGAGGAGGAGGTTTTCCAACGGGAACTAAATGGGAATTCTGCCGAAACGCTCAGGATCGATCCTATCGATATGTCATTTGTAATGCAGACGAAGGGGATCCCGGTGCATTCATGGATCGCTCGATTATAGAAGGCGATCCACATTCGGTACTCGAGGGCATGGCAATCGGCGCCTATGCCATGTCATACGGTATCTGTCCGGTTGAAGGATATATCTATATCCGCGCCGAGTATCCTCTTGCTGTCCAAAATGTCAGGACCGCAATCCGGCAGGCTGAGGAACTGGGGCTGCTGGGTGATTCTATTTTGGGTACTGACTTCAGTTTTCATATAAAAATTAAAGAGGGTGCGGGCGCATTCGTCTGCGGTGAAGAGACAGCGCTGATGACTTCGATTGAAGGTAACCGCGGTATGCCACAGCCCAGACCGCCCTTTCCCACAAACCAGGGATTATTTGGTAAGCCGACAAATATCAACAACGTAGAGACCTGGGCAACTGTCTCCAGAATTATAGATAAAGGCGCGAACTGGTTTAGCAGTATAGGCACCGAAAGAAGCAAAGGGACAAAAGTATTCAGTATCGTCGGTAAAGTAAAGAATTCCGGGCTCGTTGAAGTACCGATGGGTATTTCTCTGCGGGAAATTGTCTTTGAAATCGGTGGCGGCATTCTTGACAATAAAAAATTAAAGGCAGTGCAGACCGGCGGACCTTCCGGCGGATGCATCCCTGCCGATCTGCTCGATATGCCGGTAGATTATGAAGCTCTTGCAGAGGTCGGTTCTATCATGGGCTCCGGCGGCATGGTAGTACTCGATGAAGACTCCTGCATGGTCGATATCGCCCGGTATTTCGTTGAATTTACCAAAGCAGAATCGTGCGGCAAATGCACCCCCTGCCGGATAGGTACCGCTGAGATGCTCAGTATCCTTAATCGTATCTGTGGCGGGAACGGAACCGCAAAAGATATAACACTGCTGGAGGAACTTGGAGAAGGTATTAAATCCACTGCGCTCTGTGGGCTTGGGAAAACCGCACCGAATCCGGTGCTGACGACTCTGAAATATTTCCGGCACGAATACGAAGAACACATTTACCGGCACAAATGCCGTGCCGTGGTCTGTAAAAAAATCGTTGAAGCTCCCTGTAAACATACCTGCCCCGCCAATGTCGATGTACCACGGTACATCAGGTATATCGGGCAGAAGCGCTACAAAGACGCACTTAATGTAGTGCGGGAGAAAATACCATTTCCGTTTGTCTGCGGTCGTGTCTGTTTTCATCCCTGCGAAACAAAATGCCGGCGAGGACAGATTGACGAACCCATCGCCATCCGTGCTCTTAAACGCGCGGCAACCGATTATGGCGGCCCGGTTAAAAAACGCAGGATTACCGCTGAAAAGGGTAAACAAATTGCCATTATCGGTTCCGGACCCTGCGGCCTGACAGCAGGCTACTATCTGCAGGAGCTTGGCTATACGGTAACTGTATTTGAAGCACTTTCACGGGCGGGCGGCATGATGTGGACCGGTATACCTGATTATCGATTACCACAGAAAGTTCTTGATCGTGAAATCGACTCGCTGGGGCTTACCATACAGCTCAACTCACCGGTCACTTCGGTGAAACAACTCCGTAAAAAATATGATGCAGTTGTTATAGCAACGGGAACACACCGTGGCATAAAGATGGGCATACCGGGTGAAGAACTTGATGGAGTGGTTGACTGTGTAGACTTTCTCCGTGAAGTCAACAGCGGGAAAAAAATTAAAACCGGTAGGCGGGTTATAGTAATAGGAGGTGGAAATGCCGCAATTGATGCGGCACGGGTAGCGTTGCGTCACGGTGCGAAGCAGGTTACTGTCGTCTACCGACGTTCCGAAGAGCAGATGCCCGCGACTAAGGATGAAATTAAAGAGGCAAAAAAGGAAAAGATACAGTTTCACTTTCTTGCCGCGCCCATGCAGGTTGAAAAATCCGGCACTGAACTGGTAATGACTTTTCAGCAAATGAAGCTTGGTCATAATGATTCGAGCGGCAGGCCACGGCCCGTACCAATTGAGGGTAGCACCTTTTCACTGACTGCCGATACCATTATTCCGGCAATCGGCCAGGCTCCGACCGTACCGGAGAACCTGCCGCCCATACTTGACAAATGGGGCAAAATCACCGTTAACGACACAACCTGCATGACAAAGTACCGAGGGATTTTTGCCGGCGGCGATGTTGTGCTCGGCCCATCATCTGTCATAGAATCTATTGCACAGGGCAGAAAACTTGCCGCCTGTATTGATCGCTGGTTCGGTGGTGACGGTAATATTGAAAAAGTCTTTGCACCTGTGGAAAATAAAGAGAATCTGAAAGTGGTTGAACCGGAAGGTACGGCAAAGCGTGTTCGTATTCCAACCATTCCGCTGAAGAATCGTTCGCCGAAACGCGAGGTGGAGCTGTGTCTCAGTCAGGCTGCAGCAACGAAGGAAGCAAAACGTTGTCTTAATTGTGACTTGGAAGAGTTATATGCCTGAAATTACTGTAAACGGGAAAAAAATAATTGCACAGGAGGATGCTACTGTTTTACAAACTGCAACCGAGGCGGGAATCTACATTCCCTCTCTCTGCTTTCATCCTCGGGTGGGTAAATCCGGTAATTGCCGTGTTTGTGTTGTGGAAGTTGACGGCATGCGCGATCTGCAGCTTTCCTGTATGCTTGAGGTGAAAGAGGGTATGGTTATCCATACTGAGAGCGAAAGAGTCAAAGCCGCACGAAAAGTGGTTGTCGGTTTGCTGCTTGCCAACGGCGACTTTGATTTGTCTCATCCCGAAGAAAACGAGTTCGCCCGCGTGGTAAAGCATTGCGGACTTAAAAAATCACCCTACCCGGCACTGGAGCGGGAATATACCTATGACGATTCCCATCCGATTCTGGTCTATGACGAAAGCAAATGTATTCGCTGCTTCAGATGTGTACGAGCCTGTAATAACAATGTTGTCAATGAGGTTCTTGCCATGGCCTACCGCGGAATTGACTCAAAGGTCGTCGCCGACGCTGACCTTCCCTGGAGATCCTCAAGCTGCGTTGCCTGCGGGGAATGTATCCAGATATGCCCGACCGGTGCCCTGACAGCAAAACAATATCTGAAAAAACCCCGTCAAAAAAATGTTGAAAAGATTGAAACAGTCTGTCCCTATTGTGGTGTGGGATGTAAAATCGTACTGCATGTTAATAAAAAGCGGAATTGCATAGTACGGGTAACCGGGGCGGAAGATGCTGTGACCAATGAAGGTATGCTCTGTATCAAAGGAAGATTCGGTTATGATTTTGTCAGTAGTCAGGAGCGACTGACCACGCCACTCATTAAGGATTCAAATGGTACCTTTCAGAAAGTATCCTGGGAAAAGGCATTTTCCATTATTGCTGAAAAATTAACTGCCACTAAAAAACAGTATGGAAGCGACAGCATTGCCGGCCTGGCCTCGGCGAAAGTTACAAACGAAGAAAATTATGTGTTTCAAAAATTCATGCGGAAGGAGATAGGCACAAACAACGTAGATCACTGTGCCCGTCTCTGACACTCCTCAACGGTGGCCGGTCTGGCCGCCTCACTTGGAAGCGGAGCAATGACTAACGATATTGCCGGTATTAACAAGGCGGATGTTATCCTCGTTATCGGCTCCGACACCACCGCAGCACATCCGGTTATTGCCGCCCGAATCAAACAGGCTGTCCGATCCGGTAAAACAAAACTTATCGTAATCGATCCCAGGAAGATCAGGCTGGCGGACTACGCAACAATATATGCCCGTCAACGATGTGGTTCCGATGTTGCTGTTCTGAACGGCATTATGCATTGGATAATTAAAAACGGTTGGGAAGATCGTGAATATATCAGCTCACGGTGCGAAGGATTTGATGCACTAAAGACCGAAATCGAAAAATATACCCCTGCTTATGTTTCCAACGTTTCGGGCATACCAGCAGAAACGTTGAAAGAAATTGCCCGACTTTTCGGGACAGCGAAAACCGCAGCGGTTTTTTATGCCATGGGTATCACCCAGCATACTACCGGCACGGACAATGTCCGGTCAATCGCCAATCTTCAGATGCTGTGCGGAAATCTTGGCAAGGCAGGCGGCGGGGTTAATCCTCTTCGCGGCCAGTCAAATGTCCAGGGCGCCTGTGACATGGGTTGCCTGCCCGATGTGTACCCCGCCTACCAGAAAGTAAGTGATGTTACGGTACGGAAAAAATATGAGACGGCATGGCGGACAACGCTTTCGGACAAGATTGGTTTGACCGTCACGGAAATGATTAACGGGGCGTTAGACGGTTCGGTTAAAGCCCTTTACATTATGGGTGAGAATCCATTTCTCAGCGATCCTGACCAGCGCCATGTTGAAGAAGCTTTTAGAAAACTCGATTTCATGGTGGTACAGGATATCTTTCTTACTGAAACGGCCAGTTTCGCCGATGTGGTTCTGCCGGCTGCGTGCTTTGCAGAAAAAAATGGTACAATAACAAATACCGAGCGCAGGGTGCAGCTTTTGCAGAAAGCTGTTAATGCCCCGGGACAGGCTAAGGAGGACTGGGAGATTATTCAGGGAATTGCCCTTGCGATGGGTGCGAACTGGCGCTATAAATCTGCAGAAGCTATTGCTGAAGAGATCGCTTCATTGGCCCCTTCGTACGGCGGTATCATATGGAAACGATTAAAAAATAGTGATGGCCTTCAGTGGCCATGTCCGACAACAGACCATCCCGGCACACCGGTTCTTCATAAAGAAGAATTTACCCGTGGCCGCGGCCTGATGAAAGCAATTCCGTTCAAAGAACCCGCTGAAGCGCCGGATAAAAAATATCCTTTTACTCTGACAACCGGACGGGTGCTGGAGCAGTTCCATACCGGAACAATGAGCAGAAAAACAGCAGGGTTCAACGTACTTGCCGGGCCGATAGTTATGATGAATGCCGACGATGCAAAAAAACTTAACATCAGTAATAAGAAGAAAGTACGTATTGAAACACGACGCGGCTCAATAGAGGCGCCGGCATTGGTGACCGGGAACATCGGTAAGGGAACAATATACATCCCGTTCCACTATGCCGAAGCTCCGGCAAACCGGCTGACTAATCCGGTAACGGATCCGGTGGCGAAGATCCCGGAGTACAAGGTTTGCGCAGCGCGGGTGAGCAGGTTGTAGTTAGTGTTCGTTCGAAATGACAGACTATGTTCTTTTCGGACAGGCACTAATAAGTGGCTGTTTGAAAACATAAAGATTCTGAGAGGAAAGGGAAATTACCTTATGATCGAAATAGACATTCCCGGTTATAAAAAACTTCAGATTGAACATC
>Ga0190359_1002287_pt1 | contig 11479 bp, 8 predicted proteins | sample 48721823_MG_FD_161269 | JGI IMG/M metagenome (GOLD analysis project Ga0190359, IMG submission 161269) | Hydrothermal vent microbial mat bacterial communities from Southern Trench, Guaymas Basin, Mexico - 4872-18-2-3_MG | ecosystem: Environmental > Aquatic > Marine > Hydrothermal vents > Microbial...
AAACGAGGATATTTCGACCGGGACCAGATAATCAGCCGGTTTTCTGAAATAATCGCCGCAGAAGCTGTAAAGTGTTTCCGAGATACGGCGCGCAGCCGCCTCCGCTCCCTGACGAGGGGTCTCAGGTAGCAGCAAACCGATCTTCGTGTCGCCATATCCCGATATCAAATCAACTTCCCTGACAGAACCCCTGAGAACCTCAAATAAATCGCCGAGAAATTGTTCTTTATCAGCATCCTTGCTTAAAGAACCATTGCCTCCAAGCTCGATTATCGGGCCGAGATTGATAACAACAAGTGATAAAAAGATCCGATAACGCTCGGCTCGTCTCAATTCATAGTTGATGAGATCGGCAAATCTGGCAATTGTTTCTGTTCTGTTTGTTTTGCTGTCCATGCGTTTCTTAAGTAAGCTCGTTGTTTAATATTATTTATCTTCCATTAATAAAGCAATTTTCATTCCACCCCCGCAAAAACCGTGTATAAAACATAAGAATTACATTAGAAAACAGTCAGTTTGTGATTTATACAGGATGGTTATATGTCAAACAAGAGATGGTCTAAGCATTAAATAGATAGTGTTATCCAATAATGGTTATCCACATTTTTAAAGTGTGCAATATATTGCGGAAATGGTGAAAAACAATATCAAAGTTGACAAATGGAGGTCATACCCCAAGTAGGCTTATTTACTGCTATTCAGGTTATATTCCTTGATTTTATATAATAACGAGCGGTAACTTATTTCCAGAAGCTCCGAGGCTTTTCGACGATTCCAGTTGGTTTTGTTCAGAACTTCGCTGATCAGTTTTTTCTCTTCCCGGGCTACGGCAAATCCGACGCGTTTTTTAAGAGAATAAGAATTAACCAATTCCTCACTCATCTCAACTTCGGCATCTCCGACCGTCGAGGCAACCGGGTTGATCGAGGTAATACCGGTCGATAGCAGATCCCCGATAATAGATTCGTCGCCCCGGACGACGATCTGCTTTATCAGGTTTTCCAGTTGACGGACATTGCCCGGCCAGGAAAAATCGGCCATACGCGCCATGGCCTCGGATGATAGCTCCGGGTAGTCTTTATCATAAAGACTATTATAGCGGTCAAGAAAATATTTTACCAAAAGCGGGATATCCTCGGGGCGCTCTCGCAACGGAGGAAGAAATACTGTGATCTCATTCAGCCTGTAAAAAAGGTCATCACGGAACTGCTGCCGTTGTATGGCTTCCTCAAGATTCTTATTGGTGGCGCAGATAATCCTCACATCGACATGAATATTATTTATTCCGCCGACGCGGACAAATTCCTGCTGTTCCAGCACCTGAAGAAGTTTTGATTGCAGTTCCATCGGCATGTCGCCTATCTCATCAAGAAAAATCGAGCCTTTGTTGGCAACCTCAAATCGCCCCGGCTTGGTCTTATGAGCACCGGTGAAAGCACCCTTTTCATAACCAAACAATTCGGCCTCGAGTAGATCACGCGGTATGGCGGCGCAGTTGACCTTGGTAAACTGCTCTTCGGAACGCCCGGAGAGCGTATGTAGCATACGTCCGACAATCTCTTTACCGGTACCGGACTCGCCGCGGATCAGAACCGTCAGTTCGGAATCGGCAACCTGCTCGATAATGTTTTTTACCTGCGTCATCTTGGGAGAATCACCTATAAATTGATCGTACTGACTTCGTGATTTGAGCTCGGTCCTTAAGGTCTTGACTTCCTGCTTTAATCTGTTTTTCTCAAGAACGGTATTGATGTGGATCTCGACTTCTTTGACATCAAACGGCTTGTTGATGAACTCGGCCGCTCCAAGATGCATCGAATGAACAATATTCTTCGTTTCACCGTGTCCCGAAAGCATAATGACTTCCGGACGGGAAGGCATCCTGTTCAATTTTTCCAGGACTTCCAGCCCGTTCATACCAGGCATCTTTATATCAAGAAGAATCAGATCCGGTTTCTCGGTAGAAACCATCTGAATTCCCTCGATACCGTCGCGCGCCGAGACAAACTCCATCCCGGATGACAGCCCCTCGGAAAGAATCCATGAGACCTTGGGGTCGTCATCGATAATCAGAATTTTTATTTTCTCTTTTGCCATATATGTAATCTTTTGCAGTTTTTATATCTATCGTCAATAAAAACGAAAAATCAACCGCTTTTGGCAAAAATTATGCTATTTTTTGCATAATTTTGCAGTTATCAAATTGGGAAATAAATAATGAAATCAGTCCCTTCCCCGAATTCCGATTTCACCTCGAGGGTACCCCCATGTGCGGCAATGATTCTCTCGACAACAACCAGCCCCAGGCCGGTGCCGGTATCCTTGGTTGTGTAATATCTATCAAATATCTTCGCCAGGTTATTCTTTTTTATGCCGTGCCCGGTATCACGTACCATAATGGCCAGGTAATCCGTATTTTTAAATGACGGGCGGCTGATTTTCCCGATAACTTTCAGAGAACCGTTTTCATCCAGGGCATCGATGGCATTCAAAAACAGATTAAGGAAGACTTCGAGAATCTGGTTCCTGTTCAGCGCGATCTCATAGTCGGCATCTTCGTAATACTCTTCGAATTTTATATGTTTCTTTCGCAGTTCCGGACCTACAAATTCCGCGGCGCGCCTGATAATAGTCCTGATATCCCGGATCTCAGTTTCATATTTATGCGGCTTGGAGAAATCGACCAGCTCCGTCACCAGTTCATTCAGACGATGGATTTCTTCCTCGACCATTCCATAGAATTTTGTATCTTCGACTACCTGCGGCCATTTTTCGCCCAGTATCTGTATCCACCCTTTGATATTGGTCAACGGCTTGCGCAGGTCATGAGATATCTCGGAAATCATATTACCCATGGTCAACAGCCGGGTGGCGTTTAGAAGTGCCTTTTCTCTTTCGTAAAGCCCCGAGGCCTGAGATATTACCAGCCTGGCCAGCGACACTTCCTGTTTTGTATAGGGATGCTCATTCCCGGATCCGATACAAAATATATGTTTGAGAACACCTTCCTGGATTACCGGCAAAGCCGTAAAATTCGGACCCGGCTTCGGATAAGCCGGGCACTCACTTATCTTTTCTCTCAGCCGGGTCGAAAAGGCCTTGATATCATCGATATCGAGCTTATCCAGATCCATATCCTCAAGTATTACCTCATCCGATTTGATCAATTCGAGATTTATCGAACCGCTGTCGGTCAGCGGTATTTTGGTGCCGGTGGCTCCAACCGGTTTTAGATTATTGGACACCGGCTGCCATTCGAACCATAGTGCAAAATCTATCGGCATAAGTTTTTTCATATACTCGAAAACGGCGTTTCGCATTGCCGAAACCGAACCGACCGAGGATAATTTTCTGGACAATTCGAACAACACCGAGAACTCATTCAATTTTCTCAGATTGTCTTCGAATTGACGGGCATCATCGATGGCAACCGCGGCCTGCGAGGCAAATGTGGTCAGCAGTTTAAGATCGTGCTTGTTGAAAACCTGGCCGTCCTTTTTATTGGCCATGTTTATAACACCGAGAACCCTGTTGGAAACTTTAAGCGGGACGCACAGGAGCGATGCCGAAGAATAGCGCTCCTTGTTAATACGCTTGAAACGCTTGTCCTTCTCGACATTCTTAATAATTAGCGGGGAGCCGCTCTTGGCCACATAACCTGCAATCGACGAGCCGATCGGGAGCCTGACTGTCCCGGGCAGTTTGGGATCCAGACCAATCGAGGATTCTATCGTCAGGTATTCACTACCAGGGTTTATAAGCATGAGCGAGGCGATCTCGGCCTGAGTCACCCCGGCCGCCAGCTTGACTATCTTCCGCAGAAGATTATTCAGTTCGATCGTATGAGCCAGCGACCGTCCGGCTTCATACAATGCATTGATTTCCTGAAGGCGATTATTGAGATTCAGATTCGACATCTTTAAATCATCATATAATCGTTTTCTTTCTATATTGGCCTGCCTGATTTCAAGACCGCGTTTGACCGAGATTTCAAGCTGTGAAAATTCGACCGGTTTCAACAAGTATTCAAAGGCCCCGTTTTTTATGGCCTCCAGCGAAGATTCGAGAGATGCATACCCGGTCATCAGGATGACAATCGTCTCGGGATCGACATCTTTGGCGGTTTTCAGTATATCCAGGCCGGAATATTCCGGCATCTTGATATCCGTTATAATAAGATCATACTTATTCTTTTTGATCTGATTTATGGCATTGGTCGAAGATTTGGTCGTGGTAACATCATAGCCGCTGTTGGAGAACAACTCATAAAGCGAATCGCACATACGGGTTTCGTCATCGATAACAAGTATTTTCTCAGATCCGCCACTCATATTCTTCTTCCTCTTGATCAATGGGCAATTCCACCTTAAAACAACCGCCCTTCTTGTTATTGAAAAATTCGATGGTCCCGCTGTGATTGGTGATTATACCGCGACTGACCGAAAGCCCCAGACCGGAGCCGCTGCCGTCAACCTTGGTTGAATAAAACGGCTCGAATATATACGGGATGTGCTTCGGGTCGATACCTGATCCGCTGTCCTGAATGAGTACCTGTACCTTGTATTCCTGCGATGACATTTTGACGGAGACTTCACCGCCATCGGGCATGGCATCGCGGGCATTAAGAAGCAGGTTCATAAATACCTGCTTGATTCCGTCCGACCAGGCCATAATCTCGGGCATCGGTTCCTCCACCTCCACCAGCGCCTTGATACCGGCATTCTCCAGTTGCCGATTCATCAGTGATAAAACTTCTTTCATGACCACATACAGATTGGTCCTGAGGAATTTTATCCGCATGGGACGGTTAATGTTGAGCAATTGCCGGACTATCATAGTAATTCTATCGATTTCCTGCCCGACAATATTAGTATATTCTTTGACTTTTTCCGGAGAATCGTTCTGCCGTTCGAGAAGCTGCAGGTAGTTCTTTATAATGCTCAAGGGGTTATTCACTTCATGCGCTATCTTGGCGGATAATTCCCCGGCGACCGCCAGGCGTTCGGTCTGCAGTAACAGCTTCTGCGTTTTTTGCAGTTTATCAAGTGTCTCTTTCTCGGACTCATAAAGACGCGCGTTCTCGATTGACACCGCCGTCTGATTGGCAAGAATCGAAAGAAACTCGATATCTTCATCAAGAAAACGCTGCCCCGATTCCTTCTGCGATATAATCAGAATCCCGCGTAATTTTGTCTGAAAAATCAATGGAACGACCAGCCCGTTTTCAAAATATTCTATAAAGAAAAGCTCTTGTGAATCCGGAAGCTTCTTTGAAATATCACCGATATATATCGGGCGATTGTAGGCGGTGATGTATTTACCAAGTTCGCCTTCGGGATCGATGATGATCTCTTCCCGCGGAAACGGCGGGGATCCTTTTACACGCGTGATATAGAAATTCTTACTGCCGTACTGGCGCGGCAAATACAGAGCCGCCTTGGCCGCCCCCATCTGTCCAAGGGAGGTCAGGACAAAGGAATCGAGAAGGGTCTCGTAATTCAGGACCGCATTGAAGTTGCGGCTCAACTCGAAGATGGTGTAAAGATCGAAAATCCTGCGTTTGAGAAGCCGGTTGGCCCTGGTCAGCTCGACCGTCCGCTCCTCGACGAGAAACTCCAGCTCATGATGCGCCTTTTTAAGAATATCCTCGGCTTCCTTGCGCTCGGTAACATCGACCAGTGAGACAAAATCTGCATTCTTCCCGGCAAAGGTAACCGTTTTTGAATACAGATCGACCCATTTTTGTCTGCCCGACCTGTCTATCGTCCGATAGGCGTAATGACTGACGACATTGGACTCTCCCCTTTGTTTTTTGCCGGCCTGCTCCATCACAAAGGCGCGGTCGTCGGGATGAATCGCTTTGGCAAATTCATCAGCATCCCAGGCCAGCATCTCCTCGATGGAATAACCGGTCAATCTGGCGGCCGCTTCATTGGCGTATTTTATCTGACCATCCTGAATAATGACAATGGCCAGAATCCCTTGTTCCGACAGAAGCCGGAATTTTTCTTCGCTCTCCCTGAGAGCATTTTCGGCTACACGCCGGTCGGTTATGTCCCGGGCATGGGCACAGTGATATTGTTTATCGTTGAATTCAAGGTAATTCAGCGTAAGCTCGACCGGAAATGTTGAGCCGTCCTTGCGCTTATGGATACTTTCTATTGTAAATGTCTCGTTCTTCCGAAGTTTTTCCCAGTGTCCGGGCCAGATTTCATCGTTGAAATTGGGATCGATATCAAACACCGACATGCTCAGCATTTCTTTGCGCGTGTATCCAAGATTCTTGCAGGCGGCATCATTGACAAATAAAAAGCGGGCATCGGGACCGATCCAGAATATGGAATCTGAAGATTTCCCGATTGATATCTGCGACAGCTTCTGACTTTCGGAAGGGACCCCATTAATGTCGACACTTGCCTTGTCGGTGCTCTTTTTTGACGCGGCTTTGCTCTTTTTTGCCTTGCCGCTTTTGTTTTTCTTCTGGGGTGTCATAAAATCTTGTCTTTATTTGCCATAAAATCGCCCACCGCGTAATGAGAGCCGCAGACAATAATTATATCGTCATCTGACGCTGATTTTACAAGCATCTTTGATGATTCGACAACCGATTCCGATATCGACACCTGTTTGCCCTTGCTGAAATACGAGGCGATCTCTTCGGGCTCGGCCGAACGATGTGTCTTCAGCCGCACCACTTCGGCCCTTCTTACTATCGGTTGAATATACCGTATTGACTCCTCGAGATTTTTATTCCTGACAAATCCGATAACAATATCGGCTTTACGGCCGGGATAGAGAGCCCTGAAACAATCGACCATGGCCTTTATTCCGGCCGGATTATGTCCTACATCGAGTATCAGAGTGGGCCGGTGATCACTTTTTATTATCTGGAAACGTCCCGGCCAGACAGCATTTTTCAGACCGTCCCTGATCGGCCGCCGTCCTGCTTTAAATCCGAGCGGTTTCAGTGATTCGATCACACTTATCGCCAGGGCGGCATTTTTGATCTGGTGTTCTCCCGGAAGGGATATATCGATACCATTCATTCCGGTGCCGTTGCGTCTGTAATCAAAACCGAACGGCGGGCCGCTGCGCGAAAAATCTGAGGGACGCAGATAATACAGCGGCGCCTTTCGCCCACGGCAGACACGGGCGATTTCATTTCGCGCCTCCGGTTTCATTACTCCCAGCACGGTCGGCACCCCCGGTTTCACAATCCCGGCTTTTTCATAGGCTATTTTCTGCAAGGTGTCGCCAAGAATATTGGTATGGTCATATGAGATATCGGTAATCACCGATAATATCGGTGTCAGCGTGCTGGTGGCATCGAGACGCCCGCCCAGGCCGACTTCGACAATCGCAATATCGATTTTTTTTTCGGCAAAATACGAAAAGGCCAGGGCCGTGCATGTTTCGAAGAATGTGATTTTGTTACGCAAAATAATCCCGCGGGTCTTTTTTACAAATTCGGTTATATACTTTTTTTCTATCTGCCGGCCATTGACCCTGATCCGTTCGCGATAATCGACCAGATGCGGTGAGGTGAAAATGCCGGTTTTATAACCGGCCTCGCGGAGAATCGATTCGATAAAAACGGCCGATGATCCCTTGCCGTTGGTGCCGGCTATATGCACCGCCGGAAACCTGTTCTGCGGATTATCGATCCTGTTCAAAAATCTGGTTATATTTTCGAGACCGAGCTTGATACCGAAAAGCTCGCGCCTCATAATAAAATCAAGAGCCGAGGAATAGCCACCCTTTATATCAGCCATGACAACTATCTCTGGAAATATTTTAAAAGAAGAATCAATGTTTCGCGAAGTTGCGAGCGATTGACGATTTTATCAAGAAATCCTTTCTCAAGGAAAAATTCCGATGATTGAAATCCCTCGGGCAGATCCTGCCCGATAGTCTGCTGAATCACACGCGGCCCGGCGAATCCCAGCAATGCTTTCGGTTCGGCGATGATGACATCACCAAGTGATGCATAACTGGCCATGACACCCGCCGTGGTCGGATTGGTCAGAACAGATATAAACGGGATCTTTTTCCCCGCCAGAACAGCCAGCAGGGCCGATGTTTTTGCCATCTGCATCAGCGACAGGATACCTTCCTGCATCCGCGCCCCGCCGGAACAGGAGACCAGAATCAGGGGTATTTCACGCTCGATGGCCCGTTCTATGGCGCGGGCGATTTTCTCACCCACAACCGAACCCATCGAACCGCCGACAAAACTGAATTCCATTATGGCAAACGATACATCGATCGAATCGATCTTGCCGATACCGGCCTTAACTGCATCCTTGAGCCCCGATTTTGCCTGCGCCGCTTTGATACGATCCGGATATTTCTTGGAATCCTTAAACCTGAGCGGGTCCTTGGATTCAAGATCGACATCATATTCCTGCAATTCGCCGTTGTCCAGGATCATCCTTATGTATTTGTGACTGGGGATTCTGAAGTGGTATTCGCAATTGGGACAAACCCAGAGGCTCTCTTCAAGCTGCTTGGTATATATGATCTCGCCGCATTCGGGACATTTCGACCAGAGCCCATCAGGTATTTCTTTTTTTTCTTTTCCGGTTAAACCGGATTTGGCCTTTTTAAACCAGTCCATTTTGGCTGTCTTCTTCCCTGAGATTTTTTACCATAACATTCGCATCCTCAACCGGATTATGATAATAATCGGGCCGCCGATATAAATCCTGGAAACCGTATTTCCTGTATAATTCAATCGCGGCCGTATTACTCGGCCGCACATCAAGGAAAATATACTCGCACTCGGCTTCCCTTGCGATTCCCAAGATACTATTTAATAATAATTTGGCAATATTTTTTCCCCGATAAGCCGGAGTCACCGCAATATTGGTCAGGTGCGCCTCCCCGAAAGTTGTTATATATGCCGCGTAACCTATTATCACACCGTCACTTTCAGCCACCAATACTCCGCGGTCGGGCTGATTGAGCTCCGCATTAAAGGCCGCCACGGGCCACGGATCAGGAAAAATTTCGATCTCCAGAAGTGCGATTTTCGTCACATCGGACGCGGTCATCGGCCGTATCGTGAGATTATTTACTTTTGCCCTGATGGACTCGCTCATTTTATCTTCCCGGCCTTAAATTCCTGTATATATAACGGCTCCAACCGGGGGATATCATCACCGCCGACCAAACCGAGCCTGACCGCTCCGCTTTTAATGAAATCGTCTATGCTCATTTGAAAATCCTGATCGAATAATTTCCTGACATCGGGAATATCCAGCTCGGCGGGATCACACTCGATCCCAAGCATGGAAGGAATACCCGAGATGCTTCCCAGCTCAACGGTTTTTACAACCGAAATCGACCTGTCATCAAATTTTTCCGCATCGATCACACCAAGATAATATTCGTTCCGTCTCGAGGGAACCAGTACGGCCGTTTTTCCATGCTCACGGTACAATCGTCCGGCTATTGCGGAAAAAATCGAGATACCCACGAGGGGAATTTCAAGCGAGATCGCCAGCGCTTTCGCCGTTGCCATTCCAACCCGCAGACCGGTAAAAGAACCCGGCCCGGTCGATATTACAATGGCATCGATATCGGCCTTTTTTATGCCTGCCTCCCGGATTACATCTTCGATAAGCCCAAAAATAAATTCTGCATGGCGGTAACGATCCTTGTTTATGGCGCTATATAACAGACCCGGTTCAACCGCCAATCCCACTCGCAAGCTTGACGTGGAACTGTCGATTGCAAGTATGATATTTTTTCCTGATGCCATTATTCACTTTTCCTCGGGCTCCGGCGATGATATGGATATCCGCCTTTGATTTTCCGAAATAATTTCGATATTGATGAAAATGCTTTCCACGGGCAACATATCTTCGGCCTTTTCGCCCCATTCGACAACCGTGACACCATCGCGCATCATATAGTCATCCCATCCGATCTCATACAGTTCATCGATTTTTTTCATACGGTACAGATCGAAGTGGTACAGCGGCATTTTACCATACATTTCATTTACCAGCGTGAATGACGGTGATCGGACATCGTTTTCGTCAATGCCCAGTCCGGCGGCAATACCTCGTATCAGGCATGTCTTACCCGCACCCAGCGGCCCGGTCAAAGAAACGACATCACCGCTTCTTAAATCGGCGGCAAAATGCCGGCCGAATTCAATGGTGTCTTCGACCGATTCGGTTACAACGATCTTGCCGGAGTATCTCATATATATTATTTGGGCGTCATGACGGCGATCGGCACCACCATCTCCTCAAGTGAGATACCGCCATGCTGGAATGAATTGCTGAACTGCCGGATATAATCATTATAGTTGTTGGGATACACGAAAAAGAAATCTTCCTTGGCAATCAGATAGGTGGTGGCCAGGCCGAATTTCGGCAGGCGGTACTGTTCCGGTTTTTTGATCAGCCAGGCTTCTTTGGTATTGCAGTTAAGATTGCCGCCGTATTTGTAGCGGAGATTAGTCGATGTGTCTTTTTTGCCGTGCGCCATCGTTCCCCGCGAACACAGCACCGAACCGTGATCCGAGGTGACGATAACCGTGAAATCGCGGGAGGCAAACGATTTAAGAATACTGAAAAGCGGCGAATGCACAAACCAGCTTTTCATCAAAGATCGAAAGGCCGCCTCGCTGCCGGCGATCTCTCTCAGGATAATATTGTTGGAGCGCCCATGCGCCAGGATATCCAGAAAATTGAATACAAAGGCCACCATTTCCGATTGATAATAATCGGCCGTCCGCTTGGCCAGCGCTTCACCCTCGGTATTGTCAAATATTTTTTCATAGCGGAGAGCGCCCGATAATTTAACACCCTCGCGTTCCAGCAGATCCCTTAAAAGCACGTCCTCTATCCGGTTCAGCGATCCCTCATTGCCCTCGCGGTATATATTCCGGTAATTTTTCGATATATCATCGGGGAACATGCCTGCAAAAAGCGCATTACGTGCAAAAGGAGTCGCGCTGGGCAGAATTGAAAAATATGCATCTCGATCGATATTGTAAAATTCGGAGAGAAGCGGTTCGACCGACAGCCACTGATCGAGACGCATACAGTCGACGACCAATAGAAGTATCTTATTACCTCCCTTTAAAAGAGGAATCATGTATTTCTTCAACAGGTCGGGGGACATTGTCGGACGCTCATTGGAGCAAATCCAGTTTGTGTAATTCTTTTCGAGATACTTGGTAAATTCAAGATTGATATCGCGTCGCGATCCGCCGTGAGTCTGAAGCAACCCTTCATCGGGGCCCTGGTCCATCTCCAGGTCCCATCCGGCCAGCACCCGGGCGGCATCGAGCCAGTCCTGCGGTTCCATCACCCCGTACAATCTCTGATTGAGCTTGTTGATATCGGTGATATAACGCTTCATGCGGCTTTCCGTAATGATCTTTTTGGTATCCAGAATACGCTTGGTGACCATCAGGACCTGTGAGGGATTGACCGGCTTGGTCAGGTAATCATCGATTTTT